>Ga0255773_10002602_pt1 | contig 16583 bp, 18 predicted proteins | sample 011ome_17_FD_179971 | JGI IMG/M metagenome (GOLD analysis project Ga0255773, IMG submission 179971) | Coastal salt marsh microbial communities from the Groves Creek Marsh, Skidaway Island, Georgia - 011502XT metaG (version 2) | ecosystem: Environmental > Aquatic > Marine > Intertidal zone >...
GGGCCAGCAGCCGCGATTAAGCAGTTTGAGGATTTCAATCGCGCCAATCTGGCAAAGGACCGCGATGGTGATCTGGTATTCATGGCGAAAAGCCCGTGGGACGTGAACTACCAGGCAGAAAACAATCCCGAGCTGACCTTTTCTGCGACGAAGGAACGCTAAGGCGAACGTCAGACTTGAAAGCGAGACCCGCTTCGCTCAAAGCGTGAGCCATGAACGGAACGTTTTCCTCTTCTGGTCCAACTTCACAGACCTTCATTTCGCAGCGTCTGCGCCTCAATTATGAGGATTGGGGCAATCAGGACAAACCGCCCTTGGTGCTGGTTCACGGCGGGCGCGACCATGCGCGCAGCTGGGACTGGACCGCAGAGGCCTTGCGCGAAGATTATCACGTTGTTGCCATGGATCACCGTGGCCATGGTGACAGTGACTGGGTGTCAGATGGCAATTACCGGTCCAACGACATGGTCTATGATCTGGCACAGCTGATCCACCAACTTGGTGCTGGGCCAGTGACGATAGTCAGCCACTCAATGGGCGGGAATGTCGCGCTGCGCTATGCGGGCGTCTTTCCCGATATGGTCAAAAAAATCGTCGCTATCGAAGGGCTTGGCCCGTCTCCAGAACGCCAGACAGAGATGCGCGCCACGCCTTACCCAGAGCGTTTTGTTGAATGGATCGGAAAGAAGCGCGCCGCATCAGGCCGGATTCCGCGCAAGTATGAAAGCATTGAATTGGCTTTTGCGCGGATGATCGAGGAAAACAGCTACCTGACTGAAGATCAGGCGCGTCATCTCACAATCCACGGCATCAATCGCAATGAAGACGGCAGTTACAGCTGGAAATTCGATCCGCATCTTAATGTCTGGGGTGTCGAAGACATCGCCGATGAGTTCCTGCAGCAGATCTGGGGCGCAATCACGGCGCCGACGCTATTGCTTTATGGCGCAGACAGCTGGGCCTCCAACCCGGCGAAGGATGGCCGTATCCAGTATTTCAACAATGCCGAAGTGATCGAATTCGAGAAGGCGGGGCATTGGCTGCACCATGACCAGTTCGATCGCTTCATGGCAGTTCTACGGGATTTTTTGTGATGGCTGACTTTGTCGAGGCACTGGAAGACAAGCATGTCGAGATGATCGGCAAGCAGCCGGTCTTTTTCGTGGCGACAGCGGCCGAAGGTGCGCGGATTAATCTGAGCCCGAAAGGATATGATGCCTTTCGCGTGCTTACACCCAAGCAGGTGGCCTATCTCGATCTGGGCGGCTCCGGTAATGAGACGCACGCCCATCTTGCCGCAGACGGGCGGATCACGATCATGTTCTGCAATTTCCAGCAACCTGCTCTGATTCTCCGCATCTACGGACAAGGCCGGCCAGTACTGCCGCAGGATCCGGAATGGGATGATCTGGTTTCGCGCTTCACTTTGCTTCCGGGAACACGACAGATTTTCGTGATCGATGTGGAAAGCGTGCAGACTAGCTGCGGCTGGGGCGTTCCGTTCATGCAGATGGTGTGTGAGCGCGAGACATTGAAAAAGGCTCACCGCCAGGCCGACCCGGATGAATGGGTAGCCAAGCATGCTAAAGGAAACATCAGCATCGACGGCCTGCCTACACGCGCGACCGACCGATATATCGCAGGCGAATAGCGCATCGCGTGCAGCTCAAGTTCGCCAGCTACAATATCCATAAAGCGGTCGGTCTGGATGCGCGCCGTGATCCGGACCGAATTATTACTGTTCTTCGTGAAGTCGATGCGGATGTCATTGCGCTTCAGGAATGTGACCGGCGATTTGGCCAGCGCGCGAGCGTGCTCCCACGCGCTTTGTTGGACGATACAAAATGGCGGCCGCTGCCTGTCGCCAAACGCGGGCGAAGCCTTGGATGGCATGGCAATGCTCTTTTGGTCAGGCGGGACATAAAGTGTCTTCATGCAGAACCGCTTGATCTTCCGACACTCGAGCCGCGCGGCGCCGTTCTGGCGGAACTAGACTTGCGGGGGGAGCACATCCGGGTGCTGGGCGCGCATCTGGATCTTTCCGGGCTGCGCAGGCGTGATCAGATCAAGGCAATCCTCAAGCAGTGCAGACGTCGCGGGAAGATGCCAACTGTAATCATGGGCGACTTCAATCAATGGGGCCGGTTAACCGGTGCAATGCAGGCCTTCGGGATGGGATGGCAACAGATCACACCTGGTGCGAGCTACCCATCGGCGCGACCTATTGCGCGTTTTGACCGGATTATTGCTACCCCTGATTGGAGCTATGAGACCAGCGGGGTGCATCACAGCGCCACTTCGGCTGCCGCATCAGACCATTTGCCGGTCTGGGCCTCTCTACGAACCGCCTAACATTTCATCGCATGCCTAATAGATAGGCAATTTAAGTCGAGTGCCTAAGGGCATTGTGCCTTCGCATCGGGGCCAAACGGCTGAATCCATGGTTTTCCAGATTCTGGCACGAGAATTGCTCCGTCTACGGCGTCGGGATGGGCCCGGCAAGCAGCAGGGGGCAAAGATGAAGTTCATCATCGCCGTAATAAAACCGTATAAACTCGATGAAGTCCGCGAAGCGCTGGGCGCCATCGGGGTCGCTGGCATGACAGTGTCTGAAGTCAAAGGCTTCGGCAGACAAAAGGGCCAGGCCGAGATTTATCGTGGAGCCGAGTATTCGACTAATATGCTTCCCAAGGTGAAGCTAGAGATTGCCGCGAGCGACGAAATCGCCGCTCAAGTGGTCGAGACTATTCAGCAAACAGCGAGCACAGATGCCATCGGAGATGGCAAGATCTTCGTGCTCGATCTCGCTTCCGCCACGCGCATCCGTACCGGTGAGACCGGTGACACTGCGCTGTGATCAAGGGGAAAAATAAGATGAATCGTAAAATCCTAACCCTTTCAACGCTTGGGCTTGGCGCACTTGCCATGGCACAGCCGGCTTTCGCCGCGCCTGCGGCTGAAGCAGTGGCGGCAGTTCCAAAGCCCGGCAACAATGCATGGATGATGACATCGACCGTCTTGGTCTTGCTCATGATCCTGCCCGGCCTCGCGCTGTTCTATGGCGGTCTGACGCGGTCAAAGAACATGCTGTCGACAATGACGCAGATCGGCGCGACTGCCGCCTTGGCTATGCTGGTCTGGGTGATGTGGGGCTTCTCGCTTGCATTCGGATCGACGCAAATCGAAGGCTGGCTCGGCAGCTTCTACAGCACGGGTAGCTACTTCCTTGTGGGAATGAGCGCGGAAACAACGGCAGCGACATTCACGGATGAAGTCATCTCTGAGTACGTCTTCGTGAGTTTTCAGATGACTTTTGCAGCCATAACAGCCGCGCTCATCCTGGGCGCCACCGCGGAGCGTATGAAATTCAACGCTGTCATGCTGTTCGTTCCGATCTGGCTGACAATTGTCTATTTCCCCATCGCGCACATGGTGTGGGCCGGTGACGGGCTCTTGTTCGAGAAAGGCGCGCTCGATTTCGCGGGCGGCACAGTGGTGCACATCAACGCCGGTGTCTCAGGTCTCGTTCTTGCTTACCTATTGGGCAAGCGTCGCGGCTACCCGTCAGAGCCAATGCCTCCACACAGCTTGACGCTGACCATGGTGGGCACAGGCCTGCTCTGGGTTGGTTGGTTCGGTTTCAATGCCGGTTCAGCACTCGAAGCTGATGGCTTCGCTGGTCTCGCGATGATCAACACCTTTGTGGCAACCGCAGCCGGTGCGCTAACCTGGATGGTGATCGAGCGCATGGCAGGCCACAAGGGCAGTGCCTTGGGCTTCTGCTCTGGCGTGATCGCTGGCCTGGTTGCTGTAACGCCTGCGGCTGGCAATAGCGGTCCGTTCGGCGCGATTCTTCTCGGCATCGTTTCCTCGGTTGTTTGTTACTTCTTTGTAGCCAAGGTGAAGGCCAAGTTTGGCTATGACGATAGCTTGGACGCATTCGGCATCCATGGCATCGGCGGCATTGTCGGCGCGATCGGGACAGGTCTGGTCTACCAGCCGTTCCTAGGCGGCCCTGGCGACGGCTCGACCGGCCTGGGTGCGCAGCTCTGGATCCAGACTGAGGGCGTTCTCATAACCGTCGCTTGGGCAGGTATCGGTACGCTGATTGCGGCCTATGCTGTCAAACTTCTGATCGAACTGCGGGTTGATAAAGAAACCGAAGTCGATGGGCTCGATATCTCTGAACACGGAGAACGGGCTTACAACTGATCAAAAAGTTTGGCGGGGCGGGGAAACCTCTCCTCTCCCTCCTCGACCCGCCTCACCTCGTTCCTCCTGCGAACGAACAAACTGATAAGGGCCGGAGCCAAGCGCTTCGGCCCTTTTTTGTGTGTTGTACCCCCGCCACAGCGCGCGATTCGCGAGTTGCATCTGAAGCAATAAGCTTGCGCTGGCACGGGTATCTGCAACATCTTAAGAGTATAAAACAAATGGAGAGCTTGTCGGCTGCGGCGGCTGGCCCCGGCGCGCAACCCTCTATGGCGGCAACCATTCAGCTGGCCGCGATCCGCGCTTGCTCGATCAAGCCAGCGAACGTGTCCGGATCAGGGCGATGTACACCCATCCCGATCACACCAGAAAAGGCATAGGGAGGCTTATTCTCGACACAGCAGAAGCCGCCGCGTGGGCAGAAGGGTTTCACAGCGATAGAGATGGCCGCCACCATGTCAGGCAAGCCGCTATACAGCGCGTGTGGTTATAAGGTCGAAAGCGAATGGCTTGACGAGAATGGCGCTGTGCCTGTGCCACTTGCGACGATGTGGAAATGCTTGGTCTAGGACGTTGCAGCCTTCACAAAGTCTGCGCAGCGCTCGCCGATCATGATGCTTGGCGCATTGGTGTTGCCGCTGACGATCTTGGGCATGATTGAAGCGTCCGCAATCCATAGCCCTTCAACGCCGCGCGCTTTCAATGTTGACTCCACCACCGCGCCTTCGTCCGATCCCATGCGACACGTTCCCACGGGATGATAGACTGTGTCCGCACGGCTGCGGATTAGCTCATCCAGCTCAGCGTCATTGTCGAGGTCGATGGGGTGACGATCGGTTGGTTTGTAGTCGGCGAGCGGCGGCGCATCAACGATCCGGTGCGATAGGCGAACCCCTGCGCGCATCACCGCCATATCGCGTTCATCATCCAGGAAATTGGGATCGATCCGCGGCGCGTCTGCGGCGTTCGGAGAGTTCAGTCTCACTGTGCCGCGACTCTCGGGGCGCAAAACGCATGCGTGGAGGGAAAAGCCGTGTCCGTTCACTTTCTCGCGACCATGATCCTCGAGCACGGCGGGCACAAAGTGCCATTGCACGTCCGGAGCCGGGGCATCGGGCATGACCTTCCAGAATCCGCCGCTTTCAGCATAGCATGTCGTCATGATCCCGGTGCGCTTGCGGCGATGCTCGATTATCGCTTTTGCCATACGCCATGTACCCGCAAGCGAATTGCCGATCGGATCAGTGGACTGGGTCGCCCAGCCGGATACGTAATCGATATGATCCTGAAGCTCGCTCCCAACTGCCGCTTTGTCGATCACAACATCGATACCATGCTGCTGCAAATGTTCGGCCGGCCCGATTCCAGAGAGCATCAGTATCTGAGGAGAATTGAATGCGCCAGCAGACAGGATCACTCCGCGCCTCGCCTTCACCAATTCGCGTTTACGCCCCCGCTTAATGGCAACACCGGTTACACGGCCGTCTTCGATCACCAGCTTCTCGACCAGTGTGCCGGTACGGATTTCGAGATTGGGCTTGCCGCGCAGTGGCTCAACATAGGCGCGCGCCGCAGACCAGCGTTCGCCGTCCTTTTGCGTGACTTGATAAAGGCCGAAACCTTCCTGGCTATCGTCGTTGAAGTCTGTATTGCGCGGCAATTGCAGCTGCGCCGCGCTCTCAACGAAAGCCGTGCTGGTTGGATTGGGCCATTTCTGGTCAGAAACGGAAAGTGGCCCATCGCCACCGTGATATTCATCACCGCCGCGAATATTGTCTTCGCTACGTTTGAAGTAGGGCAAGACATCCTGATAGGCCCATCCGGCACATCCCATGGCGGCCCAATTGTCATAGTCCCACGCATTGCCGCGGATATAGACCATGGCATTGATTGCTGATGACCCGCCGAGGCCCTTGCCGCGTGGTTGATACCCGATGCGGCCATTCAGGCCCTTTTGCGGCACGGTCTCGTAGCGGTAATTGACGTTCTTCAAAAGGAAGGGCATCAAGCCCGGCGTTTTGACCAGGAAGTTATCATTCTTGCCGCCCGCTTCGATTAGGCAGACGGTCTTGCTGCCGTCTTCGGCAAGCCTGCCGGTAACTGCGCTGCCGGCGCTACCGCCGCCAATTACGATGTAATCGAAGGTATCCATTCTCTCTCCTTTTGCGGGAGAGTGTTAGGCAGGCTCTTGCTCGCCTGCAATCGCGTTTTCAGATGCAACTGAAGTTTTTACGATTTGTCTTTCCTGCCAGCGCGCGCGAATTGCATCGGATGTGTCGCGGCTGCCATCGTGAGACCAGCCGGGCTCACGCAACAGGTATGATAGCTTATGCTCCCAGGGGCTGCGCCACATATCGCTCAGCATGCCGATCCATTCGTGGAACACTGCCCATAACAGATTGAAGCTGCCCAGCTGTTTGATGATCCCATAGCGGATCTTCTCGTCATCGCTTTCAGGCTCGAATGTTCCAAACATCTTGTCCCAGATGATGAAAACGCCGGCATAGTTCCGGTCCAGATAACGCGGATTGGTGGCATGATGGACGCGGTGATGGCTAGGGGTATTCATTACCCCCTCGAACCAGCGCGGCATCCTGTCGATCGCCTCAGTGTGGATCCAGAACTGGTAGATCAGATTGAAGCCGCCACAGATGGCGATCATCAGAGGGTGAAAGCCGAGCAGCACCAGCGGTAATGCGAACAGGAACCCGAAAGTAAACGGCCCGGTCCAAGTTTGCCTGAGCGCGGTCGAGAGATTGTAGTGCTGGCTTGAGTGGTGGTTCACATGTGCGGCCCACATCCAGCGAATGCGATGACCTGCGCGGTGCACCCAGTAATATTTGAGATCGTCGAGCACAAAACACAGCGGCCAGGCCCACCAAACCGCCCACCATTCAGGACCGAAATCAATGAGCCGGTACTCCCACACGCCAAGGAAAAGCAGGAAGAAAAACCCGCCAAACAGCAAGCCGGACACCGTGCTGCCGAGGCCGAATGCGAGGCTGGTCAGCGTGTCACGCGGTTCATAGGCATCCGGCCGGTTGCGCCACGCCCAGATCATCTCGATCAGGATAAGCAACACAAAGCCGGGAACGGCATATTCAGTGGGCGAAAAATCAAGCATCGCGTTCGGACCTTACTCCATTGATGCGATCGGCCCAAGACTGCGCGTGATCGATGGTAAGAATTACAAGGCCAAATCGCCGCTCTCCTGAATCGACAACCAGTTGCCCTTTGTCGATCCGGCCCGTTGCGGAATGCGTCAGCAATCGTCCGGCAAGTTTGTTTCCATGCCGCTTGAGGAGCAGGAGGCAGCCGGAGCGGTCACGTAAAATGGCGCCATTTCCATTCGCATCGACAGCAGTCTCGACCGATTCAAAGCCATCAATGGCCTCAATTGCGGCCGCCTGTGCTTCTCTATCGCTTGAAAGCTGAGGAGTGCCGCCCAGTTTCAGCCACCAGGCAAGCCCCGCCACCGCGAGAATTGCGACAAGCGAACCAAGAAATTGCATGAGTTCAGGCGAAACTTTCATTGAATTTGCAATTGGCACGGAGACCGCTTTGCGGCAAGCAGGCAATCGAGAGAGGAAACATCCATGAAGCCATATCTAAGTCTGATTGCCTTTGCAGTTTTGAGCGCCGCTCCGTTGTCCGCACAGCAAGCGGATCCCATTGCGAATGTCGAAGCTGAAGCAGAGCGCACGCATCGTGTCGCGCAACAGCTGTGGGATTGGGCCGAGCTTGGCTATCTGGAAGAACGCTCCAGCGCGCTGATGGTTGAAGAGCTGACTGCAGAAGGCTTCACCATCGAAGGCGGCATTGCCGAAATCCCGACAGCCTTCGTTGCTGAATGGGGCGAAGGCGGCCCGGTGATCGCGATCCTTGCTGAAATGGACGCGCTGCCTGGCATCAATCAGTCGGCTAAGCCGACCCGCGATCCGATTGAAGGAAAGGGCGCAGGCCATGCTTGCGGGCACAATTTGTTCGGCGCTGGATCGCTGACTGCGGCCATAGCGGTAAAGAATTGGCTCGAGGCAACTAGAACTCCCGGCCGAATTCGCCTCTACGGAACCCCCGCGGAAGAGGGCGGATCGGGCAAGGTCTATATGACCCGCGCGGGCATGTTCGACGATGTCGATATCGCGATCCACTGGCATGCAGACGACGAAAACAGTGCTGCTGCCCGGACTAGCCTCGCTAACCGCTCCGCGAAGTTTCGCTTTACCGGTGTTTCTGCGCATGCGGCCGGTGCTCCGGAACGGGGGCGATCCGCGCTGGATGGTGTTGAAGCGATGAACATGATGGCGAACATGATGCACGAGCACATCCCGCAGGATGCTCGGATGCATTACGTTGTGACGGCAGGCGGCAATGCGCCAAACGTCGTCCCTGATTTTGCGGAGAACTTTTACTACGTCCGTCATCCTGAACCACATGGGGTTCAGGAAATCTGGACGCGCCTCGAGGATGCAGCGCGCGGCGCTGCACTAGGCACAGGCACGCAGGTCGAATGGGAGATCATTCACGGCAATAATCCGCTTCTGGTCAATGAAACTCTGGCGAAAGTTATGGACGCCAAGCTTCGCCAAGTCGGCGGGGTTGAGTATTCTGATGAAGAGCGCGCATGGGCTGAAGCGATTCAGGAATCGCTGGGCGACGCTGCCAAACCACTAGAGAGTGCCGCCGAAATAGGGGCCTATAACAAGAGTCTGGGCTATGGCTCTACCGATGTTGGCGACGTGTCCTGGGCCACGCCAACTGTGGGCGTACGTACGGCCACTTGGGTGCCGGGAACAAGCGCGCATAGCTGGCAAGCGGTTGCCGCAAGCGGGCACTCGATCGGCTATAAGGGGACTATGGTTGCGGCCAAAGCCATGACGCTAATGGCGGTGGAGCTTTATACCAATTCCGACCTGCGGGCGGCCGCGAGAGCAGAATTCGATCGCTCACGTGGGCCGGACTATCAATACAAGTCCCTACTTGGAGATCGCGCACCGCCCTTGGACTATCGCAAGTAAGGGTAAAGACTGGGCCTCAGCTTTTGGACTGTGCGGACAGCGCGTCCATCGCCGCTCTAACCGGCGATATGTCATAACCTGCTTGGCGGGCAGTGGCCGCAATCGCGTCAATGTCCTCGCCCGCGCGCGCTTGTGCGAGCGACCAAAGCAAAGTTGAGCGAGTTCCGCTGCGGCAATAGGCAAGAACCTTTCCATTCGCATTGCCAATGGCCTGCTGCATAGCTTCGATTTGAGGCTCGCCAAAGCCGGCGCTGCCGATCGGAATCGCCAGATAGTCCAGCCCCGCCTTCCGTGCAGCCGCTTCAATCTCCGGGCCTTGCGGTTCACCGGGAGACTCGCCATCTGGCCGGTTGTTGATGATCAGTGACACGCCTTGACCGGCTGCTTCGACAACGTCGGCTGGCCCGATCTGCGGGCTGGCTAGCATGGTTGGCGACAAAACGCGGAAATCGCTCATGACTCTCTCTTCTTGAATTCTCAGGTCGGCGCAGGATGGTTCCTCGCGCCATTTACGGTACACCAGCAAGGAATTTTCGAACAGGCTACAATGCGAAAATGTCACATTTGCGCGCCTATGCTGGCACTCGTACTAAAATATTCGCACAAATGATCTTTGTGCGCTATGTTTCGTATCAGTGAGGAGGGGTTCAGCAAAATCGCTGTGCTGCCTACTGCGTCGACAAAGCTGTCCGTCCACAGCGTTTGCGCGAGGTTTTTCGGGCGGAGTTACAAGGTACGAAGTAGGTTATGGGTTACGATAGAGGGCGCCGCCGCGGACGGGACAAGCGCGACGGGTTCGGTGAAGATAGCTTCGATCCATTTGGCGGCGGCGGTGATTCTTTTCCCCCACGCGACAATTTTGGTCAGCAAGATCGGTTTGGCGGCGGTGGCCACGGGTTTGGCGATGATCGCGGCTCTGGCGGCGGTGATCGATTCGGCGGCGGCGGACGCGGCCCAGGCGGCGGCGGACGCGGCCCTGGTGGTGGCGCTGGCGGCGGTGGCGGTGGCGGTTTCAGCCGTATGCCCGCCCAGGTTGTCGGCACCGGCAAGGGAACTGTGAAGTTCTTTAATAGTCAAAAAGGCTTTGGCTTCATTCAGCAGGAAACTGGCGGCGAGGATATCTTCGTGCATATCAGCGCTGTCGAGCGTGCTGGGCTAGAAGGTCTCGCGGAAGGTCAGGAGCTCGAATTCAATCTGGTCGATCGTGGCGGCAAGGTGTCCGCGCAAGATCTTCAGGTTGTTGGTGATGTGATTGCGGTTGAGCAGAAAACTGTGGCTCCGCAACGCGAACTAACTGGTGAGAAAGCTACTGGAACGGTCAAGTTTTTCAACTCGATGAAGGGCTTTGGCTTCCTGACTCGTGACGATGGTCAGCCAGATGCATTTGTACACATCAGTGCGGTAGAGCGTTCTGGCCTACAGGAAATCAATGAAGGTGAGCGTTTCGAGTTTGATCTCGAAGTTGATCGACGAGGCAAGCACTCTGCGGTCAATCTCGTTCCCGTCCAGGATTGATACGCGCTGACGGCGGCATGTTTGACCGCTGACCAGCACATGATTAGATGACGTGGAGATGGCGGTCCGATGGGCCGCCATTTCTCTTTCTAGAGCGCGCATATAAATTGAGGGTTTTGCGATGTCGATCACACCATTGATGCCTGTCTATCCCCGTTGCGGCGTACGTCCTGTACGCGGCGAGCATTGTCACCTCATCGATGAGGACGGCACTCGCTATCTCGATTTTGCCAGCGGGATTGCCGTGAACCTGCTTGGTCATTCACATGAGGGGCTGATCTCCGCTATCCAGAAACAGGCCGCCACATTAATGCATGTGTCGAACCTATATGGCAGCCCGCAAGGGGAGAAGCTGGCTCAACAGCTTGTCGACAAAACCTTCGCTGATACAGTTTTCTTCACTAATTCAGGCGCCGAGGCAGTTGAAACCGCAATCAAGACCGCGCGCGCCTATCATCAGCACGAGGGCGATACCACTCGCTTTGAGTTGATCACATTTGCCAACGCGTTTCATGGCCGCACGATGGCGACGATCAGCGCATCGAACCAGGAAAAGATGCACCACGGTTTCTCGCCGCTTCTTGCAGGCTTCAAATATGCCGAGTTTGATAATCTGGAGTCGGCCAAGGCGCTGATGGGACCAAACACAGCTGGTTTTCTGGTTGAACCTATTCAGGGCGAAGGCGGTATTCGCCCTGCATCCGACGAGTTCATGAAAGGCCTGCGTGCGCTCGCAGACGAGCATGATCTGATGCTGGTTCTGGACGAAGTGCAATGCGGCGTAGCGCGCACCGGTACTCTTTATGCCTATGAACAATACGGCATTGTGCCTGACATTGTGGCAACGGCGAAAGGTATAGGCGGCGGTTTCCCACTTGGCGCATGCTTGGCGACTGAGAAGGCTGCGCGCGGAATGACCTTCGGTACGCATGGCTCGACCTATGGTGGCAACGCTCTTGCGATGGCGGCTGGATCAGCCGTGATGGAGGCCGTAGCTAACGACAAATTTCTTGGCGAAGTGCGCGAGAAGGGTGAGCGCCTGCGCAGCCGGCTCGAACAGTTTATCGGCAACTATCCTGAGCTCTTCGAGCTCGTCCGTGGCAAGGGGCTGATGCTGGGCATGAAGATGAAGGTCGAAAGCCGTCCGTTCTTTGTGCATTTGCGCGACAATCATCAGCTTCTGACCGTTGCTGCGGGCGACAACACATTGCGTGTGTTGCCTCCCTTGGTCGTCGGCGACGCCGAGATCGAGGAGTTCTTCGAGAAGCTGTCGGCTGGCGCAGCCAGCTACGAAAATACGTAGGGCTGCCGATGCCGGAATCACTCGATCTTGCGCCTGAGGTGCGCAGCTTTCTCGATCTGTCCGATGCTGGAGGCGATGCAATCGCAGCGATGATTGCAGATGCAATCGATCGCAAAGCAGCGCGTCTAGGCTGGCCGAAGGGTAGGCCTGACGAAGATCAACCATTGGCAGGTCATGTGCTGGGTATGGTTTTTGAAAAGAATTCGACACGCACCCGCGTCAGCTTTGACATCGCGATGCGGCAATTGGGGGGCTCGTCATTGATCCTCGATTCCGCTTCAAGTCAGCTTGGGCGCGGAGAATCGATTGCGGATACCGCGCGCGTGCTGAGCCGTATGGTTGACGTCATCATGATGCGGACAGACGATCATGCCAAGGTCGAAGAGATGGCACATTATGCGCATGTGCCGGTCATTAACGGTCTGACCGATCGCTCTCACCCCTGCCAGATCGTGGCCGACCTCCTTACGATAATCGAGCATGGCAAGACACTGCCCGGTCTTGAATTGGCGTGGTTTGGCGATGGCAACAATGTGCTTCATTCGATACTGGAAGCTGCCGGATTGATGAAGTTCAATGTGCGCGTGGCAACACCAGCCGGCTATCAGCCGGAAAGTGAGTTCGTGGACCTGGCAAAGGCAGGCGGTAGCAAGGTCATGCTAACTCAGGATGCCGCGCTTGCGGCAACTGGTGCTGACATCATTGTCACCGACACCTGGGTTTCGATGGGTCAGGATCACGCGCATAACAAGCTTGCCGCGATGGCGCCCTATCAGGTCAATGAGGCATTGATGGCAATGGCGAAGGACGATGCGAAATTCCTGCACTGTCTGCCGGCGCATGTCGATGAAGAGGTCAGCAAGGCTGTGTTCGAAAGCGATCAGTCAGTTGTATTCGATGAGGCTGAGAACCGAATCCATGCGCAGAAATCGATATTGCGCTGGTGCTTTGGTCAGCTTTAGGAATGCAGAGGAAGCGGGCTTTCAATTGATCCGATAGGCCCCATATTGTCGCCAATGACCAAGCACGTCGAAACCTATCAGGACCAATTGCTGAATTTTAGCATCCCTGCACGTGATGCGCGCGGGAGAATTGCGCGTCTGGATGATGTGGTTGCAGGAGTGCTAAGCGCGCACGACTATCCAGCTCCTGTGAAGCACTTGTTGGCTGAGGCGTTATTGCTGGGCGCATTGATGGGCGGGCTCCAGAAGGAAGAGGGCGCACAGCTCACCTTGCAGGCGCAGACTCAGACCGGCCCGGTTCGACTGCTTGTGGCTGACTTCAAGGAAGGTGCCCTTCGCGGTTATGCCGATTTTGATCGCGCTGCATTGGGCGACGTTGGCGCAAACCCCTCACTGATGCGCCTATTCCGCAGCGGCTATCTTGCAATCACTTTCGAAACGGGGAAGGGTCAGCGGTATCAGGGGATTGTCCCCCTCGAAGGCGCGTCGTTGGCAGAAGCCTGCGAGCACTACTTCTTGCAATCAGAGCAGATACCAACTCTTGTGCGGCTGGGCATTCGCTTTCACAAAGGGCAGTGCATCGCTGGGGGAATGTTGCTCCAGCATTTGCCGCAAGGCGAAGTAGGGCGCCAACGGCTCGACGCGCAGGTTGACCACCCCGACTGGGAGCATATCGAAGCGCTGGGCGGCAGTCTTAGCCACGCAGAGTTGATGGATCCAAAGCTTTCGATGGAAGCTCTGATTTGGCGGCTATTTCACGAAGAAGAGAAAATTCTCGTCGAAAAAGGCGCAGCTCTGTCAAAGGGCTGCCGTTGCACTGTCGAGCATTATGACGAGGTTGTGTCGCGTTTCCCCGAAGGTGAGCGGGATGCGATGCGAAACGGGCAAGGGCACATCGTGGTCGATTGTGCATTCTGCTCACGAGACTTCGTACTGAACCTATAATTTCAGTCTGTCGATGTTCAGCAACGGTTTATCGCATGCAAGCTACTCCTTTTTGTGTAATTCTTGCCTGCAAGGCGATAAGAAAATGATGAAGAAAGTGACCAACGCATTGATAGTGACTGTCAGCAGCGCTGCCGGATTGTTTGCGCTCGCAATGGCGGTGCCTGGATCTGCGCAAACGTCAGCGCTCGCGATGCTGTCTGGACTAAACAAGGGCGAATGGACAATAACGTTTCGGGATGGAACTCCTAGCCGCCAGATCTGCGTTCGGGATGGAACTGAGTTTATCCAGCTCCAGCATACGGTTCAAACCTGCAGCCGTTTTGTCATTGAGGACAATGCAACAGAAGTAACTGTGCAATACACGTGCCGTGGCAACGGATATGGGCGCACAACGATACGACGCGAGACCGGTGCCTTGGTTCAGATCGATACGCAAGGCATTGTGGATGGGCGTCCGTTTGATTTGAGTGCAGAGGCGCGTCGCACAGGTAGCTGCTGAGGCCAATTCTTTCGATAGGAATCCCGTTGCAAGCAGGGCTAAATCTTCTAAGTCGGCCGCATGGCAGATATCCAACAACCTAAACAATCACCTGCTGTCGTTCTGCTTTCCGGCGGACTGGATTCTATGGTCACTGCTGCCCTTGCTATTGAACAAGGTTTCACGGTGCACGCAGTTACGATCGATTACGGACAGCGGCACAGGCGAGAGCTTGCAGCCGCCTCCGCCATTGCCGAGAAACTTGGCGTTGAACGCCACCTTCGACTTGAGCTCGACATGCGCTCTATCGGAGGCTCGGCTCTCACTGATGAAATCGATGTCCCGAAGTCAGGAGTGGGGGGCGCCATCCCTGTTACATATGTGCCCGCTCGCAACCTTGTGTTTCTATCACTCTGTGTCGCGGCAGCCGAAGCTGCGGGTTCGACCGACGTATTTATCGGCGTGAATGCGCTCGACTATTCGGGGTATCCCGATTGCCGACCAGAATTCATTGCAAGCTTTATGAAAACCGCTCAGCTTGGAACAAAGTCAGGTGTGGAGGGCGGGGCTTTCACTGTGCACGCGCCGCTGCAACACATGACCAAGGCAGATATCGCGCGCGAGTGTGATCGACTGGGTCTCGACCCGTCGATGAGTTGGTCTTGCTATGATCCTGGTGAAGCAGGCCAAGCGTGCGGACTTTGCGATTCTTGTCGCCTGCGAAAAAAGGGCTTTGCCGAGGCCAGACTAGTCGATAGCACCCCCTACGTGGCCTGATCCCTACTGGAAGAGAAGCAGACAATATGAGCGAACCCGCGGCGCAAGCCGAGAAGTCGATCGATACTGAGCAAGCCGTTCCTGCCTATAGCTGGTATGCGCTTAGCGTTTTGGTTCTACTCTATGTTCTGAACTTCATTGACCGGCAGATTCTTTCGATTCTTGCCAATGATATCAAGGCCGATCTGGGCGTCGACGACGCATATCTTGGATTTCTATACGGAACGGCTTTCGCGATCTTTTATGCGCTTTTCGGCATTCCACTGGGGAAGCTTGCCGATAGCTGGAAGCGTATTCGGCTCATTACGCTTGGACTGACATTATGGTCCGCAATGACAGCGGCATCCGGGTTTGCGCGTGATGCCGCACAGCTAACGGTTGCGCGTATTGGTGTTGGAGTGGGTGAAGCCACGGCCAGCCCTTCGGCTTATTCGCTCATCTCGGATTGGTTTCCGGCGAGGCTGCGGGCAACCGCGCTCGCAATTTATAGCTCTGGACTATATATTGGCGGCGGTGTCTCGCTGGCCATTGGCGGCGTCATTGTTGACCGCTGGAACGCGGCCTATCCCGGCGGAGATCCTTGGTTTGGCCTGGCTGGTTGGCAGGCCGCTTTCATAGCGGTCGGGGTACCCGGCCTGCTGCTGGCAGTCTGGGTGGCGACGCTGCGCGAACCTGTTCGCGGTGCGATCGACGGGCTGCCAACGCCCGAAGATCCCAAGCCGTTTCAGGGCTTCGTCCGTGAGCTTTACACCGTCATCCCGCCGTTTACTTTCGTAGGTGCGGCATCGCGCGGGGCTGCTGCGCTGGGACTGAATATTCTTGTGTTCGCGGCATCTTTTGTGGTTGCACATCTCATCACAGTGGCATTGGCCTCTGGCAATGGCGTCATTGTTGAAGCGCTCGGAGGGCTCCTGGTGCTCAGTTTACCAGCGATCACCGATCAATGGTTTCTTTTGGCTATCGGATATTACTCAGTTTTCTGCTGGGCAACGGCGCTTAAGCACCGTGACTATCCCACGTTTGCGCTGACATGGGGATCACCAGCATTTCTATGTACCATTCTCGGGTACGGCACGGTGGCGTTCATGGCATACTCTGCATCCTATTGGGGAGCTCCCTATGCCGAGCGCGTATTCGATGTTTCCAAGGCCGAGCTTGGGTTCTGGCTAGGCGGTGGCGGCGCAGCTGGCGGTTTCTTGGGAGTGATCCTTGGCGGCCGGATGGCAGATTTTCTCTACACCCGTATGTCCTCGGGGCGTGTTTGGGTAATATTGTTCGGACTGCTTTCCCCGATCCCGTTTGCGATCATTCAGTATACGACGGATAGCTTTACGCTTTTCCTGATACTCAATGTTGTTGTCGGAGCGCTG
>Ga0255773_10002639_pt1 | contig 16452 bp, 17 predicted proteins | sample 011ome_17_FD_179971 | JGI IMG/M metagenome (GOLD analysis project Ga0255773, IMG submission 179971) | Coastal salt marsh microbial communities from the Groves Creek Marsh, Skidaway Island, Georgia - 011502XT metaG (version 2) | ecosystem: Environmental > Aquatic > Marine > Intertidal zone >...
GCTCGGATTTTAGAAACGGCCGCGATATCCGTCGATTGCGAGTACACGGAAGGGGATGAAGATGAGATTCGGAGTGGGAGCGAGGTGGCGGTTATCCCGCCCATTTCTGGCGGGTAGTAGAGTTTTGTAGCTTTTGTGTGATGTGTGTGATCGTCTCGTCGAGTCGTTCGTCGTTCGTGAGTAGTAGTCTAGGAGTAGTTAAAAGTGTAACTGAAATTTTCTTCACTTTAATAAGCGCTTTCTTTCACAAAGTGTTCTTCAACGCTCTCTCTCTCTCTCTCTCTCTCTCCATACATACACTCCGAACGCCCGTCGTCGCGGCGACGACGACGAACGAGCAATCATCAGAAGAGAAACGCGAGGATTGAAATGACAAATCGGAAATCAATGATTGAAAAACAAAAGCGGAAGAATCTTACGGGGTCGAGACAGAAACGGAAACAGAGGCGAAAAGACCTAAAAGAAGGACGCGCGATACCGTTTCACATGGGTTGGAACACGAGGCGAGTTCAAGTTTCGAGGCAGCGCGTGACCGAGCTCGAAGCGAAAGTGAAAGAGATTGAGGCGCAGATGCGAAAGAAGGAGGAGGCGTTGAAACAGGTCGTGGAAGAGTTGGCGAAGTACGAGCCGACGCCTTTGTGGAAGATTGTCACGGATAAGCAGTACAAAGATATCTTCGAGACGCATATTTTATCGAAGTTGGACGACTTGTCTTTCAGAGTGTTTCGAGAGGTGAACACGGAAAGTCGCGACGCGTGTAGACGGGTAAAGGATATTGAGTTGGCCGAGACCTTTATAACGTATACTGCGCAGGGGAATCCACCGGTAGAGAAGGTTCATGAATATGAGATCAAAGGAAGGTACGGACAGCCTCATTTCTGTCACGAGGCAGCTGAAACTGGGAACCTCGAGTTGCTTCGCTGGTTTCGAGAAGAGAAAAACTTTGATTGGAACGAGTGGACGATCAACGGAGCAGCCGGAGGCGGGTTTCTCCACATCGTGAAGTATTGCATGAAACAGAATGCACCCTTACGATCTGCCGCGTGTGCATGTGCTGCCGAATCCGGTCATCTCGATGTCCTCAAATACTTGCACGAAAACGGCGCGCCTTGGGATTCGCACACGTGCGCTTTCGCTCGCGAAAATAACCACCTCGAGAGTTTACGATACGCTTTAGAGAACGGGTGTCCAAACGACATGAACGCGTGACACAGTAGCAAGCGAATATCGTTCACTACAGTTACGAAGGAAGAACACACATACACACAGAGAAAGAGAGAGAGAGAGATAGAGAGATAGACGCACGCACGAAAATGTACAGTAGTTATACGGCGCGATATACTCGTAGACACCAAAATACACTTAAAGACAACTTCAAGACACATTGAACTCCACATATATAACACTACTAATACTACTAAATGCGTTTCATCACCATCGCGAATAGCAACAGTGGGAATAACTACGGTGAACTTTGGAAGCGAGTCGTCGTCAGAGCGAAGAACGCGGGGTCGATGATGATGCGCAATACTACTACTACTACTCCTCGTGGTCTGGGGAAATCCGCCAACGGTCATCGGCATCATCAGCCTTCGACGACGACGAAAGCGGCGGCTGGTAGCAACGGTGTGGCGCACTCGTCGTCGTCCTCATTTAGAATACCACCAGGAATGATGAAATCCGCGCTCACGAGCGCTGGTTTAGGCATCGTCGGCGATTGCGTCGCGCAAACTTTGCAACACCAACACCAACGAAAACAACAACACACGAGCAACAGTTTTAGTGAGAAGTACGATTACCCGAGAACGGCGAGACAGTCTCTGTTCAACCTGACCTTCTACGGTCCACTCCAACACGTGTGGTACGCGTTCCTGGGAGCAAAATGGCCCACAGTTTCCGGTTCGTTGGCGTATGCGAACATCCGCCCGTTTGCGACGAAAGTCTTCTTGAACCAAGCCGCGCTCGGGCCGGTAGTCGTCGCGTGCTTCTTCGCCTGGTCGCAACTGCTCACGAATACGTTCACCGCGACGAGTTGGCGAGAAAAAGTGCAAAGAGACGCGTTGCCGACGTTACAAAAAGGCTGGGCGTTTTGGGTGCCCGCGAGCTGCGTGAACTTTGCACTCGTTCCCGTGAATAGGCAGGTTTTGTACATGTCTTGCTGTTCCGTCGTGTGGAACTGCATATTGAGCCAAGCCGGGAACACGACGAAAGAAGAAACCCGCGACGCTTCAAAGAAGACGAAGACGAAGAAGAAATAATAACGATATTACTAATAATACGCACGTGTAGAGTAGAAACAGAAGAACAAGAGAGAGAAATGAGAGAGCGAGAGTGTGTACACCGTGTCGTTTAGACTCTGCGTATGTATTCGCAACCTACATATTAGTCCTGTATATTTGTGAAAAACTTGCCTTTTCCTTCATTATTTTTCCGTTCTAAAATTCACACAAACTCAAAATATCATGGACAGATACCGCGCAGAGTTTTGGCGCAAAGACTTATCCGACGTCGCGTTCTTCCGAACGGTCGCGTGTGCGCTCTGGGCGTCGTTTGGCATGGTCGTGCCGGTACGTTTTTGTTTTCTCTTGGTCTTTTTAAAGAGTCGTTATTGTTCGGGAAATTCAAAATCGCTCATTTTCCCCCTACTCGTGCGTGTGTGTTCATGGCTGACGTTTACGTGCTCTCTTCTTACTTACCTCGAACAACAACACTAAAACGACTCTGTATCAAAGGTGTCCGCGTTTTACTTCCTCCTGTTCCTTGTGAGACTGGGGACGTTCGCGAATTTTTGCAAAACGTCCGGGATTTTTTTTGCACTCGCGATGCCGGTCTCCTTCGTGACCGCCAGAGCAGGGAGGCCGACGACAGCGAAAGCAGGCGGAAACGGCGGTCGGCATCAGAATATCCCCGGAGTTTCAGATTCTCGAAACTATCACTTTCTCATCTCGAGAGATATGCTGGATTCGAGTCACGGGATCGCGCTCCCTGATGCGAGCCGTCCTTCGGCGAAGCGAGCAGAGGAGGCGCGCTCGCATATGAACGCGACGCGATGGAAAGCGAAAAGAGCGACGGACGCTTTGGCGTTTGTTCTCGTGAGAGTTTTCGTGGCTGGGATGTTTTTGATGCCAATGTTTAGTAGTCGTGGTAGTGGTAGCAGCGGTGGTGGTAAGTATGATAGCGTTGGGTATTTTGGAGCCTTGTACGCGTTCGTGTTGTCGGCGGGGAGTTTAGGTTTGGCGCGGGCGTGGGCGACGTGGAATTGGTCGGTTTGGTCAAACGTGAGAACAGTTTTAGCGCCATTTTCCGGGCACGGGGATAGGATCGTGCAATCGTCGAGGATTTTGTCCTGGTTGGAGAAATCGAGGAACCAGTTTAGTGGTGGTGGTGGTGGAGTGAGCAAAGAGTCGTCGATTTTAAGGGAGAAAATTGTGAGCTCTCGCGCCGATGGGAATCACAAAGCGTTGTTGGAGAAAGTGCGATTGGCGGCTCTTACGTTTCCGAGATTTCACGACGACTTACACTTTCAGTTTTCGCAGGCCGGTCAGCGCAGACGGTATTATCGAGTGAAACGAATCGCGTTTGATGTCGCGATGGACCCAATTGTGGTTTTATATTCCGCGAAGATGGTAGTCGTCGCGTTTGTAGCTCAAATTTGTTTGAGTTGGTTTCGATTGGCGCCGGCGACGTCTCTTTCTTCTTTGTTTTCAAAGTTTGTTCCAGGGTACGTCGTTTACGTCGCGTTTAAAATTTGCAGGGACGTGTGCGAATCGATATTGACCGAACCGTACGCGTTTCGACCGGATACGAGAGCCGCGGGGACGGAACGCACAGCATTGGAACCGTTGATGAGAGCGATGCGAGGCGAATTCGTTTCCGAATACGCGTTTTCGCAAATCTTAGCGTTTGACGATTGCTTGAAAATTGTGAGTGGTGACGACTTCGAGTACGGGAGACTACCGTTGCTATACAGTAGGAGCGATGCGATGGCATCCGCTGCGTTTGGCGTTGTGGCGCCGGGGAGAAGACGATTCGCCGCGGACGCGAACGCGGACGAAGACGACGAGGACGAGGACGGCGAAAAGACGCCAGATTTCTTGGACGTTTTATCTATCAAGCGCGCATTCTTAGCGTGCGCTTTAGCCCCGGCAACGGCAGTGGCGCGAGCCATGCGTGACTTCAACGAGAAGGCTATAGTGGCGGACTCGAGATCGAGCGCGGGACCTCCGTCTGCTGTTTCCATGTCCAGCGTCGGCGGCGGCGTAGTAAGAGGGGTTGACGGCTTCGATGGCGTAGGAGGGAGCATTGGTGGCATGTTAAGCCTCGAAGCGATACAAATGCGAAAACACAGACAGTCGCAAGCGTCGATTGCATCCAAAAGAGCGGCACAAGCGGTGGAAGATTACGGCGCGCTCGCTGACTTAGGGATGGCAATCGCCGCGGCCATGTTTAGCAACGTGGACGAATTTGGGGACGAAATGTTGAACGGTAAAGGTAGTATTGACCATCGAAACAATGAGAACGTTTTAGGAGAGCACGAACGACCGACGTTTAGGGACGTTGCTATTGCGACGTGCGCGTATCGCGAGGCGGTCAAACGCGTGAGACAGGTGACGTTCCCAGATTCTGCGCTGACGACGACGACTTTGTCGACGCAGAGCCACTCGGAACGCGACGCGACGGATACCGTGGCGCCACAAACAACGACGACAGCGCTGGACGGTACCGTCCATGAACCAATTATCCGCCCATCTGGTACACCATTCCAAACTGGATGGACGACAACATCTGCTCGGGGAAGAAACGAAAACGTTTCCTTTTGGTCCTCCCTCGGCGGCGGCGGCGGCGGCGACGTTGGTTCCTCTGCCTCGTCCTCGTCCTCCCTCTACTCCACCTACCCTGCGCTCGCGCAACTTTCAGTCGCCGAAGCCGCGCGACTCCACGAGTCCTTCGCCAATACCGTCGTCTCCAAACTCGCCTTACTCTCCCAAAATGGCGCGTTATTCGCTCGACCGGGCGCTCGACTCGCCTTTCTCGAGAAAGCCATGAACAAACCGGCCTCGCCGCCCATCTTGGGTCAATTCAAATCCAGACGCGGATTGAGCAGCATTCGTCGTCGTCCTCGTCAATTCGGCAGCACAGATGCATCATCATCGTTTCTCGACGACGACGACGGGAAGAATTTGGAGGAGGAGGAGTTTTACGACGACGATGATAACGACGAGGAGAGAGATTTGAGGTGTTCCTACTTCGGCGACGTCGACGCGCACGAGAAAGTCCTCGCCGGCGCGGTGTCCTCCTTTAACGCGGCAGCTTAAGGATTCTTTTCGGAAATCATGAGAGCATCAAAATTGATGAGAGCGACGGCGTTCTGGGCGTAGTAGAAATTGTATACATTTTTTCCCTCTTTGGTTGTCACACCATTGGGGAAACGCATTCTCACAGACACACATAAAACATCGGATAAAAAATGGCGGCACTTCTCGTTTCTCGCGCGAGGAACATGTTCCTCTCCTCGACGCCTTCTTCTTCTTCGTCCCGTCGTTACTCTCCTCCTGTGCCTTTCTCGCGTCGTCGTCGTCTCGGTCGTTTTCCTATTCCTCCTCCTCGGGACAATTCGTGCGCCGGCATCCGCACCCAAGCGTCTTCTTCTTCTTCTCCGAGTAGTCGCAGTTCCTCGGGGACGGAAAGAAAAGAAAAAGAAGAAAAGCATCACGAGCTAGAGAAGACGAATTTCAAAAAAGGGCGAGGATTGGACGTGGACGTGCGCCCGCACAGGTACGAGGAGGAGTTGAGGGAGAAAATATCCAAAGCGGTGGCTGTTTTGTTGCAAAAACGAATTAAGACAACACCAACTTTGTTGAGTAGCAGCGGTAGCGATGGAAGTAACAACATTGAAATATTTAAATCGAAGCAAACGAATGGCGGTTTCCGCATGCGAGCGGTATTTGGGGTGCATTTAGACGGTCCAATAGACGCGAGGTATAGCATGGTTGAAGTTTTGGGGACGTCGACGCTTCCGTCCGGGAAAATCTACAAGGAGAAGAAGACGGTGTTGGTGGATTCGTTCCCGATGGGATCGGACGCGATGCGAGCGGCGATGCCTTCGGTGAGAAGTTTAGTGGAACGAGACGATGCGAATTTGAGGAGGAGGCTTTTTCAGGTGGAGTTTCTGACCGCGACGAGTGGCGACGTGGTGGTGACGATGTGTTATCACCGGAAGTTGGACGAAGAGTGGGTGAAGGCGGCGGAAGGGATGCGAGAGGAGATGAATAGGATGCATCCGGAGTTGAACGTGTCGATTGTTGGGAGAGCGAATAGGATGAGAAAGGTGATAGGGAATGCGTTTGTGATGGAAAATGTTCACTTGGACGGTACGGTTTTGAAGTATAAGCAATTGGAAGGGCAGTTTGCTCAACCGAACGCGCAGATTGCGACCGAAATGCTCAAGTTTGCGCGTTCGTGTTGCGCGCCTTCTTCGAATACGAATGATTTTCTAGAACTCTATTGCGGCAACGGCCATTTTACGGTGGCACTATCGCCTTTTTTTCGAACGTGTTTATCCACGGAGATTTCGAAAACGAACATAGCCGCCGCTCGAGAAAACATAGAAATGAATGGGATTAAAAACACGCACGTCGTGCGCTTATCCGCCGAAGAGGTTGTTCAAGCCATCGACGGCGAACGCGTGTTCACGAGATTGAAGGACACTCAGTTAGATTTAACCACGCTGAATATCAAAACTGTCCTCGTGGACCCGCCTCGCGCCGGATGCGGCCCGGAAGTCTCCAAGATGCTACAAAGATTCGAGAACATTGTCTACATCAGCTGCAACGTGGAGACCTTGGCGGAAGATATGCTCATCCTCTCCGAAACGCACGACATGAAGCGCTTCGCGGTGTTTGACCAGTTTCCATACACACCCCATTTAGAATGCGGCGCGTACTTAGTTAAGAAGTGTACCGGTAGTTAAAATGATAGAATTATAGACTAATAACTAAAAAGCATACATAAAAAATAAAAGCTACCTAGCTAACGACATTTAAAAGAGCTAATGATGATACGGTTCCCCTCGAACAATCGTCCACGCTCTGTAAATCTGTTCCAAGAGGACCATCCTCGCCACGCGATGATTCATCACCATCTCGCTCAATCGCAACGACACGTCCGCTCTCGCTCGCACTTCCTCCCCGTGCCCGAACGGCCCTCCAATCACAAATACCAACCTACCGTGGCCTAAATCCCCGCTCTTGCACAAAACATCCGACGCAAATCTCTCCGACGTGTACGATTGTCCTCGTTCGCACATCAAAACCACAAAATCTCTCGCATCGATCTTCTTCATCACCCGCTCGCCTTCGCTCGCTTTTTGCTCTTCGATACCTTTCTCATTCTTTGGATTTTGTGGGCAGGAAATCATCTCAAACTTAGGATTGTATCGCTTAATCTTCGTCTCAAAATCGAGTTCCAACTTTTTATACAAAGTGTTCTCGTCCCCTCCTCCTGATGATTTGACCGCGATAATCGCGGTCGGGATTGGGAGACATTCGCGCCTGTTTTTTATTCGATTCGTGTCCAACTGCGTTTGCAACGAGAGATTCTTTTTTCCCGACGGCGAGGAAGAAGAAGAAGAAGAAGAAGAAGAAGAAGCAGTTGTTATTGTCGTCGATATTCTCGATATCCTCGCGTTCTTCCGCGCGCGCGCACATCTCGCGCATCTGATCAGATTAGTCGCCCCTTTCGTTCCGAAGAGGAGGAGGCCCCGGCGTGACATGGATATCTGATATCTGTTGTGGTAGGTATTTCGTCTGGGGAAATGAGGTGAAATTGCGCACAACTTGCTTTTGCGCGGAGTACTCTCATCATCGTCGGCTTTAAAATGTCCTCCCCTCTCCCAAAAGCGACCACCAAAAAGAAGAAGGAGAACGAGGCGAACGACATAAACACGAATAAGAAGCAAAAGAAAGTCGCAGCGGCGCTCATTCCAGAAATTATCCCCCGAGATGCGTTGGAAAGCGCAGACGAAGATTTCAAAGACGACGACGACGAAACGAAGCGTCGCTTCACCGCGGTGGCGTTCAACGTCGCCGGTTTGCGCGCTTTGTTAAAGAATAAACCCGAATGTTTACGAAAAATTGCGGACGAAACGAAGTGCGACGCGATGATGTTCTCCGAGCACAAGCTTAATCCGGAAAACGTGGAGGAGGCGACGAGACAGTTGAAGGAGTTGTTGCCTGAGTTTACGACGGTGAAGTTTGCGTGTTCGACGGCGAAGAAAGGGTACGCTGGAGTTTGTGTTTTGGCGAAGGGCGAGTGCGAAGAGGCGAGAAAAAAAGAAGGTGGGAAATCGCCGATGAAACAAACGTCGATTAAGGATATGTTTGGCGGCGGCGCGAGCGAGAAGAAGAAGGAAGCGCCAATCCCTACGAACGCCGCCGCCGCGAGGCGATACGACGGACCAAAGCTTTTAAAAGTCACGGAAGGGTTGCTCGATGGGAAACATCTCTCGGAAGGCCGCGCGATTACTTTGGAATACGAATCGTTCAACGCACTATTCACGTACGTTCCAAACAGCGGGCAAAAGCTGGACCGTTTGGATTGGAGAATCAACACGTGGGAAAAAGAGTGTCGCGAGCATTTGAACGCGTTGCAGGCGAAGAAACCGACGATTTACGGCGGTGATTTAAACGTGGCGCATCTAGATATCGACATTTATAACGTAGACGCAAAACACATTCCAAAATCAGCAGGGACGACGCCGGAAGAGAGGAACGCGTTTGGAGTGATGACGAGAGAGTGCGATATGAAAGATTGCTTTCGCTATTTCAATCCTGAGAAGAGCGGGTGGTTTACGTATTGGTCTCAACGAGTCGGGAACAGGCCAAAGAATAGAGGTTTACGTTTGGATTACTTCTTAGCTAGCAGCAAAATGTTCGCAAAAGACGCACATGTGAAGGTGGTGTCCAGTAGAATATTGACGGAGATGAATGGAAGCGACCATTGCCCCGTATCGATCACGTTGGCATTGCGGGAGTAATTAATTGAGGCGCTCAAGATTTTTCATCATCTTTTCTCTTAACCTACAACTACAGATACTATTACTACTGTTTTACATCTTTAGAGCATCGCGTCGTCTACTTCTACGTCTTTCAGCTCGTCGTCTTCACTTTCTTTCCTATTCTTTCCTTCGTGCGATTTGGTAACTCGATCGCGTTTTCGCGAAACTTTTTTGTTTTTCGGAGTAAGCAAGCGTTCGTATTTCACCTCGACGCTATCCTTCAAAAACGAAAGCAGGGATCTGACGCTAGAGAATTTCGGACTCGATTTCGCATTTTTTGTCAGGAAAGTTTGAAAGGTGCTCACGTATCGCTTGCATCTTTCATCAAACGGAAATGCGATACACGCCGCGACGGCTTTGTATTTGCAAAGCGCGATGTTCGAGAAAGTAATTTCCTTCGGATTGGCAAACATCCGTTCCGGCCACCACGCGCGATTCGTGCTCACGTTTTGAAAGATAATCTCGTATTGCCTCGCGTGCGCGTTGTCGCTTTCTCCTATACACGTTTCGACGCCCACTAGCGCGGTGCTCAAATATTTCCAAGACTGTTCGTCTTTCGGAAAACACTCAACGCGTTCGCACGCGACGTGTAATAACTCGTTTACATCAATCGCGCTTCCGATGTATGCGACGCTTGCCGTATCCATCGCGCTAAAATTATCCCCCGCTTCGTTGATACTTCCTTCATCGTCGTCATCGAACGCATCTTCCAAAAAATCAATTCCTTCTACGCGTTGCACATTCTCCGCTTTATAATTGTACTTCCAGCAATGCATTAAAAAGCGCGTGGATATTTCGCACGTAGGGTCGACTCGCACGGCGGCGAGACACGCACTCGCTATGTTTTGCGCGTCCATGCAGTCAAGAGGACGGGATTTAGGCGGAGCAAAGCCTTTTCGAGACCTTTCCGCGTGGTCTTTTCGATACCCGCGTGCGTATGCTCGAATCAAAAAAGTCGCCAAAGCCTCTCTCGCGTCTTTATCGTTCGGGAACTCTTCGACGAGCTTTCTCAACTGCTCATCCACGGTGACCATAGTCATTTCCGGTTCTTGCCAATTCGCTGGATTTTTGGCCAAAGTGAGCATCGCGAAAGCTATGGTAAGTTTGATCGCGTCGTCGCTCGACGACGCCGAAGAAAAATTCGCATTCATGTCCTGTCGTTCGTTGTTGCTGTTGTTGTTGATGTTGTTCTTTTTTGTCGCCCTGGCCTCGAGTAAGCTCGAAATGGAAATGAGCGCACTCGTTCGTAGCGAATCGTCGCCGTACGCTCCACTCTCGGCTCTAGCATCCAGGGTTTTCGCAATCGATTTACCTCTTCTTTTCATTTCTATCTCTTTACTCGTGAGTGGCGATCGACACATCTCCAGCCGTAGCACGTGTTTTCGCACGGTCTCGTCTTTCACGGATTCAAACCAAAGCGCGACTTTCAACATCGCCGCATCCGTGAGCAAACGCGTGCTGGAACGTAATTTTTTCTTCTTGTCTTTGGGAAAGAAATTACACATCTTGACGCCGCGACCTTCGAGTAACCGCACGGCCTCTGTCACTTCAGGTCCCAGGTTTATTTCTAGCTTATTGTCCTCCTTCTCTTCTTTCTCTTCTTCTTCTTTCTCTTTTTCGTCGTACCCGCCAAACCGGGAAGCGTGCGGCAGCGCTTTCCTCCTTTTCGCCTTCCTCAACGCCTTCGCCTTCTCCGTGCTCACCCTCGCCTCTCTCGCTTTCCTCCTCGCGGCTCGGAAAAACTCCCCGAACGCGCTCTCGAACCTCGCCTGATGCCTCTCGCCCCCAACGTTCGCCTCTTTCAATAAATTCGCATAAATCACCTTCGCGTCTCTCTCTTCCTCTTCCTCCTCTTCGCCTCCTCGACCTCCACTCATCAACTCCAAACAACTCTTCATCGCTAATCGCTCGTGCTTCTTGTGCGTCTCCCAATCATTCCGCTCGACTTTATGGTGCCAACTCAACGTCTTTCTCTTCCTCCGCCTCTCATTCGCCTCTTCGTCTTCGTCCTCCTCTTCTTCATTGTCCTCGTTCCGTCCTCCGTCCTCCAAAGCCTCTTCCTCCCGGTACATCCGCTTCCGACTGATGGCTAACAACGCCGCCGTCGTTCGCGCCGCTAACTCGAAATCGCCGCTCTGCAAGCAACACGCAACCAATCGATACACGTTCTCCGCCGCGTGTTTTCGGATGGACGTTTTCTCCTTCTTGATGACTCCCGTTCTTGTCGTCGTCGTCGTCTCGGGTGAACGCAGAAGAAGCATTCTCTCCTTTTTCCCAAGGAGTCTCAGAGGAAACAAAAGTTCTGATTCGTCCGCAATCTTCTTCGCCGAGCGTACTCCTCCTCCTCCTCCTCCCTTCCGATCCGTTCTCCTTCTCCTTCTCCTTTTCGTACCCGTTTTTCTTCGGTCGTCGTCGACAGAATCGTCCTCCTCATCGCTTCGTTCCTCCTCCTCCGTCAAATGCGTTCCTTGGTCTTCTTCGTTCGACGACGACGCATCCAATCGCTTCTCTGGATGTAAATGTTTCGTCCGTTTCGAACGCGCGTTGCGCGTGCTGTGCAACGTTCTCGACACGCCGGATGAGGATACTTTCGACGCTTTGCTTTTGGTCGTCGTCATCGAAACATAGGAGTAGAAGAGTAATAAGAGTGTTTACGTCGTTTTGCGTGGATTTTAAGTCACGAGAATCGACAGACATTTGAGACAAAGAGGATACAACGGAGGATGAATACTACTCGCATTAAAAAGCGTCGTCGTCTCTAAAAAACCCATCTAAATCATCCTCTCTTCTTTTCAACTGATTCATCGCGACGTGCGCTTTCCTTTTTTGTTTTTTCGCGACTTTTCTGGCGTAGACGTCGCTGTCTTTTTTCTTCGCGTCCGCGCGTCGCACGTTCGGGTTGACGAAGAGTTCGTCCTCGTATAAGACTTTCCCGGTGAACGCGCCTTGGAAGATTTTGATCGGGTGGAGGCAAAAGCGCGGGCCGACTTCGGTTAAGGAGAGTCCACCGGAGGAGACGCCGTTTTCGATGGAGGAGAAGTTCGCTCGCACTTCTTTCCCTTCCGGATGGACGATTTGGTAGTTTCGAAACCACACTCTTCCGTCTTCCCAATAAAAAGACATCTGGTGGTCGTAGAACGGTTTCATCGCGTGGTGTTTCCACGGCGTCGCGAAGCAGTGGACTAAAATCTCTTTAATCACGCGCGTGTGCATTTCGTCGTCGAATTTCGGATCGAAGTGTAAACTCGGTCGAGAAAACTTCAAATGGTTCCCGGTTAACTTCAACTCCGCCATCGTGTGAATGTTCTCCACGTGGAATTTTATCGACGGTCCCTCCGGCGTCTTCGCGAACCAGGCGTAGGAATCTTGCCGTTTCCTCGATTCAAAGAATATCGCGTTGTTACACCCTCTCAACTCCGCGCACTCCACCACCGCTCTTTTATCGTTCTTCGAATCAATCTTCGCGTCTTTCTTCGCGTTCGGGAGTAAACAGAGTAAATCTTGCATCAAGTGGCGAAACCGAGCGACAACCCCTCGACTTGTCAGTACGAGCGTTTTTTCTTTCCTATTGATGCCTGTATGTTCCGGTTCTTTATGTTGTTTACTCTTCTCTGGTTTAAACAGCGCCTCTTTTTCCAAAACCTCGCCAAACTGACCTTGGTACGCCTCGTCGAACTCGTCCTCGGAATCCGAGGCGACGTCCCCGGAAACGCCGAGCAAGACTTTCGTCCGGTCGATGTGGCGATGCTTCGTCTGTTCCTCCCGGATTCGATTCTCAAAGTCGTCCCGTTCTAAACGCGCTTGGCGCTCTTGCTTGCGCTTTTTGTTTTTCATTTATTATGTATAAGACTACTCTCACTACGACTACTTTCTAAAAGTGATGCTCGTTTATCGCGTTTGTATCGGTGATGATGATGGTTTGGGGATGATGATGATGATGAGAGAAAAAATGAAGTTTTTGGCGGCGGTCTTTGGCTTCCCTTTCTCGAAAATACTACGAGCGAAACACCAATCAAACGTATTCGTCAAGAACTCCTTGTCGATGATCGATAGGAAATTCAACACGCAGAGTATACTGCAAAATATATATATGTACAACTTTTTTTCTACGATCGGCTTTACCCGCCGACGCGTTCGACGAGCTCTTGCAAAATGACGCACGCGGAAAAGGCAAAGATGGCGAATAAGGTCCAGTCGCCACCCGGTAAAGCGATGGAATCGATCAAGGCTTTTTGTCGCGTCATTTCGGTCGACATGGTAATCTTAGATTCAAATTCTTTGGCAGATTTTCGATAACTGTACACCATTAAAGGCGGCAACAAGCCAAAGATGACGATGACGCCGAACGTTCCGGCGTTGTCGATGGCGGAGATGAAGACGTCGGGGTAGGTGATGGCGAAAGTTAACGGCGGGATTAACGTCAACGCGTAGGATATGGGTTCGGATTTCACGTCGACCGATCGTAACCCATCCGCGATGAACGATTTCAATCCGATGGTGAATCCGATGAAGGACGTCGCCACGGCGCTAAAGGAAAACGCGTCGATTAACACCGTGCCGTAGCCACTTTCGATTTTCGAGGCTAACAGATCCACCGGATTTACTCCTGAAGTCATTAAATCTTCTCCGGATAAAGCACCTAAAACGACCGCATTCCACAGCAAAAACATAGCCAACGGCACCGCGGTCCCTAAAATAGTCGCTTTCTTAATCTTTGGCACGTCGCCCTCCAACGAGGAAACCACGGATGGCAACACGGATTGATACACGAACGCAACCGCTACGCCAGGGATAGTATTGCCTACCACGCTAAAATCACTTCTCTCCAAATTCGCCGCGTCTACTTCACCGACGCACAAACTCACCAACCCGATCAAAGCGCTAACGATAAAAAGTACCAACAATCGATTGGTGAAATCCAAAACTTTTTCGTTGCTCAGCGCCACGAACAAACCTATCGCACCACCAAATACTAAAACCGCTTCGTCGAATCCAACATCCGCGACGTATTTCCCGCTCGACAAAATCTCCGCCCCTTTTAAACAACACGCGATGGTTAAACACTCGTGCATGAATACGTACGCGGCGCTAAACACCAAAGCACCACCATTCCCGAGCGTCGAACGCGTCACTGAAAACAAACTCACCCCATCTTTAGAACTCCCGAGCGCGCATAACGTCGCCAAGTTGACCTCCGCCAAGCAAAATCCCGTCGCCACGAAATACATCCACATCGCGACCAACACTTCCGAACTCGGGAGAAACCCGCTCGGCCCGGTTATTTCCGGAAGCGCCAACACGCCGGCCCCAACCGTGGTTCCGGCAATCAACGCCGCGTTTCCGAAAACCGACCCAGACTCGTGCGCGTACCCCTCGTTTTCGTTCACGTTGGACCACAAGCGAGTGATGACTTCTGTTTGTTGCAATTTGGAAGTGTTGTTGTTTTCAATCGTCGTCGTCGTCGTCTCGTTTCTTTCATCCGTCTCGTTCTTTGAGGAGGAGGAGGAGGAGGAGGAGGGGGAAGCGCGGAGGCCAATTCTTCGTGTTCTTCTTCTTAACGACGACGAGAACTGAAGAACGGATGTCGATGGTGAACTCGCGTCGTTTCGCGTTCTCGTCGTCGTCAAAGTCGTCGTCGTCGTCATCATCGCGGGTAAAAAAAGAGCGACGGAAGTTTCACTCTCAGGAGTCGTGTTCCGTTATCGAGAAGACGGAGAAGCAAAAGCAGGAAAGCGTGATGTCATTTTGTGCGCGCGCACGTGCGTATCTTTTTCTTGCATTTCTGAAGCTTTTTTCCTACAGGAGTACTCCTACAACTATTGCAACTAAAATAACTAGGCATGATGACTACATCTTAGGAATACTACTGCACATCTAGTATCTATCGATCGATTCTATACGGACTAAACTGATTATATTCGTCATCGTCTCGCGCTGTTGTTATCGTCGTCGCCGCCGTCGCCGCCGGGGCGAGCACCGTTTCGTAGTACGCCTCCTCGTTTTCGTTTTCCTCGTCCTCGTCCTCCTCGGAAGAAGAGGAAGAAGAAGGAGAAGAAGAAGAAGAGGACGAACGGGATAAGATGAGCTTGAGCAATAAAAGCGTCACCGCGACCGCCGAGAGTTTTAAAAACGCGCATAAGTAGACGAAGTTTTTCAGAGGACGCCAGGAGCGTCCGGTGATGTACATCATGTCCAACTTTCGTTTAACGGCGGCGCCTATTTTCCATCGCTCGACGATATCGGCGGCGATGAAGCCGGCGAAGATGGACGAAAGGTCCGCGAAGAAGACCAAGGCGGAGAAGGAGAAGGCTTCTTTGTTTTCGCACTTTTCGGCGACGACGGCGGAGAGGATGACGATGGGCATGTACGCGAAGCGAGAGCCGAAGGAGATGACGAGTTCCAGAATGGACAGGATGATTGCCGCGCGCATGCCGCTATTGCGTTGGTTAATTTGAGGCGGGTGGTAAAGCGCGAACAGTCGCACGAGCTGGAAGCCGACGTCGGCGACGCCGCCGAGGAGGAAGACGTTCATTTTCGATCGAGGCGTTTGGAGGAGGAGTTGTTTTTGTCGGATTCGAGCGTTTGCATATCTTGACGATGATGATGATGATGATGATGGTAACTCTCCTCTTCTTCCAGGAGGAGAATGAGGAGGAAGATTTCCGTCGTCTCGTTGTTGTTGCTTCTTTTCGACGAAATATTTGTTGTGGAAGAAGGAAAACGCAAACGCGCCGAACAGCGCGCCGACGTTGGAGAAGAATTGAAACATACCAAAGGCACTGTTTGGTAGTTTTTTGTCGTAGATGGAGTAGATGAACGAATTGTACGTATCCATGGCGGTTGGCGTGATTCGGTAGATGAATAACGCCAAAGCGAGCACGATGAATTCGCGGTCCGAGAAGAATCTTCTCCACGGCCATTTCTTCGTCGACGTTTGCGCTCTTCTTCGTCTTCTTCTTCTCGTTTCCAAATCTTCGTCCACTTCGCGCGCTCCTCCGGCGCTCCTTTTTCCCTCTTGAATCCTCAGCGCAAAAATCGACGCCAGAACTGCAAACCCACTCGACAACGCAATCGTCGCTCGCGCGGTGAACATCTCCAAAAACAAAACCGAACACGCGCTTCCTAAAATCGCCGCAAACGTTCGCGTCGCCATGGCGACTGTTTGCACGTTCACCTGCGTTATCCGTCTGTTCTTTGATTTCGAATTATGCGCGTTATTCTCTCTTTCTTCAATCGCGCGTACTTCCTCTGCCTCTTCTTCTGCGTTTATTTCACCACCTCCTTCTCTTTCTCCGCCGCCCATCCGTCGCATCTCTTCCTCGTTTCTCCCCGAAGTTGTCGTCTCAATCGTCTTCGTCCCTTTCGCCGCGCACACTAATATCCCGTCCAAACTCGCG
>Ga0255773_10002657_pt1 | contig 16413 bp, 14 predicted proteins | sample 011ome_17_FD_179971 | JGI IMG/M metagenome (GOLD analysis project Ga0255773, IMG submission 179971) | Coastal salt marsh microbial communities from the Groves Creek Marsh, Skidaway Island, Georgia - 011502XT metaG (version 2) | ecosystem: Environmental > Aquatic > Marine > Intertidal zone >...
GACTGTCCTTGATAACATTCTTATAGGTGCTCATAGACATTTAGAGTATGGTGCTATTTCAAGTTTATTTTTTAATAAGAAAGCAAGACAAAACGAATTAGAAGCTAGAGAGATAGCTGAGGAAATCATTGACTTCTTAGAAATAGAACAATTTAGATATTCTTATATTTTATCTTTACCATATGGTGTCCAAAAAAGAGTTGAAATAGGACGAGCATTAGCTTTAAATCCAGATGTACTTTTACTCGATGAACCAGCAGCAGGAATGAATAATGAGGAGACTGAAGATATAGCAAGATTTATTATTGATATTCACGAAGAAATGGAAAAGACAGTTATTTTAGTCGACCATGATATGAATATGGTTATGGATATTGCAGAAGAAGTTATGGTTTTAAATTTTGGTGAAAAATTAGCAGAAGGTACACCTGCAGAAATTGTTAAGGATCCAAAAGTAATAGAAGCATATTTAGGAGTAAGTTAATTATGTCAATGACTATGAATGAAATTTATGAAGAAATTCTGAGAGATGGTGGAGTGACACCATCAAAAAAAATTAAAGATACTTCAGTAAGGTTTCCAAATAAAATTGCTATGAGATACAAGGAATTTGGTGTATGGCAAGAGACTACGTATGAAGATTTTTGGAAAAAATCAAACTATCTATCTATGGGGCTTAAATTTTTTGGAATCCAAAAAGGAGACTCTGTAGCAATTCATTCTGAAAATAGACCAGAGTGGTTTATAGCTGATATTGGCATACAGTCAATTGGTGCCGTAAGTGTTGGTCTTTATCCTACAAACCCATCTTCAGAAGTAGAATATCTTCTTTCACACTCTGAATCTAAAATTTTATTTGCAGAAGATCAAGAACAGGTTGATAAAGCTCTTGAGGTAATTGATCGACTCCCAAAACTTGAAAAGATTATATATTTTGAAGATAGAGGACTTTATAATTATGACCATCCTAAGTTAATGAGATTTGATGAATTTCTTGATTTAGGAAAATCTGAATATGAATCATTTCCTGAGTATGTTGATCAACAATTAGAAAACCTAGAAGATGATGATGTTGCGTTTTTAGTTTATACTTCCGGAACAACTGGAAAGCCTAAAGGTTCTATGATTACACATGGCAACATAGCTTGGGTAGCAACTCAAATTCCAAACTTTTCACTTGTTGAAAACGTAAAATCAAAAGAGCCACAATTTTTATCGTATTTACCACTGTGCCATATATTTGGACGACTTATTGATTTATTAGTTGCCTCTCACACAATGGCAACTATAAATTTTGCAGAGTCGATTGATACTGTTCAATCTGATTTAGCTGAAATTCAACCAACTATTTTTCCGGCAGTACCAAGAATATTAGAAAGAATGCATTCAGGAGCAATGGTAAGGATGAAAGACGCAACTTTTCTAAAACGTCAACTATTTAAAATTTCAATGTTTTTAGGAAACATTGCTGCTGAGAGAAAGCTTAATAAAAGTTTTAATGATCCAATAGCAAAAATATTATTAGGAATAGGGTGGCTACTGTCCTTTAGAACTCTAAAGAAAAAATTAGGATTAAGCAAAGCAGAAACAGCTATTTCTGGAGCTGCACCCATTGCACCAGAAATATTAAAATTCTTCCTAGCTTTGGGAGTTCCTATATTTGAAGGGTATGGGATGACTGAGAACTGCGGTTTTGCAACTGGAAATAATGAGAAAAAAATAAAATTAGGCACAGTTGGAGTTCCAAATCATGGAATGGAAGTAAAGCTTGCGGAAGACGGTGAGGTCTTAACAAGAGGTGGCGCTGTTTTTAAAGGATACTTTAAGAATGAAGAAGCTACTAAAGAAGTTATTGACGAAGAAGGATGGCTACATACGGGTGATGTGGGTGTATTTGAAGGAGAATTTTTAAAGATAGTTGATAGAAAAAAAGACATCATTATTACAAGCGGTGGAAAAAATGTTTCTCCTCAAGAAATTGAAAACAAGATAAAAATTTCTCCTTTTATAAAAGATGCAATTGTAATTGGCGACAAGAGAAAATTTCTTTCAGCTCTAATTGCTATAGAGTTTGATACCGTTTCTAATTGGGCATTAAGAAAAAATATTCCTCACACCACTTACAGAGATCTCTCAGAAAAGAAAGAAGTTCAAGACTTAGTCTGGAGAGAAATTATCAAAGCAAATGAACAAACATCAACTCTTGAAATTAGAAAATTCAGGATGATACCTAAAGAATTAGATCATGAAGATGGAGAGTTAACAGCTACTCAAAAAATAAAGAGAAATGTTTTGATAGAACAATTTTCTGAATTAATTGAGGAGATGTACATTTGATAACTTTTTTGCAAGCTACCGTTGAAGGGTTGTCATTAGCAGCCATTTATTCACTTGTTGCTATTGGGTTTGTGTTGATTTATAAATCAATGGATGTCCTTAGCTTTGCACAACCAGCATTAGCAGTTGTTGGCGCGGGGATTATTAGTGCTCTAGCAGTAGATAGAGGGTTTCCTTTTCTGCCTTCACTAATAATAGCAATTTTTCTAACTGGAATACTCAGCTCAATTCTTGAGCGAACATTTTTAAGACCTATGGTGGGTGAACCAGTTTTTTCAGTAGCTGTGTTGACTATAGGTATAGATATACTTTTAAGAACATTGCTAGATAGTTGGATTGGAGTTAGCCCAAGATATCTTGGTGATCCGTTTCCTAACTATGGAACTTTAGGATCTTTTAATATAGGGGGAATTAATTTAAAATACTTGGAAACCTCAGCATTATTGACTGCAATCATACTTATTTCAATTCTGTCTATTTTCTTTAAAAAGTCAAAATATGGCGTTGCTATGAGGGCAACTTCCTTTGATCAGGAAGCTGCATTAGCACAAGGAATTAATGTTGGCAGAATATTTGGATTAGTATGGTTTATTGCTGGTATATTAGCTGCTTTCTCAGGTTTTTTTATGACTGGTGGTTTTAATACCCTATCTCAATTTAGTTTCGTTAAAGCCCTAAGGGCTTTACCTGCAGTTGTTATAGGTGGTCTAGATTCTATTCCAGGCGCAATTGTTGGCTCAATAATTATTGGTTTAACACAGGGTTATGTTGCTTATTATCAATTTCAATTAGAAAGTATTATTGGGTTAAGTTTAGGAAATGGATTTTCATTGCTAGCTCCATACTTAATAATGTTTGTGATTTTAATCTTTAAACCAGATGGACTATTTGGCACAGAAGAGGTTGAAAGAGTATGAGAGGCAGACCAGGTTTATATACTAACTATTCAAAAGAATCTGCAATATTCTCTAATACTACTCAAAAAATCTGGTTTGGAGTTGTTTTGCTTTTTGCAATATTTCTTTGCTTCTTTGCATCTGAATACTGGATATTGCTTTTAACAACCGCATTATTGTATTCAGTTGCATGTTGGGGGCTAAATATTGTATCAGGCTTTGCTGGTCAAATTAATCTGGCCCATGGATTTTTTGTAGGAATTGGTACTTATGCTTCAGCAATCGTTGGCGGGATAGCATCTACAAGTGTGATTGGTTACGAGCTAGACATGGTGTTTTGGCTACCATTATCGGGAATCATAGCATCATTAGTTGGATTGATTATTGCTCCTATCACTGTTAGGTTAAAGGGACTTAACTTGGGATTAGTAACTCTTGCTTTGGTGTTCATAGGTTCTCATGTATTTTCCAATTTTAAATCTGTCACTGGTGGTGCAGGTTTAGGTAGAAAGGTTGCAAAACTAAAACTCTTTGGTGTCGACCTTGAAACAGGTGTTGCATTAGGTTCATATTTTTTAGATAAAAATGAAATATTGTATTTGTTAAGCCTAATACTATGTGTTTTGACTGGATTGGGTGTCAAAAATCTTGTAAGGACAAGAACTGGTAGAGCATTTTCAGCAATTCGAGATGGAGATATAGCTGCTGAAGCTATTGGAATAAACATTTTTAAATATAAGTCTTCTGCTTTTGCATTATCAAGCTTTTTTGCTGGCATAAGTGGCGCAATGTTTTTCACTGTTTCAGGAGGCGTTGAACCAGGCACGTTTAGCCTTCTGTATTCCATTATATTTGTTGCAATTGTTGTTATAGGTGGTGCTGGAACTGTTTTAGGTCCACTTTTTGGTTCATTTTTTTACACTTTATTTCCCGCATTAATACTTGTAGCGCTTAAAACATTTGAAATAAATGAACAAGCTCTTCCCCTGAATATGGGACAGCTTGAAAGAATTTTATTTGGTTTGTTTATTATTTTATTTTTAATATTTGAACCACGCGGTTTATGGGGTATTTGGTTTAGGTTACGTAATTATTTTAAAGCTTGGCCATTTTCCTACTAAGATCAAAAAATCATAGTAATCTAATAATAATTAGTACTAATTAAAAAGGGGGAGAAAATGAAACCATTGCGTAAGCAAGGAATCATTATTTTTACTATCCTAGCTCTGATCATGGTAGCTTGTGGTGGAGATACCGCAGAAGAAACAGTTGAAGAAGCAGCTCCAGAAGTTGTTGAAACTCTTGATTCTCCTGCTGTTACTACAGCATCTACTATTGAAACAGGTGTTGGGGTGACATCAGACCCTTGTCCAGAAGTTATAGGAGGAATTCCTACTGGTGCAGATCCATCAAAAGGTTGTATTTACCTAGGATTATTGAATGACTATACAGGTCCTTTTGGTCCGTATGGTATTCCACTAGAAACTGGGCAAAGAGGATTTTGGCTATGGGCAAACCAATCTGGTGGAATAGGAGATTATAGCGTTGCTATTGTAGAAGGCTACGATACACAATATAATCCACAAAAACATTTAGAAGGTTATAAGGCTCAACGTGACGAAGTTGCTGCATTAGCAATGTCACTTGGAACACCTCAAACACAATTTATCTTAGATGATATGGATGCAGACAATATGGTTGCTGCGCCTATGTCATGGTATTCAGGGTGGTCTTATAAAAGTAGCGACAGAGGATTAGTTGTAGAGTTCGGTGCTGCATACTGTGCAGACGGCATGAACGCTGTTGACTGGGCTATGGCTAATTTGCCTGTTGATATAAAAACAATAGGTGTTATGGGATATGCCGGTGATTACGGTGGAGACTATGCTGCTGGTATTAAAGTGGCAGCTGAAGCAAATGGAATTGAAGTTGCTTGGGAATATATTGTACCAAGTTCTGAGTTTGATGTTGCTCAAGCAGTCGGCCTTATGGTAACTAAACCAGTTGATGCATACTTCCCAGCTATTGGGCCTACATTTATGGCACAAGTTGCTGGTGGAGCTTTTCAACAAGGATTGACTCCAATTGCAATGATGGCTGCACCTTCGTACAATGATGCATTTACTGCAGAAGGTTTTGCATTAGCACCATTGTTCCAGTCTGGATCAATGTACCTTATGGCTTTTGTTGCTCCATATGAAGCTGACACTCCTGGTCATGCTGCTATGAGAGCAACTCTTACAGCTATGGGAGTTGAATCTGGTAACTTATTCTTAACTGCTGGTTGGGCTTCACAGCACCACATTAAAGGTGTTTTAGAAGCTGCGGTCAAAGGTGGAGATTTAACAAGAGCTGGAATTAGACGTGCTGCCGCCAACGTTTACGTTGACTCTGACGGCATGATGCCAACTAGAGAATTAGGGCAAAACAGAGCTGACGCAGAAAGCTTTATTGGTATACCTGACGAAAGTCAAACAAGTGGTATCAGATTACTTTCTGGCAACTATGTTGGACCAACAGCTGCAGGTTATGACTGGGAAGCTGGTCCATGTAGCTAATTAAGTTTTAATTAACTTATTTTAAAGAGCCGGCTTTTGCCGGCTCTTTATTTATATGTGTAACCTAAAATCAAATTGTGAAAAATTTAACAGTTAAGCAAAAAAAATCTCTACTTGTATTTTTAATTTTGATTATTGTTACTTCTACGTCAGCTCTTTTTCCAACTGACTATTACTTCATGTCACCTGGCCCACCTTATCAATGGGATATCGAATATGGTGATGTAGATAATTATTTATTTGAAGGTAATTTGTTTCAACTTACAGTCAGAAGAGATGAAGCAAGTGCATTAATATATGCTTGGTCATTGTTGAATAATTCTTATGATTTATATCCAAGAGAAGTAATTTTGCCAGATGGTGTTTCACCAAAAGAATTAAGTGAAATAAGTATACAGAATATGAGAGCTTCAGAAAATGTTGCTATTGCAGTTGCTTTAAAAAATTTAGGGTATGATATTGATACAAAAGGCGACGGTGTACTAGTAGTTGGTATACTTGATGATTCCCCTGTTAAGGACAAATTAAAAAAAAGTGATTTATTGAACTCAATTAATAATATTGAGATATTTTCAGCAACAGAATTTATATCTACCTTAAGAACTTACTCCATAGGAGAAACAGTTTCTATAGGTCTATTAAGAGAAGTAGATGGAGTCAAAGAACAAATGTATATTGAAACAACACTAATAGAGCATATTGAATACGAAGGAGAGCCTATGGTAGGCTTCCTAGCTACAACTGTAAATGAAAGGTTCGACTTTCCCTTTGAAATAGATATTAAAACTGGCAATGTGGGTGGACCATCAGCTGGTTTAATGATGGCATTAAATGTTTATAACAATTTAATTCCAGAAGATATAACAAATTCTATGATTGTTGCTGGAACAGGGACCATTGAAATAGATGGATCAGTAGGACCTGTTGGTGGAGTAAAACAAAAGATTATTGCAGCAAAAAGAGCAGGTGCAGAACTTATTCTTGTTCCGGTTGCAAATTTTGATGAGGCTCAACCCTTCGAAACTGGTGAAACTGCCATAGTTGCTGTTGATTCTTTCGTTGAAGCATTATCAGTTATTTCCCAGTATAGTTCACGTTAAAGACGAGAGATAAATAATATATAATAATGGTCAATATTGGCGGTACAAATACTGGTAACGAAAGAAGAGGATTATCTTTTCTTGTTTTTGTTGGAATAATTGGGTTTTCAGTTGCTAGAGCTATAGCAACTTTTTTTACAAATTATTTATGGTTCGATTCTGTTGATTTAAATTCAGTATGGATAAAAATTCTATTAACGAAGTCTGCTTTGGTTGCTGCTACCTCACTGTTAGCATTTGTATTCATCTTTATAAATTTAAGACTTGCTGTTAGAGCAACACCAGTAATGGACATTTTTGAATCCTTTGATTCTCAAGATCCATTAACTAGGTTCAGAGAATTTTTTAATGAACGTTTCTTAAAGTATAGACTCTGGGGCGCTATTGGTCTTTCTTTGTTTTTAGGTGCTGGTGCTTCGCAATTGTGGGAACAAGTTTTGTTATTTATAAACCAAAAATCTTTCGGAGTTTCTGATCCTATTTTCCAAAATGATATATCAAGTTATGTTTTTGGATTACCACTGTATAGGCTTTTCGTGTCTTGGGGGTTTCAATTAGTTATCTTTACGTCATTTATTATTGTTTTATTTTTTATCGCAACTGGAGCTTTACAACTCCGTCCAGGTAGGTTGCCTGAAGTAAGTAGTGGTGCAAAAGCTCACCTCTCTGTATTACTTGCATTTGTAGCTGTCCTCAAAGCTTTTGCTTATAGATTGGATTCTATGGAGTTACTGTATTCACCAAGAGGTAAAGTGTTTGGTGCTAGCTACACAGATGTTGTCGCACACTTGCCTGCCTTAAATCTATTAATCCTAATATCGTTATTTGGTGCAGTATTACTTTTAGTTAATATAAGGAGAAGAGGTTGGTTACTTCCAGCTACTTCTATTAGCCTATGGCTCGCAGTATCAATAATCGTTGGAGGAGTTGTTCCTGCTGCAATTCAAAGATTTAGAGTATTACCTGATGAGTTAAATAAGGAACTTCCTTATGTTGAGCATCATATTAACTACACCAGACTTGCTTATGGTTTAGATAGTATTGAAGAGAAATCGTTTGAAGCCTCACCAAATTTAACAGATAGTGATATAGCTGATAATGCTCAGACAGTGGACAATATTAGATTGTGGGACCCAACAGTTCTAGCAGAAACATATAGTCAACTTCAAGAAATCAGAGCATATTACGCACTAGATGAGGTAGATGTCGATCGTTATGAAATTAATGGTGAGCTTACACAGGTAATGGTCTCAGCCAGAGAGCTAGATCAGACTAACTTGCCGGCAGTAGGCTGGGTTAATGAAAGACTTCAATATACGCATGGCTATGGTGTTGTATTTAGTCCTGCAAATAATGTTGCAAGCCAAGGTCAACCAGATTTTTATGTAAAAGGCGTGCCTGCAACTACAACTGTTAGTGAGCTTGAAGTTGAACAACCAAGAATATACTTTGGGGAATCAGCAGAGTCTGTTGAGTATGTGGTTGTGAACTCTTTACAAGACGAAGTTGACTACCCTTTGTCAACAGAGGGTCAGTCAGTTGCTTACACGAATTACTCAGGAGATGGTGGTGTAGGAATAGGTTCTTTTTTTAGAAGACTCGGATTTGCTTTACGTTATAGTGAATTAAATTTATTAATTTCAAATCAGCTCTCAGATGACTCTAAGTTAATTATGGAACGTAATGTTGTAAGCAGAGTCAAGAAGGCTGCTCCATTCCTGTACACCGATAATGACCCATATTTGGCACTTATCGATGGAAATTTATTTTGGATAATTGATATGTATACTGTGTCTGACAAATATCCTTATGCTGAGCCGGCTGATACAAGAAGAATTAATGCAAATTCTGGTCTTCCAATGAATTTTAACTATCTTAGAAATTCAGTAAAAGCAGTTGTTAATGCTTATGATGGCACAATGAATTTTTATATAGTTGATGAAACAGATCCACTTATTTCTTCATACAGTGATATTTTCCCAACTCTGTTTACACCTAAAAGTTCAATGAGTAGTGAGTTACTTGACCATATAAGATACCCAGAAGATTTGTTTACGATTCAATCCGATATGTATAGAGATTATCACATGACTGACCCAAGAGTGTTTTATGCTGATGAAGATCCTTGGGTAATACCATCTGATTCATCAACAACACCTAGAGTTGCTACTTTAAGGGGAGAATTCTCTGAAATAGGGTTCAAGCCAATGTTGCCATATTATTTATTAATGAGTTTGCCGGGAGAGAGTGATTTAAGTTATCTTATTTTTCAGCCATTCAATCCAGAAAATAGACCAAACATGCAATCATTTTTAGTAGCAGATGCAGATCCCGAAAATTATGGACAATTGATAGATTTTAGGCTTCCAAAAGGAGAATTTGTTGATGGACCAAGTCAAGTTGCCACAAGAATTAATCAGGATCCAGACATTTCGCAAATATTTACTTTGCTAGATCAGCAAGGTTCTAGTGTAATCAAAGGCAATCTTTTCGTTGTTCCTATAAAACAATCAATACTTTATTATCAACCAATTTATCTTCAAGGAGAACAGAATCCTCTACCTGAATTTAAATTTGTTGTAGTTGTTTTCCAAGACAGAATAATTATGGAGGAATCGCTGTCAGAAGCTTTGGCTAGTGTATTCGGGGGCGATTTTGCGACTGAGAATATTGAAGACACAGAAGGTGAAAGTCCTCTTGAACTTCTCGAAAAAGCAACTACAGCTTTTGAAAAAGCCCAAAAAGAATTACTAAACGGAAACCTAGGTTTGTATCAAGACCTAGTTGAGCAAGCACAACAATTTGTAGACCTTGCTTTAGAACTCTTAAATAACGATTAAATTTCTTGAGTTTAAATTAATTCTTATTAATATTAATTAATCAGCGCGGGGTGGAGCAGTCTGGTAGCTCGCTGGGCTCATAACCCAGAGGTCGTAGGTTCAAATCCTACCCCCGCTACCAATCTATCTTATAAAGAAATCTATTATTCTTTTTCTGCCTGTTGAAGCAGCTAATAATTTTAATGCAAATAATCCTGAAGCTCCTAGATAAGCTAAGCTTCCTAAAACTAGAAAAATTCTCCAAAATAAAATTTCATCCATGTGTAAATTATAAACTACTCATAGACAATAGCTATTTGGTAAGTTCAATTATTTCGTTAGCTGTAATCTCTCCATTGAGTGTATGCAAGATTAAAAGATTGCTATCTAAAACTAGAGTAGTTGGAATTCCAGTCCAACTGAACTGAGATAAAATAAGATCAGACTCTTCTTCTTCCAGTATATTTTTATAAGTTATTTTATTATCTTCAATAAATTCTCTACCATTTGATGCTGAGTCATCAACAAGAATACCAATGACTGTTATATTTGATTGTTCGGAAATTTTTAATAATTCATCGACTTCATTTTGACAAGGAATACACCAACTAGCCCAAAGATTAAGAACGATATAATCTGTACTGATTTGTTCGTCACGAACTGAACTCAACTGCTTAAGTGACTCAACTTGAATTCCATTGTTTATATCTGAAATAGAATTATTTTCCTGATCAGTAGTTGAGGCATTTAATACAGCGATACCAATAAGTCCTGTTAATAGTATGAGTAGTAAATTTCTTTTAATCATAATGTAATGTTATTACCTAATACAAATACAATACTAAACATGGACATTCAAGACATAAATTATCCAGGATTTAATAGAAGCCTTGAAGAGCTTAACGCTATTACAAAATTAAAGAAAAATTCATGCGAGATTCTAGATTTTACTGAAATTGAGTGGGTTAGAGATGTATTACGTCAAAGGATTAATGAAAATAATAATCTAGAGATTAAGTTTAAAACGCCATCTGAAAAACAAGTCGAAGAAGTTTCAGCAATTGTAGGAGCAGTCATCGATATGGAAGAATTAAAAAATAACTTCCATAAAAATAAAAGAATTATAGGAATTACCTCTGGTAAGGGAGGTGTTGGAAAATCTACTGTAACATCATTACTTGGCATTGCATTAGATGAACTTGGTAAGAAAGTTGGGATTCTTGATTCTGATATTTGGGGCTACTCGGTTCCAAAGATTTTAGGGGCTAAATTTCCTCCAATTCCATTTAATGAAAGAATCTTTCCTTCAAAAATTAATAATATAAGTGTTATATCAATGGAGTATTTTGTAAAACAAGATGAAGCGGTTATCTGGAGAGGGCCAATGCTTCATAAAGCCATAGAACAATTCTTATTTGAAGTTTTATGGCAAGACATAGATATATTACTTATAGATATGCCACCTGGTACTGGTGATGTTTCTATTTCTTTATCTCAATTCTTAAAATATTTTGAAAACATTGTTGTTACAACTCCTCAAACAAATGCAACAATGGTTGCAGAGCGATCAGGAATTATGTCTAAAAAAGTTAATGCCAGCATTATTGGAGTAATCGAAAATATGTCATATATGGAAGTTGATGGAAATAAACTTTATCCATTTGGTAAGGACGGAGGAAAAGAACTATCGAAGAAACTTGATGTACCAATTCTTGGAGAGATGCCTTTACTAGAACAAATAACTGTCGCTTCTGAAGGAAGTGATTTATTTGCTTTTAAAAATGATCCAAACTTTAATAGAGTTATTGATATTGCTAATGAAATTTTGAAATTTCAACCTAAAAAGAAACCAATCGATCTAAAGATTAATTAAGTAAGTACCTAGCGAAACTAAACCCATTAAAAAGCAATAAATTGAAAACACATTCAATTTAGAACTAACTGTAAAATTAATAAGAACTCTGATTGCAACTAGTCCGGAAAGAAATGCAGCAATGCAAGGAATCCATAAAGAGCTATCAAGAGGTTCTGTAGCCTGCATAAATGTTAGAAGCCAAGCTCCAAAAATTGTAGGCAATCCAAGAAGAAGTGAAAAGAATATTGCTTCTGTTTTTTTTAATTTCAAATATAATGCTGTACTTAGAGTGATACCTGATCTTGATACTCCAGGGAATAATGCAAGGGCTTGGGCAACTCCTATTGTTAGAGATTCTTTTAATGAAAGATCTAAAATACTTTTGCCACCCTCTTTCAGCTTGTCAGCAAAATACAACACACTTGCAATAAAAATATAGGCTAATGCTGTTATTACTAAAAGCACGCTACTTTCATCAATTAAATTACTTATTGGTAAAAATAATCCAAAAGCTGCAGCCGGCATTACACCTACAACTATAAGTTTAAAAATTTGAATTAATGAGTCACGGTTTTTTAAGATCGAAAAAATGTCTTTAAAGTAATATATTAAAATTGAAAAAAATGTTCCTAGGTGTAAAAAAGCTATTTCATATGTATTAAAACTGTTGTCTTTAAACAACTCAGACAAAACCACGAGATGTCCACTTGAAGAAATTGGTAAAAATTCAGTGACGCCTTGTATAATTCCAAATAAAATATCAATCATAATTAATTAATTGTTGAAAAATGCCATCCTTGACATGATGTACATAAGTATATTCTAAATTTTTTACTGTATTCTTTTTCTACAAACAATCTTTCTTTTCTTGCTTCATTTTCAGAAGAAAACCTTCTTTTGTTTGAGCATTTAGGTTTATTGTTCATTCATTTATAAGATTAAATTTGTAAATTGTATAAACGAGCTATATCTTATTTATTTTTAATGAATTAGACTCAAATAAATGAATTATTTAGCACTTATTCTTAGTTATTTACTTGGTTCGATAAATTTTGCCTATATTACAGCACGAATAAAAGGTATTGATATTTCTTCTAAGGGAAGTGGTAATCCAGGAACTTCTAACGTCTTAAGGACTTTAGGAAAAAGATCAGCTGCAATTGTGTTGTTTGGAGATTTATTGAAAGGAGCAATTCCAATCGTATTTTTCTACCAAGATCAATATTTTTTAGCTTACGGACTAGCTGCAGTAATTGGCCATATTTATCCAGTATTTTATAAATTTAAAGGTGGAAAAGGGGTTGCAACGTACCTCGGTGTTTATATTGCAACAGTTTTAATGAATCCTTATAATTCTGACTTATTCAATATAGAGATATTTCAAATACTTAATATACCTGCACTTGCTTTTTTCTATTTTATTGTATTTAAAACAACTCGTGTGTCAGCAATTGCTAGTCTGACAACAGTCTTGATAACTGTATCGTTATTAATTTATACAAACAATGAAATATCTAATATTGTAGTTCTTGTTGTTCTATTTTTTTTAATATTATTAAAACACTCTGAAAATATCAAAAGACTTAGAGAAGGCAAAGAAAATAAATTTTAAAAAGAGAAAATTTTTATAAAACTAGTTAATATTAAATTAACAACAGTAAGGGCAGGGCATGAGTTCTACACTAGTTTTAATAGCTTTAATGATATCGCTTTCAGTAGCTGTTGTTTTTCCTGAGCTACAATATTCAAAAGTCAAAAAATCTATTTCTAATGAGTATCAATTTATGGTTGAGAAACAAAGAAGAGGGTTTATCACATTGGGATTAATAGCTATGTCAAGTTTTTTCATAGCTCTTCAAACTCTCTCAGTTCCAATTTTTGTTTTCCACCTAATTGTTGATATAGTTTTTGGTATTTATGCATACATTGCATTTCAAGTACGATCATCCTCTCTTCAAAGAAACAGTTTCACTTATGAAGATGATTCATCTGCAGATAATGACAATGTTGAATATTTAAAACAAGCAGTATAATTGTCCGAATCTGAAGCTAATTTAGAAAATTTATCAGCAGCTTTCGATAAGTTAAATGACGAGCGTGAACAATCTTTAACAATTTCTAGAGAGATTGTTCGTGAGTGCTCAAAAAGTATTAGAAATGTTCATAGAAACGATATATCTGATGCTGAAAAACATATAAAAATCGCTCAAGAAAAATTAAATGATTTAAAAAGTATTTGTAGTGAAATTTCAGAAATTAGTTATGCTGGCTATGTTTTAGACGCCGAAAGAGAGTTTGTAGAGGCAGTTATGTTTTATAATTTTGAGGTTAATGGAATAATCGAACCGTTCTCTGCATTTAATTTACATCCTTCTAGCTACATACAGGGAATAGGGGACACTATCGGTGAGTGGAGAAGAAAAGCACTCGATCATTTAAGAAATCTTGATATTAAAAAAGCTGAAAAATACTTAGAAATTATGGAAGAGGGCATGGGGATATTAAACGAGTTAGATTATCCAGATGCACTGACTGGAGGGCTTAGGAGATACGCTGACAATGCTAGGTCAATAATTGAAAGAACAAGATCCGATATTACAAATGCATTTATTAATGATTCATTAAGAAAAGATTTATCTAAGATTATTAAAAATGAAATATAAATATATAACTGGTAAAGTCTTAGACATACCTAATCCAAATCGTTGGGACAGTTTAGACCAGCTTCTCGAATGGTGGCCAGAAACTTTTGTATCAGGAAGTCAAAATGATTATGGAATGAAACTATCTCCTAGACTTGAGAATTCCAGGATAATAGCAAATTATAAATTTGAGTCTAGATTTCAGGGAGGTCCTGGATTAGTACATGGTGGAATCTTGTCTGCAGCCCTAGATGACATAATGGGCTATGCATGTGTAATCCACGATAGATCTTGTGTTACAGCTAAATTAGAAATTAACTATATTACTCCCGTTCCAGTTGAAAAAGAATTTCTATTGCAGGCATGGGTATCAAAAGTAGATGGTAAAAAGTTATATCTAGAATCAGCCATTTCGAGTGAAGATAGCATTCATATAGAAGGAAGTGGATTATTTATTGATCTTGGAAATTATCCAGGCCAGCTTTATGAGGAAAATAAAAATTATCCTTAATCTAAATCTTTGAGATTAAGAAATGACTCATTGATTGAATACTAATCATTGGATTAACACCTGAGCATCTTGGAAAAGTAGAGGCGTCAACAATATATACATTGTCCAAACCATGAACTTTTCCATCTAGGCCGACAACTCCATTATTTGGATCAGGATTAATCCTTGCTGTTCCCATTTGATGAGCTGAACCAAGAAGGATTCTAAAAGGTTCATTTTTAATCTTACTTACTTTACTTACGAACTCTTCAATACTCTGATTAGAAGATTTTTTCCAATGCATTGTTGGAGATGCTGCAACCATAATTTCTTGAGCACCAGCTAAATAGTTAGCTATTACTAGGTTTTCTAATCCGTGAAGCAGGTTTGCATGGTCAAAATTATTTAAATTATAATTCCACAAATGTTGAGGATCTTTATTGATTATTGTTCCAGAACTTGTATCTGAAGTTAAGACAATACTTCCGGACCAGTAATTGTAGCTTTTTGCAAAATCATCAAAATCATCATTGTTGTTAGGAAAAAATGGGAAAAATAAGCTTGGATGCATTGGTAATCCCTCCAGAAGATATCCATAGTTATCTTTCATGAATAAGTTGTCATCAGAATAAATTCCCTGCATTGTTCCCGCCCATGGCTTTTGCTCCTCGGAGAACTTTCCTGCAACACCTGAGACAGGATGAAGTTTGAGATGTTGTCCAAGATGTTTATTTTTATATCCACTGTTTAATAAGATTTTTGGAGTGTTTAAGGATCCAGCTGCTAAAACAACTTTATCCACTGCTATTTGTTGTACGTTTCCATTCCTTTCAACATTGATATGCGTTGCTCTACCATTTGATATAGTTAGATGTTTTACTGAAGTATTGCTGTATACATTTTGACTATTAAATTTATCTTCTGGAAACCAAGTTTTATATGATGAATTGATGCTTTCATCTGAATGTCCAAACGTACTAAAACCACTCTCAAGGCATTGGTCATTACTTGTATTTCTTGGAATTATTTTATAACTAATGTCATTCTGACTTAATCCCTCAGCCAGCTTGGTCTCTTTTTGTGGAATTCTATTGTTTGCTTCAGAGACATTCAATTGTTGGCATATAAAGTCCATACTGCTTTTAAAGTTACTTGAATTGAAATAATTATTTTGTCCAGTAAGTGAATCCCACTCATTTAGAATATTATCGGGTGTTCGAAGTGAGGTCGTCCAATTTATACTAGTTCCTCCTCCTACACCTGAACCAGCCAAAAGTAGAACTTTATACCCTCTTGTTTGCTGCATTGCATATGTTTCATAAAAATTGTGATATCCAAAAGTTTCGTTGTTAGTTTCTCCATTTGCATAATTACCTTTTTCAAATATTCCTACTTCATGCTTCTCATTTAACAAATGAGCTGCAACACCGCCTCCAGAGCCACTACCTATAACTGCAACTTCAATACTTTCTGGTAAAACAGTTAATTTATTTTCTATCTTTGCATTGTTATATATTGGATAATCAAAATGTTTGTACAAGGAGCCTTCACCGTTAAGTGACCTAGCTGTACTTAAACCAAACAAAGCTGTCATTCCAGATCCGAGTTTTCTAAATAATGAAATATTAGAGCTTTGTAAATTGTTTACATACAAAGGTATATTTTTGTCTTTAATAAATAATTTTCTTAAACTAAATGAGAATATTACAAAGAAAG
>Ga0255773_10002663_pt1 | contig 16403 bp, 14 predicted proteins | sample 011ome_17_FD_179971 | JGI IMG/M metagenome (GOLD analysis project Ga0255773, IMG submission 179971) | Coastal salt marsh microbial communities from the Groves Creek Marsh, Skidaway Island, Georgia - 011502XT metaG (version 2) | ecosystem: Environmental > Aquatic > Marine > Intertidal zone >...
CACTGAAGAAATACCAGAAGAAACCTTAGAGTTCGACCCAAAAGATGTTAGCTGGGCTAGACGTGCAGGGTACAATCCTGTATGGGGCAATAAAGAGGTTGCCTTGAAATTGGGTTACGATGCTAAAACTAGCAAAGTCATGTACATGCCGCTGGTACGCACTCCAGACGGAAAAGTACAAAGTATGCCTAGGGACGTGTCGTATTTTAGATGGAAAACCCTTCTTCCCGCTTCACAACTGGCGGAACTTAAAGAAGCAAAAAGAAAAGCTATTGCTATAGACGAAGCAACGCACAAGCGCAATCCTGACGGGCCTTTTAAACAAGGTGCCAAACTAGCATTCTCTCCTAACCTCTCCAAAGAAATTGCAAACACTGCACAACAGTTCATAGAGATGTTGGGTATTAAAGATCGTGTATACATAACAAATTTTGAGGACGCCTCTAATCCTGAAATAGCTAAAGACAACAATTTATATGGCCCATTTGCGCGTATAGCTGCGGCAGAAAACCAACCAAAAACTACTGGCGGTTATACACAAACACTACCTAATGGTGACCATGTAATTGTTTTGCGACCTCTCACGCGTGCATCAGAGAATATAGAAACACTAGCACATGAGATAGGACACGTATTCGAGAAGACTGAGTACCAAAACGCCACCAAACAAGAAAAAGAAGCCATAAAAGCGGAATATAAAAAATGGCTGGCTAAGGCAGAAGCAGGTACTGTAGGCGAGCTTTTTGACTCGTTGCGTGCTCGTACCACAGCTAAAATGACTAAGGGTGTAAATAAAAATATACTAGACCGTCCAGTACAAGAAGTATTCGCCGGTAATCCTAATGCTAGACAGTATTGGCTCAGTTCAGGTGAATGGTTTGCCGACCAAGTATCTCGTTGGGCTGTAACTTCTGAAAAGCCACTAACTATTGTTGACAAGTTCTTTGCACGCGTTGCTGCGGGTATGCGTAGGTTATACCAAAGTCTAGCGGGTAAAGTTGGTTTGCCTAGTACGGCCTTCAAAGATTTCTTGGACAGTCGTGCAGTTACACCTGACCCACTAAACATACCGTTCCCTGAAGCAGTCAGTAAACCCAGACCCAAGCCTGAAGTTAAAGTCGAAGCTCGCACTAAGAAAGCAACGGTAGCGGGTGGTGCAGGGGTGCGTGGTAACCTAGCGGTTAAACCTGAAAAAGAAGCTAAACCTAAAAAAGGACTAGCCAAAAGAGCGAAGACTGCCGCCGCTAAAGAAAGGGCTGCGGTTAAGAGTAAAGAAGATCCAACCCTTGCAGAAGCTGAACTAGAAGCAAAACGTAAAGCGAGAGAAGCTGAACTACAAGAAATAGAAGCGGAGTTAGTAGCGTCTGGTCTATACATCGTAGAGACAGACAAAGATAGGGAGGGAATACGACAAGTAGCTATACGAAAACAAAGAGAAAGACGTTTCGATAAAGGTGTTTACAACATACAGGCGCAGTTCGATCCTGACCTAGATGCGAAGCTGGATAACAACACCCTTAAGAATATTAAAGAAGGTAACCTGAAAGGTGCCTTGACCGCTTTAGCGTACGCCACTGACAACCCGCGTGTAGCAAAGATTGCTTCTAAGCTGACTAACTTCGTTGGGGATACCCGCGTTGTTATCGTATCTGCCAAGCCTACTGACGAACTCGGTAAACGCTACCGTGCGGCATTGGATGAAGAAGCTAACACCAAGGGTGCCTTTATATACAGCGACAAAGATGCGGGTATTGATAACGTCATACTGCTTGATGATACGGCTGGTGTTACCGCACATAACCTACTGCATGAAATGGCGCACGCAGCTACGATCCAAGAACTGCAAAAACCGTCTAGTCCTGTTACTAAACAACTGACCAACTTGTATAACTACGCCAAGCCGTATATGGATGGGTACTACGGATCAGAATCGGTAGAAGAGTTCGTTGCAGAAGTATTTGGTAACTACAAGTTCAGGCAGCATCTAGCTACCATACCAGTTGATGGTGACAAGACCACAGTGTTCCAACGTGTACTAGATGTTATTAAGCAGTTTATACGTCGCATAACAGGCACTCCAAGTGATGTTGCAGGTACCGCAGACAGACTTATAGAAGACATATTAGCGCCTTACGAAGGGGTGCGTGGCTCGGGTATCTTATACAACTCCTCAGTCATAGGTAAGGCCAAAGACGCATTTGAAAACATGTATGAGAGTGTGCCTACGTTCAAAGAAGTGGGTGAACGAGGTATCGTCAAGAGCCTACTTGCTCCTGTCCCGGAGAGCGCCAAGAAGTTTAGCCTTGGTTTGTTAGACTTAAACGCTATTACTAAAATAGCCGAAGGTAAGCTGAATAATGTAAAAGAGTTACTACGCGTTGTACGTGAGCAGAGCGGTGCTATAAACAAGTTCAACACAGGTGTAGAAGCTCTTACGAAGCGCACTGCTGAATGGGCAGGTAAGAACGTAGAGAAGATGCAAGAGTTAAGCAGGATACTGACTCGCAGTACCTACTTGCAGTTAGATCCTACACTTACGTTACAGGAAGCCCAAAAGAAATACGGCAAAGATCCAGATCAACTAGCGGAGTGGAAAAACCTTCGTGATAGGTATAACAAGCTAGGGGAAGGGCAGAACTTCTACAAGGCATGGCGTAACCAGTACAAGGCTATGTATGACCAAGTGCGTGAGTTAATGGACAGTAGGTTAAGTGCTGACGTTAAAAACCCTGCGGATCGCAAGGTGTTGGTTAACAAACTATACGAAAAGCTAACCTCGAACGGCGTTATAGACCCATATTTCCCACTGATGCGTACGGGTAAATTCTGGTTGGAATACAATGCAGTAGACCCCGACACAGGCAATATCGAATATTACGTAGAAGCGTTTACTAGCGTCCGAGAGCGTAAGGAAGCGATAAAGCAGGTAGAAAAACATTGGTCAAACCCAGACGCAAAGAACAAGGCGACCGTCGAAAAACTGTTAGCTGACACCGGTAAAACCAAAGCTGAAGCGATAAAAAGTATCAGCGGGGTAAACGCATTTGCCAGCCTAGAGCAAGCTAACTTTAGAAAGAACGCCCCACCTACTTCGTTTGTCAACAACGTGCTTGATATCTTAGAAGCGGGGGGTATTAAGTCAGATAATGTTATACAAGAGCAGATCATGCGTCTGTTCTTAGATACGTTGCCAGAACGTTCTTTCGCTAACTCGTTTAGACACAGAAAGAACCGACGCGGTGCTATGGGTGACGTAACGCCTACTGAACGACAGATACCAAATCACGATATTATTTTTGGCTTACGTAACCGTGCACTTAATCTAGGGCAGCAGTTGTCTAGAATAAAGTACGGTGCACAGATGCGTGCATTACAAGATGACTTCAAGCAGCAAGCAGCGGATATTAACAGTAGAAAAGACATATCTGATGAAGATAAGAAAGTAGCAATACTATTAGCCGACGAGCTTGGTGATCGCGCAGCTTGGGCAGCTAGTCCTATGGTGCAGCCTTGGGCACGCCTTGCTACTAGTTTCGGTTTCAACATGACGTTAGGTCTGAACATATCTTCTGCGCTGGTCAACTTGTCGCAGATACCGATGGTAGTCGTGCCTTATCTAGGTGCTCAGTATGGATACGGCAATACAGCTAAAGCCCTGCAAGAAGCCACAAAGATCTTTATGGGTAGTGGCAACAAACGTAAGGTCGAGGTAATGGGGCCAGACGGTAAGACCAAAGAAGAGATCACCGCTGCACAGTCACTAGACAATTACGACTTTGATGGTATGGATAAGAACAACCCGTTGCGAAGATTTGCAACGCTATCGAAGCTGGCAGATGACTTAGGGCAGTTAAACCGTTCTATTGCTTACGATATCGCAGATGTTGACTCGATAGACAACCCAATGGCTAAGGTTAACTCTATAACAGGGTTTATATTCCACCACGGAGAACGCGCTAACCGACAGGTCGCTATGATAATGGCGTACGATTTGGCGCTCCAGAAGAAACTCAAAGACAAAGGGTTAAAACCCAATCAGTGGGAGCAGTTAGGCGAAACAGAACTGAATGACATTGCACTTGATGCACTGAACGTCACTGAAATGACTAACGGTGGTATTGCTGCTGCGGCAGCGCCACGTATCGCACAAGACGGTATCGGTAAGGTAGCGTTCCTATTCAAGCGGTACGGGTCAGCTATGTACTTCATGCTGTATGACCTCATTGATACTTCGTTCACAGGAAACGAAAAGGCTCGCAAGATTGCACGGGCACAACTTAGAGGGGTGTTTGGTGGTGCGGCGTTAGTCGCAGGGGTACAGGGGCTACCGTTCTTTGGTGTCGTTGCCATGATCTCTAACATGTTTAAGGAAGACGACGAAGAAGACTTTGAAACCTCTGTCCGTAAGTATATAGGCGAAGGGCCATACGGTGGTGTAGTTAACTATCTGTTTGGTGTGGATGTAGCCAGCAGGATGGGTCTGTCTAACCTGATCTTCCGTGACAGAATGATAGAAAAAGACCAAAGCGTATTCTTCACCGCAGCGGAACAACTAGGTGGCCCTGTGTTAGGTTCTTTAATGCAGATGGAGCGCGGAGCCGAACTTTGGGGTGAAGGTGAAATGTTGCGTGGTATAGAAGCTGCTATGCCAGCCGCCATAAGGAATGGCTTTAAGAGTGTGCGGTTTGCTAACGAAGGCGCACGTACGTTACGTGGTGACCCTATCGTCGAAGACTTCCATGCGGGGCATGTTGCTGCACAGTTTATGGGTTTCGCACCAGCGGAGTATACGCGACAGCTACAACAAAACGCTTCGCTTAAAAAGATAGACCGTGCAACTAACGAGGAACGCACTAAGCTCTTACGTAAATACTATGTAGGTATGCGTAATAACAACGTATCCGCAGTACAACGTATCATGGAAGATATGGTGGACTTCAATAGTAGACACCCAGAACACGGTATCACGCCAGACACGATTAAACGATCTATGGCGCAGCACATGCGGACTACCGCTAAAATGCACTATGGTGTTACGTTAAGTCCAAGGTTACGCAGTAAGTTGCAGGATCTTGGAGATGACTGGGATGACTCACCAACCTTCGCCAGTGACTTTGGGTTATAACTTACTCGTCCATCCGTAAGCGTTGTTCTTTATCTAGTATTCTTAATACCGACAATACAAATTGATCGTCTGCTGCATCTAACACGTTTGTGTCACGTAGCTTCACTAACGTCATCCACGCGTACAGTAAGTCGTTTCTTGTTGGCTCCATAAGTACTCCTTGGTGTAGGAGTTAGGATACCCCCTCCGAAGAGGGGGGCGCTCGAAGAGCAGGAGGCGACAGAACGTTATGCGAGAAGGAGGACGAACTGTCTAGGCCAATATATCACAAAATACGCCAAACACGAACACCCCACTTATCCCCTGCTACTCCTACTTTAGTCTCAATATCCCAACCCCAAGCTGATGTTATTTTATTTATTTGTTGTACTGCCTTGGTGGTATTAATGCAAGGGATAAACATAGACATGCCCACCTGCACCTCATGCCACTTTACTACAATCCGAACCCCATCAGGGCTAAGATCATACGTCCGCAGTATTCCCCGCTTCATCGTCGTCGCCCATCTGCACTATGATTACGTCTTGCCCTTTCATCTGGAAGTGCGTGCCTTTACCTAATCGTACTTTTGCACGTTTGGCACCCATATTCTTAACGAGTTCGTTAACAAAAGAACCGTAGTTTATTTGTTGTTTACCGCACCATATACGAAACGGTTTCGGTATTAGGTACAGCTTCTTAACATCTGTCTCATACCTTGCCACCATTTTGCCCCGAGGGATGGCGTCAGGTTGTATCAATGAATCCATTGCAGAACCATCTTGTTTACGTAGATCACTGGTGCTTTTTATCTTTAAGATGTTATCGTAATGCTCATTGATGTATTCGTTCAGCGTTTGCTCTAGGGAAACCGCCATATCTCCTACACGGCGTTTGTTTTCTTTAAATCTATCTACTATGAACTTAGCGATACCACCCATGTCATAAGGTATCAAACCCAGACGTTGCGCCATTATACCGCCAGCAACATTCACAGCTCCCCCCGCTGACCAAAACCTATTTTCAGAAGCCATCGCCGCCTCTTTGTCTAGACGCAGTTGTACCTCTTTTATCATTGGAAATATTTGATCGGGGTTATCCATAAGGTATCTTATAAATATAGGCCCAGCATGACCGTAACATTTCTCTAGCTTTGCGCTAAAAGCATCTGTCTCTTCTTTAGTATCTGGACTTTTAAATATCTTGTCCGCTTGTACTTCAAGTATCCGTTGCGCTTCTGCACTTGGGTTTTCTTTGCGTAAGCTAATCCGTTCTATCGCACTTGTATTGCCTGTAGTAATCGCTACTAGACTCCAAGGTTCACCTCTGAGACGCTCTGTATTGCTCCCACTCACCATACGAGCACGCTGCTTTCCTGAAGTAAACTGGTACGCCAAGGTACTCAAATCTTCTGGGCTAGTGTTGGTCATCTCATCTATGTATAGGGGTAGGTTATGCAGTATTTCTGACCGCAACATCTTACTGTTGTGCGTGTCTTGCTCGTCTAACACTAACTGCTTAGGGTTACCCCATATAGTTGCCGAAGCATACATCGCTGTAGTCTTACCAAGCCCAGAATCTTTACTATGTACGTGCATGGCAGAACAGGCTATACCCCCCATGAAGTGCATTAATATAGAACCAAACCCCGCACAGATAATATATTGATGCAGCTCAAACCCCGGCCTGTTGTAGAACTGCATGAGTTCCTTCCATTCCTCCAACGTACCCTTGGGTTCAAATGCAGGGAATAACCCTGCGGTTTGTGCTGACGGTGGGTTAAACTCAACACCGTCTTTAGTTATTACTTGATTACCTATAACAAAAGCATCTACGCCATCTCCTACCCAACCAAACTGTCTATGCGCTTTTTGTGCCACTGTCGTCTCCTGTAGTTCGTTAATCCAAGTTAATAGGTATTTCATCAGGTCATCTACGAAAGGCACCGCTACACCACGCATGGCTAGTTGCTTTCTAAGCTCATCCTTAGCCCCGACCGCAGTTAGCGGTAACGTAAACTCACGTACGCCATCTTTTGGTAGGTGCAACCGAATAGCTATCTGCTCCCCTATTTCAGGGTCTATGACTCGCTGCACCACATATATGTCGTTACGGTAAATAAGTTTCTCGTCTTCGTTACCTTCTGAATCTTTAGTGTGTAAATACACCCCACCGTTTGCACCACGTAGGTACGGAAAAGGGTATTTCGGTATTACGTAAGTGTTGACAGGTGAGTTAGGTAAATCTAACGCGGGTTCCTGCACCACGTTGTCTTCTTCAACTGCCTCTTTTATTAGCTTGCCTAGTTGTAGTGGTGACCTGAACTTCGCACGGTTAGGGCACGCTAGACATGTTTCGGGCTTGTGTTCTTCAAACTTATTGCATGTATACCGTTTGTCAGACGTTAACTTATCCCACTTAGCGTCTGTCTCTTCAGCGTCGTACCCTATATACCCTTTCGATATTTGATGCGCTCGTTCCCGAGTACCATCACTACAGGCTTTCAGTATAGACAGCATTCCGCGCCATATCGGTTCCGATACTTCGTTCGGCTTTGTTAATGCGTCGTATATCTGTAAGCACCCCTTGTCCATACCAGAACGCTCGACGATGCGTTTAAACTTAAAGTCTTGGTTTTCAAGGGCAGCGTGCATCATTGCATTCGCACCCTCTATTCTTTTTGCGGGAACTGGTATCAAATCACCGCCAAGCAATAGGGAAAAGCTATCAAAGTCAACCAATACCGAATCCGTTGCCCCTATAAAAGACACTTCGACTGGATCATCGGGTTTGTAGTTGTGGGTCTTAGGTACACGCAATACCCGTGCGGCATCCGCCGTAACTGCGGGGTCAGCCAGAAACTTGTTTTTGTTACATAGAGCCTTGAGTCGCTCTGCTACAGGTAGCCAGTCATCGAGGCAGACTGATTCTTTTAACACCCAGTAAACGTGTACTCCGCGACCGGAGTTAATTAGTGTCGGGCGAGGTAGTAGGTTGGTCTTACAGAATTGTTGTAACGCAGTTAGGGCGTCTCGTTGGTTAGCAAACTCTTTGGATGGGCCGCAATCTAAATCTAAGAAAAAGGTTTTTACGTATTTAACATTGTCTACCTTACGGGATTTGTCCTCCTTAAAAGTAGATAGGGCGAAATATACATCGTAGCCTTGGTTGTCTAGATCTTTTGCACTGTCTACCAAATCAGCGACAGAGGTAAAAAACTTTTGTACTCGCCTATCTATTTTCTTGTTAGAAGCAAAAATGCAATACAGTCCATCATCTGCTAGGGCATCTTCTAAAAATTTTGTTGTTTCCATAGCTATCTCAGAACCGAAAGTTACCACGGCAGGGGCAGTAATCCACCCTTTTCAGTAATCCTAGCCGTGGTATAAGTTAAAAGCATGGGTACGCCCGTGGGCATACCCAAAAGCGTCGGGTCTAGTCGTCCCAACCGTCAACGATTGCACTAAGATCAGCTTCGTCTTTTGGTGCAGATGACTTCTGTTTAACTACTTTCTTCTTCGGTTCTTCGACAGGTGCTTCAACTTCTTCAGCTTCTTCCACCTCAACTTCTTCGACAGTAACAGGTGCAGATACGGTTACGTCAGTAAACATGTCGTCATCGTTACTTGAAGTAAAACCATCTACTACTTCAAACGGTGACGCAGTTTGTAAGGGTATGTACTTAGTGACTTGCACACCACGTAACCGTAATGACACGCCCGCTTCTCGCATATTGTAGGGCACCAGCACTACTGCAATGTTTGCGGTACTGCCAGTAGTCAGCATGAAGTCATCATCTAACGCTTTATTCTTAGCGTCTACCTGCATGGGTTTGTTAGTTATTTCTTTACCGTATGCACCTTTCAGTGTGACCTTACCAACGAATGTCCCGTCTTCTTCTTTTTTGAATGGCATCGGTATTTTTTCAGGCCATTTGGCTTCGCGCTTCTCGGCATACGCTTTAGCCATAGCACTCATTAGATCCTTGGCCTTCGCTTCATCCATACGAAACTGCATGGAATACGCTGCTCCTTCATCAAACGGGTCACAAGGTACACTACGGTTTTCCGCTGAATCAAAGCGGTATGTTTTATTGATACGTGGGTATAAGACTTCTACGTCCTTTATAAGGTGGTTCATGTATGTTTCTCCAAACATCTAGTCATTAAATGTAAAACCATCAACCTCGGTGAATGGTGAAACACTAGCGTCTTCTATTGGCACTACACTTAACGTGATAGCAGCAATAGTATCTGCGTGTTCTCCCATATTTTTGACGGTTTCGTACTCCTGCTCTTCTAATGGACGTATTGGCCTGAAGAAGAGTTTTGGTGTATCGCTTTCAGTATCGAAGTAGATCCTCGTTACTACAGCGATAAAAGGCGTCTCACGCGCCTCAAGGTACCGTGCGTAAGCACGGAAGGGCATAGCCCCATTTACCGCGTCCCCAAATATAGAAGTAGGTGGTAGTTGTAGTTGATAAGCTGTTTCCAGATCATCTTCCAACACGACAGCTAACCGTTGCACAAACTTGCATGCTCGACTAGCGCCTCTACCAGAACCTCTAATATTGCGGACACAATCTACGCAACGTCCAGACTGCCGCTGCTCATCTGGAACGTCTAAAGCGGGTGTTTCTGTGTTATTAGACCAACAGGTGGGAGTAGATACCTTGTCAGCGTTATAGTCATCTTTGTAGTACATTCTCGATCGGTAGGCAATACCTACAACTACAACATCAATACTATCTCCACTTTCGAGCGGTGTTCCCTCGAACTTCTTGTTGCGGATACTTATTCTTCTAACGCTATCTTCCATCAGTAGTCTTCATCTGTGTCCAAGTCAGGCACCTCGATAGGCGCAGCTTTTTCTGGGCTAACCTCGTCCCACGTAACGGAAGGTGCATCTTCATCAACTTCGCTCAACAACGCCTTAGTTACAGCGTCAAGATCGTATCGATACGTCTGATTGATATGGATGTACGTGTTTTTAGGTATTCGCCCTTGCTTCATCCAATTACGGATAAGTCGCTCAGATACCATAAAGTGCTGGGCAACTTCTCTGATTGAAACTAATCGAGGTGTCATTTCTTGTTCCTTCTAACGGCTATGGTGTACTCGGAATTAGAGTTAAGACCTTTCGGTAGCAACTCTGGGTTCTCTTCCAAAAACTGCTTCATGTTCTTCTGGTTAATCCGCTTGTCAAGTAATGATGGTTCTGCGTGCTCAAGAATGAACTTGTGCATCTGATCCCAGTCGCTTGTCCAATAAGATTGTTTAACCGTCCGGTAGAACAGACCTTCGGAAGTTTTGACGCTATCAACGTCGTGCTCTTTGCAGTGGTTTAACAAAGCCCCTTTGACAGTTTCAAGCTGCTGCACCAGCGGTGCGTCTTGTGCATCAAATTCGGCTTTTAACTCTGAACGTCTCTCACGAATCTTTATATAAGTCTTGACCAACTTGTCTAAAGATATGGATTCCCCGTTGCTCATTTCGATCTCCTTCACTTATCGAACGAACGACTATAATGGATAACTAGGTACTACGCAAGTAAATCATTGTATAAATCAATCATTTTTGTATGAACATTGATTTTATTGTCCAACATAGCATAAACACGTTTTTCTATGGCAGATCCTTGCAGTTGGACTATGGTACACTTGTGGTCTTGTCCCGACCTGTGCACCCGTGCGTTGGCTTGGGCGTACGTTTCTAATGAACTGGTTGGCCCCCACCACACTACCGTATTCGCCGCTGTCAGAGTCACACCATGCGCTGCTGCTTGGGGCTGAATAATTAATACCCTAGGGTCGTCGGTCTTTTGGAACTGCCTGAATATTTCAGTTCGATTAGGTAGCGATACGTCACCACGAATAATCGCTGTACTGATACCATCATTCTGTAGTTTGTCTGATAGTATGTCGATGACGTGCTTGAAAGGCACAAAGATCAATACCTTCTTGCTAGATTCGTCGATGACCTCACGCAGAACCTTGTATCGGTGTTTAATATCAAACTCTAGCGTGTCACCGTTATCGGTATAGACCGCACCACAAGATATTTGTAGTAACTTGTTCATGTTAACTGCTGCATTGGCGGCAGTAACCTGCTCCCCTGCGGCATCCATAACCATCTTATCTCTTAACAACTTATAGTATTTAATTTGTTGTCGGGTCATTTCGACTTCGCGTTTGGTGTACACCATCGGTGGTAAGTCTAGACACTCATCTTTAGTGAACCGGATAGCAGGTTGTAATACCCTGAACACCGTATCAGTAGCATCTTCTTTAGGCACCCATCTAAAGTTACTTATTTTATACATAACTTGATCGCGGAACGCCCCGGCAAACCTAGGTACAGCAATAGGGTTAACAAGTTTTGCTAAACCGTACGCATCAACAGGACTCTGTGCAGCGGGAGTACCTGTCATCATCCATAACCATTTGTCTGGTGTCATCAACGCATTCAAGGTTTTCCAGCGTTTGGTTTGTGTATTTTTATAGTGAGTAGCTTCGTCCACAATTATCAGGTCAAACCCACCGTCCATGATGGCATCCATTACAATCTCAACACCGTCATAATTTATTATCACGTAATCCGCGTCACCCCCTATGATCTCCCTGCGTTTTTTCGCAGAACCATACGCAACCGCAACTGTTCGGTGCATAGCAAAAGTAAATAAATCATTACGCCAAGCAGAATCCATGATAGATAACGGACATATAATCAGCACTCTGCGTATACGTTTGACGTTCATTAGGTAATCTGACGCCCATATTGCACTGGCGGTTTTACCTGTACCCTGCTCATTGAAGCAGAATGCACGCTTGTTTAGTGTAAGAAATGATGAAGTAGTTTTTTGGTGCTCGAACGGGGTATACCTACCAGTCCACTTGTACTTGCCTTCAATCGGTGAAGGCACTTTGATATTTAAGTTCTTCAGTACATGCGCTTCGTCTATACCCCACTTAACCACTACTTTGTTATCAGGTAGTTGTTTGCTTTCGGGTATAACAGTCGTCACTTTCTGCGGATTACGCAGTCGCAAAAGCAACGCTTTGTTATCTATAATTTCCATGTGTCCTCCTAAAGCCCCGCTTCGTCCACAGATGGGGCTAGGTCTGCTATGAAGGGTCTTTCGCTCCCCTGAACTAGCCTGATTTTTGTACTCTGCAACTGGAGGGTGCTTCGTACGTGGTTTAAAGACGCATCAGGTTCAGCGTCTGGTAGGCTTCTTCTGTCTCGCAACGGGTGCCTTCTTAAGGTTACGGCTACGGTTTTTACTTCGACTTTCTACCTTCACACCGTCTTTGTTGCTACCACCTCTCGCCAGTGGCTTGTTATGGCTAACGTCCTTGCCTTCTCGCTTGTCCGCTTTGCCGTTGTTATTCGCATCTTTACCTGTCTTATCCATTGCACGTCGGGCACGTTGCCGTTCCATCCGACGTTTGAACTCTGGACTATCGACTGGTTTGTTTACTTGTTTCTTTCTGTCTGCTTTGTTTTTGTAAGGCATTTAATTTTCCTGCGGTAGGTGGTACTTAATCATTTGATGGTTTTCTAGATATGGGCGCTCAGTTACCGCCTCAACCGTCATAGGGTGTCCTACTTTCGTTTGGTAACGTAAAGCACTTTCCAGAGCATCGATTTTATGTGTCCAGTACCCATCTACCAACCCAGTTTCTGTATCTACAACTAAATATGATTCTTTCACTACCCTCTCCCGTTGTGCGGACACTCAAGCACCACGCAATGTGCTTTGCATAACCCGCTGGGGTTAGCGTTCCACGTATCATTCTCGAAGGCTGACTCCATACTAGTGTAGTCACCTAACCATTTACCCCATAGGTCACCCTGACCCGCTAGAGTATACGTATCTTTTACTAACTCGTTTGACACAACAAACATCAACCCACCCCGTACCTCTGTGATATTGGGGAAGTGTTTGAATGCCGCCAGTGCCATCAACTCAAGCTGCCCTTTGTCAGCATAGCGAGCGTTCTTACCAGTTTTATAATCTATCACCCAAGCTAACTCACTCTCTTCATCAAGGATTACCAAGTCTGCAATACCGCGAAACCACACGTTATCCGCAAAAAAGTCGCAGGGTTCCAAGTTTTCGGTAAGCCCCATTTTATATTCGCATAACTTCTTACCACGTTTAGCGTTAAGCGCATCCAACCCGGCCTTGGCGTAGTTGAACTGTGGTGGTAGCGGTACGTTATCCCGTACGTATTTCTCGGCTGCTTCATGGAACGCGGTGCCGTAATACATGGCTTCCGTCTCAGGCTCGGAATAATCCTTAGCAACCTTCAAGTGGTAAAACTTCTTAGGGCATTGCTCGAATGCTTTTATCTTACTGAACGACCAAGGTGCTATGCTCATCACTCTTCCTCGGGCAGGAAATCATCTATTTCGATCAACGCATGGATGACTGCTACTAGTTCTGACTTACGCAGACTGATTGACTCCAGTACTGGTGGCTCTTTCGTGCAATCTAAGTGGTGGATCAGAGTCTTAATTTCACCGTCTTTTTTATGCACGGCTACTGACACAATCTCTTCACCTGTTTCTGCCATCCCCACCAAGGCTGCTATCTCGTTATCTAGTGGTTCCCTATGTTCTTCTCGTAGGCGTAATTGCTCTTTATATTCTTCTAAATCAACAACTTGACTCATTCACAATCTCCGTAGGACTTGGCAACACCAGATTCACAGTTGATTGGTAGCCCGTTAGCCCAATAAGGTGTCCAACGCATACACTCTTCAATGTATCGCTGGGCTTCTGCAACTTCGTCCTCGGGGACACAACACACAACGGAGTCATGAACCGTCAAAACAACACGATATTTTTTAGCAATTTTTAGCATCTGTTCGCCTATTATGCAACGAGCCACCGCTTGACATACGTTCTCTATAACCTTCCCACCGTATATCCGGTTTCGGCCTCGACGTACCTTGTAGGTATACTCCATACCTTTCTCGCCTTGCTCACCTTTTATATCGTGGTAGTACATCAACAAGCCAGATGGTAATTTGATTGCGTTCTGTTCAGGCAACACTTCCAACACATCACCGATACCCAACTGGGTTTTATTATTCATAGTCATGTTTTCTATGGTGTATGAGGCGTCTTTCCACAACCTAGTTATGTGAAAATTTGTTTCTCTGTAGATGTTTATGACGCGGCGAGCTTCGTCTAGCTCTATGTCAAACCCAAACGATTGTAATTGGTCTTTGAAACGTACGGCTCCCATACCGTAACCAGCACCCAGAATGGTAGTTTTACCGACGAACCGCTGGTCTTTGGTCACATCTTCTTCTCGGTTGACGCCATATATCGACATCGCCATCTTCTTATACACGTCATCACCAACATGGAATGCTTGGGTTAGGTCGTCCTGCCCTGCTAACCATGACAATACGCGTGCTTCAATCTGACTTGAGTCGCAGTCAATCAGCATGTACCCATCAGGAGCAACCATACTTTTCTTGAGTTTCTTACCGTTTGGCCCACGGCTAGGCAGATTCTGGAGGTTGATCTTGTCAGCGCCACCCCAGCGTCCAGTATGTGCCGCATAGTATTTAACTGGTACAGGCAGCAACCCTCGCTTGGCTATGTCAATAAACCGTTGCGTCCGTGTTTCTTCTAAGGTGCTTTTGTTGCCAAGTCTGGCGTTAACAAGTGTCTGTATCCGCACGTCTTCGTGCTCTAACAACGCCTTGAATGCTTCATCCGTTTTGGCGAACGCGTATGTTTCTTTACCTGTGGTAGGACTTATCTTGGTTGGCGCAATAACGCCTAGCCCCCCAAGTAATTCGGCAAACTTGGGGTTACTCATCAAATCTTTCTTATCTACACCGGCATCCAGTAACAACTTATCCTTAATATCTTTGGTGTCTTCTAGATGCTGTTCCAGTAGTCCTAAATCTAGATCTAGCATAGGTTCGATAAACATGCGGAGGGTAAGATCTATAATCTTTAACTCTTGACGTGGGAATTTCTTACCCATTACACCAAATAACTTATAGGTAAGTTCCACATCGTTGATACAGTAATCGCCGTATCGACTCAACTCTGCCTCATTGAAATCCAACCGCTGTTTACCTATGGCACTTAAAACTTCGGTGCCTTTATCTCCGAGGTTATACCGTTCGGCCATCGCCTTGAGGCTTCCCCCAGCCTCCACCCCGTGAAGAGCACGACCAATGCACAAAGTGTCAGCCCACACCCTAGGATGAATATCAAATATCCAAGACAATATAGCACCATCAAACATGGTGTTATGAGCCAATACCATAGAGTTTCGCCAATCAAATTCCGTAAAATATTGCTTAAGCTGTTCATGTGTTCCACTCGCCCATTCGGTAGCTCCGTTGTTTACTTTTATAGCTACGCCGATCACTTCAAATCTAGGGTCACGTACGTACGCTTCTGTTGTCATCTTACTCAACGAAAACTCTTTGTCGTAGTATGTCTCGAAATCTACCGTTATGAGATCCATAATTTATCCAGTAACAAGTTATCTGCAAAACCGTTAATTACCAAAGTCCACATTGTCAATAGTGTTAAATTTGGACTTTTTGGACTTTCTAAAAATCAGTAGGGGCCTCGCACCCCTCCGGTGTCAGTTATACTTCCTGTTTAGGCGGGCTTTAACACACTAGAAAGTTCACGCCATCTGAATTATTGTAGGTTGGCAATCTCACCACCGCACGCAAAGTACCCTGCACCATCAACCCAGTTGTCGATATGGTTAGGGTTCTGCTTGATTCTCGCTACCTTGAGCAAGGCCATCATAACTGCTACATCGTGAGCTTTGACGGGTGTGCCTAAGTGCACTGACCAGTATTGAGCAATACGTGTAAAGTTATCCTCTGCATCGCCATGATCTGATTGTCTGTCTTTAGTTATGTAGGCTTTCGCTATATCTAACAGGTTGCCTCTCGTTGCCAATGGCTGCGGCGGTATATCGTTATGTTCCTCATAACTTGTTTGTACCTCTGCACTTACTCCGGTAGACGGTACCAATACCGACGTTGCCGCTGCTGTCGATTCCGCTGCAATCTCTGCTTTAGCATCCCTATACTCTGCTGCTTTAACTTGTTGACGTACTAAGTGCGCGTAGCTGGGACTACAATTAGCTTTCTCAGCCACCAAGCGTACACCCCAATTAGGGTATTTTGCCATTATATCAAGTACCTTCCTTCTCTTATTCACATCCTTCTCCTAGAAATCGAACTCATATTGATTAGGGTCATTGGACTTGGCCCCCAGTAGGAACATTACATCCGTCCAGT
>Ga0255773_10002689_pt1 | contig 16301 bp, 18 predicted proteins | sample 011ome_17_FD_179971 | JGI IMG/M metagenome (GOLD analysis project Ga0255773, IMG submission 179971) | Coastal salt marsh microbial communities from the Groves Creek Marsh, Skidaway Island, Georgia - 011502XT metaG (version 2) | ecosystem: Environmental > Aquatic > Marine > Intertidal zone >...
CTGGAGTGTAGAACTCCAATATCAATTGATCTGGCTGGAGGTTACTTTTTATCCAATCAAATAATTCAGCGTTGTCTACGCCAACACATTCAAAATCCGCCGCCTCTGCTTTCGCATGCTGACTATTGATCGAGCTGCCGATAGCAAGACATAATTCCGGAGACCTGAAGCCTGATGTCACCTTCACTCTGCCGAAGTGGTCACGTACCGGCTGTAAAATATTTTCACAAAGTAATTTTAATTTTTCTATTTGTCCTGCACTAGGATTATTGTTGATACCTTTCCTGATAGCGGTATCAGATTTAGTAAGTTCTTGAAGAGTAAAGTTACGTGATAGATTCATTTTTGTTTTTCTTTCTGTTATATCGTTTTTTATTTTTAATTACAAGTTGCCTGAACCTTGGTGTACGAAGCATTTTTGCGTGATTATTCTTCCTTAATAATTTTTTTGATTGACTTTGATCCATCGATGTTGTCCTCAAGTTCAGCCGTAACGGAGTCACACTGATAACGAACTCCTTCATTATACTGTCTTTCTGCTTCACGCTTACCTTTAAGACATTGACGCATTCCTTCGTTTTGTATTCTATGTTCTTTTAACTCTCCATTTATAAACATACAAAGAGCTACTATTCCTTCGACTATCATTGAGGATAACTCCCATTACCGTTTGTATATTTCATCTCTCTGTTTGCATCTTTTAATTTTTCAATATCTTGTAAAGCCTTTTTAAGTTGACCTTCAATAAATTCAATTTTAATTTTATTACTCATGTTCATTTCTTGATTTTCTGCTAGTTTTTCTACTTGTTTATACAGATCTTCGATAAGCATGAACTGCTCAGAATCAGCGGGCAATGAACCTAGTTGTCCACGTGGCCATTTAATTCTAAAATCTGTATTCTCTGTTAGATCTTTTTCCATTAACTCTAATCTTGTTGAGTGTTGATTTAATTTTTCTATCATTTGAAAATAGCCCATTGTGCCCAGTGCTACGATGACGATCAACGAAGCTACCGTCTTCATAGGCATCTGCACAGCGGCCTCTTCAGATATGTTTAGTGGTTTATTAGACACTAGGTCCTCCACAGAGAGCTAGAAAAACTAACATTATTATTAACAAACCTGTAGCATAATAATTCATTCTGGCTATCTCCATTATACAAACCAACTTTTAATTTTTTTCCATAATTTTTTAAACATGTTTTCACCCATGTAATCTTCATAGTTTTTTACTTCGATGTGATTACAAACATAACAATCACATGAAGCACATTGTGTTGTGCTTACATAAAAACCTTGTCCTTTACAGTGGCATCTGTGGCCACAATCAATACAAAATATTTTCATTTTTTATTCTCAATATCATAAAACATTTTATCAGAATCTTCTGTAACCCAGTCGTCTCCTTCTACATCCCAGTATGTTGTTTGTACCTTATAGTCCGGCCAATCATTCTCTGTAGTGTAGCTGTTAACATGCCAAATGATTCTGTTATTTGGCTGGGCTGCATAATTACCATTTTTCAATGCTAATATGTGTGCACACTTGTGCTCTTGCGGAATCTCAGAATGTTCCGTATTCAGTATATTAGTCTCTGGATGAGCCCAGTCAACTGTAAAAAGATACTCGCCGTGATAAAATTTTTTATCTTTACCTATAAATTTGCCATTTATACCAGCCAACCAATCAAAAGTATGAACACTAGGCCAATAACTAAAGCAGTTCCACAATTGGAGCTGATCCACTCGCATATCTGGCACTTGATCCCGTTCAAATTCTTTTTGAAAGAATGCTGAGATAGGTAACCTATAAAAGACCGCACCATTTGGTAACATGCAATGGAATAAGATTGCACGACCTGAAATGGAACTAAGGCCAAAGATAACACAGTCACTAGACTGTCCTTTATTTTCTTTAAGATCATAGAGATACTCCCTTCTTATTTTACAATAAATCGGTGGTATATTAGCATTTAAATAAGACATAGTACATTACTTTATTTCACCCCAGTTAGGACCAGATTCGTAGTCTACTTTATTTGGCACCTTTAAGTCAACTGCGTTTTCCATTATGTCTTTTATTTTTTTAGCTTGTTGTTCTGATTGAATAGAAAAATCTAATTCATCATGTATTTGAATATGACCTATTAAACCTTCTTTATACAATTCTATCATTGCTTTCTTTGTCATGTCAGCTGCACTACCTTGAATTAATTTATTCAAAGCTTTGTATGTAAATGCTCTTCGTGTAGAATTTTTATACCAGTAATTCTTTTTAGGTTTACCATCTTTATCTTTTAAAATTTTTCCATCATCATCTTTTAAATGCGGCCCCATTTCTTGTAACTCTAACATGGTTTCTTTATCTTCTGCAGGTACAAATTTACCCCAATCAGATCCACGTAGTATTGGTTCATACTTTGGAAATCTACAACGTCTACCTAGTAAAGTTTTTATTTGACCTTTGTTTTGAGCCGCAGTCATTACTTGATTCATTAATTGTTTTACAAATGGAACTTTACCATGATATGTATTAAATAATTCATTGGCTTTTTCACGTGAAACATTTAATTCATTTTGTAATTTTGCTTTACCCATACCATAAAACAAACCTAAATTAATTGTCTTAGCTTCTTTCCTATCTATTTCTGCCATGTCAGCAACTATTTGATGAAAGTCTGTCGATGGATCATTTTCGTATGCTTCTGATATTGGTTCAGCTGAAGATAAACCAAATCTTAATGCATAGTGTGCAACTAATCTTGGTTCTTGTTGTGAATAATCAAACGTACCCCAAATGCAACCTTCTTCAGGTATAAATAAACTTCTTATTAATGGACCTGTATCTGGATCACGTGCAGGAATTTGTTGTAGATTAGGATTTGCATAACTAAACCTACCTGTAACTGTGCCGCCATCATCAGATCTTATTTGATTTATATCAGCATGTATTCTACCATTATGAGAGTGATCTAATATAGTATCAATAAAAGTGGTACTAACCTTGTTTATTTTTCTTGCTTCTGCTATCATACGAACTACCGGATGATCATGTTTAGAAATAAAATTTTTTGTAAAAGAAGGTGATTGTGTTTTTTCAGTTACTTCATAAGGTAAATTTAATTTATCAAAAACTTTGGCAATTGATCTTGCAGCCCATATCTGAGGCTCTACTCCTGATTCTATTTTTATTTGTTGCAATAGGTTTTGTTCTTTTACTTCCAGTGCTGTTTTTAATTGATTGGCTTTCTCAATATCTACCCGAACACCTAGGTGGCGCATATCGACTAAACAAGGAAATAGATCAGTCTCGAGATTAAATATATCTTGTAAGTTATCTTCAATAATAATTCTTTTTAAATGATGCCATAACATTAAAGTCAGTTCAGCATCTTTCTCTGCATATGCCCCTACTTCCATAGCGGGTAACTTCCACATATCTGCTTTTGGATCTAGTCCTCTTTCTTTTGCAGCTTGATTCAATAAAGCTTCATTCTTACCTTGATTTAAATATACCCATGACAATGCATTTAGTGTGTAGTTAAATCTATTTTCATCAATAATAGATGCAGCAATCATTGTATCTATTATTAATCCATTTATTTTTATACCTAAATTTCTAATCCAACATACATCGTACATTGCATTGTGAAATATTTTTGTAGCTGGTGATTCGCAAACATCTTTAAACCAACTAAGAACTTTATCTCTTGGTAAATTTTTACCTGTTCCATGTGCTATAGGAAAATAACCTTTGTAACCATCTACAGCGACTGCAATACCTACTACTTCACCGTTGCCTCTTATGGCCCCTGAACCCAGTTTCTTTAAATCTGGATCTCTTGTCTCTAAGTCAATTGCTATTTCTTCTGCTGATCTTAAATCAGGAAACTCTGTAGGTGTTACCCATTCTGTAGTTGGCATTAACATTATAATTTACCTTCTTCCTTTAAATGTTTTTTCTCTAACTCACAGTAGTGAATTATTTTATTTAAATCTTTTAAAGTTTGTCCTTTCATTAAATACCTACAAACATATTTTATTACATTTGCTTGAAAAGGATTTAAACCATTTTTTCTAATAAAAGTCCACGGTTGTATAAAAAACTTTTTATAGTGAGATCCCCCAATTTGTTTATCTTCCGGAAACGCTTGTTCTAGCTCTTTATTATTTGTCATATTTTTCTCCTTTTATTTTATTTGTGGCAGTGGTTGGTTTAACAGTTATAGACCAAATAGGGATTCGAGAAACTGAACCAACTGAGCCCGTTAGAGCATGATGCTGCCACCCACCATAAAGGTTGCTCTCTATCCCGTTCTGTTTACACAGTAGTGTAATTTTACAATTTGTAAGCATTACTTTTTTTCTTTGCTTTTAGTTTATATAAATTATTACGTGCTCGTGTAATTCCTACATACCAAACTCTTTGCTCTTCATCTGCTTTGTCTTTGCTTTTCTTAATTGCTTTTTTTATTTTGTTTGGCTGATCTAAACAAAGTATGATGTTATTTTTTTCACCACCTTTAAATGCATGTATTGTAGATACAAATATTCTTGCAGGAGAATCTAAATCTTCTCCGTTATCTAACATTTGTTTTATGTAATCTTTATCTTCGTATTCAACTTCTTTAAATGCATCAAACCAGTCTAAATCTGGATCCCAATCTTCTATTGGTTTACCAATATATTCTTCTATATCTTTAGTTTCTTTTTCATCTAATATCTTTCCTCTACACCAGGAATTATAATTAACATGTGCTTCATACAATCTTTTTTTAAATGATTTAGTTTTATTATTTTGAAAATATAAATTTCTTTCCTTTAATTCATTTTGCATTGCAACTAATCTATTAATAGTTCTAGTTAATATACCCCATTCACCTGTGCTTAAATCTACATGGTCTAAATTATTTATGTGTTCACACTCACCTTCATAGTCTCTAGGAAAATAAATTTTTTCTTTTCTTAGTCCTTCTATATTTTCTATAGGTATTTCTGATTGTTCTTGCACTGCTCTAGATATTCTTTTTGAATATTTTAAAACTCTTTCTTTGTCTGCTTTTTCATTTATGAATCTATTTACATCAGCTCCGGCCCACGCAAAGATAGCCTGGTCATCATCTCCTGCTAAATAAATATCATCTGCTTGTTCTTTTAATCTGTCATACAACTTCCATTGTAATGGTGATAAATCTTGAGCTTCATCTATAAATATAACTTTGAATCTTGGTAATGTTTCTTTTTCAATTAACTGTTTAATCATGTCATTGAAATCTAATTTCTTTTTAACTCTTTTATATTCTTTTAAATTATCATTAATTGTTTTTAATATTCTCCATTTTATTTCTTTCTTGTTATGTTCGTTACGATCAAACTCTTCTCTTATATCAATATCTCTATTGATTGCTCTGCCAATCATTTGAAAGTATGGACTATCACAATTTAAATAGTTTATATCTTCTTTGTATACTTATCATAGTATTTAACTTTAACTCCTAATTCTTTTCCAAGTGCTTCATAATCTGATGGTTGCATAACTTTAGTATCGTTTAATTCTAACTCATCGTATGCAAAAGAGTGTATTGTTCTAAAGTATGTTAGTTTATCATCATCCGCTGGCATTCTATCTTTTGCTTCAGCTGCAGCTTTTTTAGTAAAAGCAAAATATGCAATCTTATCTAATGGTGTGCCTATTCTTGCGTAAGCTTTTGCTCTATTAATTAATCTATATGTCTTTCCTGTACCTGGTGGTCCATAAAATTTATAGATCATTATACAATTTCCTCTTCTTCAAGATTAATAAGTTCTTCAACTTCTTCCTCTTCTTTCTCAAATAAATATAAAGGTATAGCTACACATCCATTCACACCTGGATATGGTTTATTTGTCTTTTTATTTTTACCAGGAAATCTTTTCTTTTTACCAAACTCTGGTTTTGGTAATTGATCATTTTTTTCTTTTGTCTCAAACATTTTTTCAATCATATAAGAAGTTCTTGATGAATCTTTTTTCCAACCATTTTCTTTTAACTCGTTGTAAAATTCATCATAAACAAAATAAGCATATGTATTATCTTTTAAAACATTACCACTTTCAAATGATGCAAACGTTCTAGCCTGAGTACCATTAATATATTCTTTTAAATGTTTTTTAAGTATCTCCATCGGTGTGGTCCCTGGAGCCGGTTGCACTGTATCTTGATTTGTCATTAAGTTTTTTACTATTTCATAAAACTCCATTGCTTTTATAGGAGGTGGTAGTTCATCAGCTTGCGCCATGATTAATCCTCTACATAACTGCATGTCTTTTATTTCATTTTTATCTTTTGCATGTACAGGTACACTTTCACCGTCTTCTTTTTCTACAGTAAAATAGTATTCAGGTTCAGGTTTAAAATCTACCTTAATTAAATTAGTTAATCGTGGCCAACTTAATTTTGAATCAGACAAGATTCCAAATTTTCTTTTTACACATTCTGATTTAACACATACAGGTGCAAGTAATGGATCATTACAAGTATGACCTTTAGTATCCTTCTCCCAATTTTTTATTTTCTTTTTAATATAATCATCAGTCCAGGTTTCATTAAACTCAAAATAATTTCTACCTGCTTGTAAAACTTTCTTTGCCCAATCATCTGCATATTTCTTTTTAGCAAAGACCATATAGTTATATAAAAATCTATCTCTACCATCATCCATTTTTTCTTTACTTAATATTTCTAAACATGGTGGACCATCTTTAAATTCTTCTGCTCCACCAGTTAACTCATTTTTAATTATGTTATCAGATATTTCTTTTAACTGTTCTGGAGTTTGTTTATTTATTTCTATACAATTTAAAAATAATTCTAATGACATTTCTGCACCTGAAGGATCCAATGCCACTCTTTCGTTTTTATTAAAGTATGGAAGATTAATAAAGTTACCATTTATCTTTTGATCGTCTGTATTAGTTCCTAGTTTAGTTTGTTTTGGAAATATCTCTGTTGTAATTGGAAGTTTAAATAAAAATAATACTTGTTCTAAAAAATCTTTTATTTGTTTTGCCTTTACAAAATCTTTTGTAAATACATATAGATGTAAACCATTACTTTTAGATTTAATTGGTATTAAAGGTAATTCTTTTTCTGCAATAACATCTAAATAAAATTTTATATCTAAATCTTTATAGATCTTTGGATCTATATCTATTGCACCAAATCTAGCAAAACCATTATCATCACATGGTTGTATACCTATAGATTTTTTTCCGTCTAGATGTTGTTGATAGTCTTCATCAGTAATTGATTTACCTGACCATCCATAGTCACCTGAATTAAATTTTAATTTACCAGTTTGTGGATCTTTGTAACCATTGTTGATATTACAAAAACCGTAATTTCTTTTTAAGCCTGTAAAATATTTTATAAAGTCTGTCATGCATTCCTAATTTTAATAAAGAGGCGGTTAGACTCTCGCCTTTCCGCCTCCTCTCTAGAGTTTCACTTAGTGAATTAAACAATATTTTGTTCTACTTTTTTCTCAGCATTTTCATACTTAGGTTTCGTAGCACCTTTGGACACAGACTTTTGTAGTTCCTGTGCCATTATGTATAATTGTGCATCTTTTTCATTAGATACATCCAATGCTGCCTTCATAGAAGGTTTGTAAACATGCCAACTTTTACTACCTGCATTCTTACCAACAGTTTTTAAATTATAAACTGCTGCGTATGCTGCCGGATTGTAAACACCTTTGTCGTCTTTAAATCTTAGATTTTTAATCAACTGATTTAATTCTCTAGCAGGTGTTAAGTTAGAAGATCTCATAGTAATAACTGCAGGTCTAGGTTCATCACCTAAAACTATTACATAAAAGTATGCAGTCTTCTCAATATAGTTACCATTAGATAATCTATATTTACCATTTCTCTCTTCCTTAGCATCTTCAGGAATTGATAAGTGTGTTTGAACAGGTGGAGCTGCGGTGTCTCCCATTTCCTGCCATTCAGGATATCTTGTTTGCACGTGTGCTACAATGATATCTACACCTTTTTCACCATCAACTAATGTACCAAGACCTTTTGCATATATCATACCAGGTTTAGAACCTTGTACATACTTTGCATCGTGTGCTTTACATTCAGGTGATAGTTCATGTAGGATTTTTAAAATCGGAGTCGACATATCGTCCGATTTTATTTCTTCACTACCTCTACCAGAATCACTTCTTAGGTTGATAGTAGCCAGTGCACCTGCACTGTTCTTTTTTTCTATAGCTGTAGTTGCCATAATTTAACTCCTTATATTAAGTTATTATTTATTTTTTATTTTTAAAATGCGTTTGATTTCCATCAAACGTATTGAATAGTTCTTCAGGAATTTCACGGTTTTTATCCTTCCATTCCTTCATAACTACTTTGAGTGTCGAAGGGTGAACTTTCTCCTCTTGGATAGGTTCAAACCCATTCGACCTCGCAAGGCTAGCGTAATCGACAGCCTTGTTATCTTCGCCTTGACCAAATGTTACTGTAATATTATTTTTTACAATATCACCTAAGCCATTGTCTCGAAGCCATTTTATGCCTTCAGCTTTTTTATCAGCTTTTATTGTGGCACTAAATATTTTTTTAACAGATAATTCTGAACCATCTCTTAGTTTTAAACTAGCTAGGTTCATCTCTTCCATTAATTTTGGAATAACAAAAGAACTAAAATATTTTTCATCTTCTTTTTTATCTTTTAGTTTTGCTTCCAAGCTTTTTATTTCATCTTGAATTGATTGTAACTTTTCAACTTCTGTTGAAAGTTTGTCCGGATCAATAGTTTCCATTTGATCAGGTGCATCTTTACGTAGGTCTATTAACATATAACTCCTTTTAGTTTTTTCTGTTTTACTTTCATGGTTATAATAATAAGACCAGTTAGGTCTTTTGTCAAGACTACTTGTGAAAAATATTTACTTCTATGGGATAATATGTTTTTTCTTGTCTGTCCCATTTTAATAAATTAAATTTTCCATTTGTGATATCTGAAACTAAAGAACATACAACTCCAATGATAGCAGGATCTCCTGATAATAATAAGTAATCATCGGTTGTATAATCTTTTAAAAGTGTTCTTAATTTTTGTACTAGTGGACCAGGTGACAAAATAATTTGACTTTTTTCAGGCAAGAGTGTGACAATTTGCCCAAATTTTTGTGCGCCTAAAATATTGTATTTAGGTTGTCCTATAGACGTTCCTGGTATTTCTTGTGTTAAATAAACTTTGCTCATTGACTTTTTCTTTTTTAACAACTATTATAGTTAATAGAAAGAAATGTAAAGGTTATAAACTATGAATTATAAATTTAAAACTAAGCCATATGGCCATCAATTAGATGCATTAGAAGCATCATGGGATAAAGAAAATTTTGCGTACTTTATGGAAATGGGTACAGGCAAATCAAAAGTATTATTGGACAATGCAGCTGTATTGTATGATAAAGGCTTGATAAATGGGCTTTTATTGATTGCACCAAAAGGTGTTTACAAAAACTGGTATGACTCAGAGATACCTGTGCATTTACCAGATCATATTGAAAAAAAAGTTGTTCTTTGGAAAACTTCTGACAAATCTACAAAACAGAAAAAAATTTTAAATACATTATTTGAAACAGGAACTGATCTTCATATTTTAATTATGAATGTAGAAGCTTTTAGTTCTGGTAATGGAACAGAGTTTGCTAGAAAATTTTTATCATGTCACAAAGCCATGATTGCAATAGATGAGTCTACAACAATTAAAACTCATACATCTAATAGAACAAAAAATATTTTATCATTGAGAGAACTTGCAAAGTATAGGAGAATACTAACAGGTTCTCCTGTAACTAAATCACCTTTAGATTTATTTTCGCAGTGTGCTTTCCTTGATCCTTGGCTCCTAAGTCATGAGTCTTTTTGGACATTTAAATCTAAGTATGCTGTTACTAGAAAAATACAGGCTCATGGTAGACAGGTTGAAATAATTGTTGGTTATAGAAATCTTGGTGAGCTATCAGAAAAAATAAAACCTTTTTCTAAAAGAATATTGAAAGAAGACTGTTTAGATTTACCTTCTAAGTCTTATGTAAAACATTATGTAGAACTTACTGATGAACAAAAGAAAGTTTACAAACAAATGAAAGCAGAAGCGATAGCTTTCTTAGATGGTAAAATGCAATCTTCAGCAACTGTTATGACTCAGTTAATGAGACTACATCAAATAACGTGTGGTCACTTTACTGCTGATGATGGTACAATAAAAAATTTACCATGTAGTAGACTTACTGAACTAATGAACATATTAGAAAATGTAGAAGGTAAAACTATTATATGGTCACACTATACACATGATGTAAAAAGAATTATTGAAAAAATAAAAGAAGTGTATGGAGAAAAATCTGTTGTAGATTATTTTGGTGAAACCGACACTGATGCTAGATCAAAAAATATAAAACGATTTCAAAACGATGATGAATGTAGATTCTTTGTTGGTACAACACATACAGGTGGTTATGGTATTACATTAACTGCAGGTAGTAATATGGTTTATTTTTCTAATGGTTATGATTTAGAAAAAAGACAACAATCAGAAGCTCGTATTGATCGTATTGGTCAAACACAAAAAATGACTTACATAGATATAATGAGTCAAGATACGATTGATGAAAGAATTGTAAAAGCTCTACGTAATAAAGTTGATATTGCTAATACAATTATGGATGAAGATTTTAGAGAGTGGATTTAAAATAATCCTTTGTCCAAAGCTTTCTCTAATAGCAGAAGTGATACTGCCCCAACAGTACCCAATAACACCCAATAGATCTTGTCTATTTTACCACCCAAATCGTGTATACCATCATGCATATGTTTAACATCTTTCTTTAATCCAGTTATATATCCATAAATAGCAAGTAAATGCTCTCTAGTATTTTTAGGTCTTATCTTATCTCCGTTTGGCATTATACTAATCCTCTGTCTCTTAATCTTATCATCTTTTCTTCTTCAGATAAATAAGCATTTTCTGCAGGTGTTAATCCCTGATACATAGTGCCTCCTGATCCCTGTTTCTGTAACATCTGAGCGTTTGGCATTGGTTGTGGTGGTAATGGTGGTGTTTGTATTTCTGGTAATAAATAATCTTTTAAATCAATACCTTGTTGATCGACCTCTTCTAAAGTAGGTGTATATGCTAAACCACCTTTTGAAAATCTTTGTGGTTCTATATTTTTTTGAAAAGATCCATTAAGTTTTAGTCTTTGCATGTCTAATTCCATTCTTATTAAAGAGGGAAGAGCTATATTAAACACATCCGGAGATCCAAGATCTCTTGCAATTTCTCTAAACCTATCTCTAATATCATCAGAAGGAACATATGGATCATATCTTCCAACTCTTAAATCATTAAAACTAGATGTTGAAAGTTGTCTATCTGAAAACTCTGTTTCTAATTTACCTCTACTTACACCTAAAATTTCTGCTGCATTTATATTTTTATGCATTTCTTTTTGAACATCAAATCTTGCTTTGTTAGATTCATAGTATCTACTAATAACATCATTTGGTTCTATAGGTCCTCCTCTTAATAATCCAAATGCACCTCCAGTAAATTCTCTTCTAGCATTTCTAATACCTTTTTGATATTCTTGAATTTTAAATCCCATTGATCTTAAAGGATCAACATCTATAGGTCTAAACCCAATAAATCCTGCAATCTGATCATCTAATTCTAGTAACTTTCCAGTTTTAGTTGGTGTCTCTGTAGCTGCTTGATAAATCCTAACAGCTTGTTTGTAAGATGGAGCTAGTGCTTCCATCAAATGTCTAAATTTAATTGATACTCTATCACCTAATGCGGTTTGATCTGTATATAGAATTCTTCCGTCTCTTGTTCTACCACCTCTACCTGGTAGTAATGGAAATAAATCTATGTCTGCTGCAGCCTCTGTCCAAATAGATTCATCAATAAATGGTGACGCTAATTCTGTTATTGCTTCATCAGCTCCATCTATAAATCCTTTTAAAATAGTATCGCCATCTTTTGTAGCGTTCATTACTTCATTAGCTAATATTCTAAAAGGTCTACCAATTAAATCATATGCGTTTGAGTGACTAAAATCTATGTATTTTAATTGACCTGTATCTTCATCTCTAATAGGAACAATAGTAGAATTTTTTGACCACTCAGGTACAAATTGTCTTAACGCTTGTATTTCGTCCTCTGTTACATCATATAATACTTTAGCTCCTTCAACTGCCATGGCCGGTACAGCGTTTAGAGTAAAAGCCATACCTGCAGCTCTAGTTGCACCAATACTGTACATTGGATTATTATTTTTAACAAAACCTCTACCCTCTATGTAAACCACTGGAGATATGTCACTTCCTCTAATTATCTCTCCTGGACCAGGTATATGTTTTAATTCTTTAATTGCTTGTTGACCAATATTTACAGTAGACCTAATCATCTCAGACGGAAAGGACATAAAGTTACCAACTGGTAACAATCTTGCAGTTCTTACAACGTCTCCAACATAAGCATAGTTTGGAACTGTGTTTCTAACAATTGCTGCGGCTTCTTCTTTTAATTGTTTTACAAATTGTTCATCATTAGGATTAAATTCTACTTTTCTTCTTGCTGCATCTTTTACGTAAGCGTTTCTTCTTCTCTCTAACTCAACAAAATAATTTGTAATTTTCCAAAAATCATCCTCCGCCGTATATTTACCTTGTAAGTATTCAGGTATCTTTTTTAATTTAGAAAGCATTGGATTTAAAACAGAATCTAAATCAGATATTTTATCTCCAAACTGAACATCTCTCATTAAAGCTCTAAGGTCTCCTACTTGTACCTGTGAATTTACAACACCTAATTCTAGTAATTCTCTATATGCTTTTTCAAATGCTGCGTCATCAAATCTTGTGTTTCTTAAATTACCTACACCAGATATTTGCCAACCTTTTCTAAATGCATCGCCTAACATTTTAGGATTTCTAAAACCTTGAAATAATATTCCGTTTGCTGCAGCAAACGCGCCGGCGCTTATAATATTACGTAAGTGTGTAGGTATTGAAAACACTGTTTTTGCTAACTGTGACGCTGCTTTTGGAAACAATAATAAATTTCTGTATAAAAAACTTGCGCCTTTTTCTGCAACAGTTGCACCTTCTCTACCTCTAACTGCAGCTGTAAAGTATCCTTCAGTTAAACTATTTGCTTTTTCTAATGCATCTGCAATAGGTCTTGTTGTAAATCTACCTATTAAAGGATTAGCTATTTTACCTGATTTAAATTCAGAAAGACCTGCAAGTTTAGTATCTTTACTTATATCTACTATTTCAACTGTTCTGTTTGTTGCTGCTAAGGCTTCTGCCTCTGTTTTCCAAAAACTACCAACACCTCCTTGTGATTGAATTAAATCATTTTCATCTACCATTTGTTTTAACATGGCACTATTTCTAGCCATTCCTGATAATTGAGTGATTGCATTAAATATAGAATATCTAGGATCTTTCATTTCACCTAAAAGTTTTTTTATTTCTGTTGCAGGTCCTTTAGTTTCATCAATTATATTTTTTATAAATTTTTGATCTTTCTTAAAACCTTTTTCTAAAGTTCTTTTAATATAATTTGGGTCAGCTAAACTTTTTACTTTTTTTGCTTCGTTCACTCCGTCCTCTAAAATTCTATCTACTATATTTCTTGCTTCTTGACGATAAAGATCTAGGTTTTTACTACCAGCTTCATTAGCTAATTGTTTTTGAAAAAAAAGAGTAGCTCCTTCTTTTACTTCTTCAGTTGGTTTATACCTATTAAAAATACCTAAAAAAGGTGTATCTTCAAATATTTTATATGTGTTAGATACAGAGGCTTTTATTCTTTTTTGTAAAATATCTTTTAGTTCTCCAGGATTATATTTATTTACTGTTTTAATTAAACTACCAAAAGTTTCTCTTGCATCATCTATAGTATTTAAAAGAGTACCTAATGTTTTTTCACTAACACCTTTTTCTTTTAATTGTTTTTGAAAAATTGTTGTGTCAGCAAGTTTAGTTAAATCTCCATCTAATATTAATTTATTTATTTCTTCATAAAATGTTTCTTTTTCTTGTTTACTTAAAGTTTTATCTAATACTTTTTGCATTTCCGGAAATGCTTTTTGAATAGTTCTATCTAAATTTTTTACTAATTCTGTTGCTTTGTTCATATCTGCAGATCTAAAACCTTCCATAACTCTTTGTGAACCAAACAATGCTTTTGTTAAAGGTCCTTCAGGTGTAAAAGCTTCTGCAAATTTATTTAAATATCTCTCAAATCTATTATTACTATATGCAAGTTCTTTACCTTTTTGTGCTAGAGCTTTTGCGCCTTTACCCACACCACCTACTATCGGAGTAAATAATAATGATTCACTAGCAAATTTAAATCTATTTAATAATTTTCTTGTAGCGTCTTCTCTTCCTTCTGTTTCAAAGGTATCTAATTGTGTAGGTCCTCTATCAAATAAATCTCCAAACGTTCCAATATTTTCTACATCTGCAACAAAAAATTCTCCTGCAGCTCCTCCTATTGCACCTACTGCAAATCTTTTTGTTTTTTCTGCTTCATTTAATTTATATGCTTTCTCTGCACCTTTAACTAATTTTTTATTACCTGATTGAACAATATTATTTTTAGCTTTATTTTGAAAATATTTAGTTGCTAATTTACTTCCTATTTTAAAACCATATGCACCAGGCACACCAATAGAAGTTAAGGCTTCAGTTAATTTACCAATACCTTTTTGTTCAGCTAATTCTTCAAAAGGATTTAATTTATCAAAAAATATTTCTACTTGTGCTGCTGTATCAGTGTCAAAACCTAAATCAATTAGTTCTGCACCTAATGAAAATACACCTTCAGGAACTTTTATAAGACCAGATGCAATTCCTGATAAACCTGAAGTATACCAGGATACTTCATTATTCTCCTCTTCCGAAAAGATTGGAGTAAATTCTGCCACTTAGCCTCCTTTAAATATCTCCAAAGCCTGTGATACCTTCACCCGGTAAGTTAGAAAAGCTTTCAGCTTGATCTTTAAATCTTTTTGTTTTTTGTTTTTCTGCTTTTATAGTTCCCGGAAACGCACTGTAAGGATTTTCTGGTTTAAACTTAGGTCCTTCTTTTTCACCTTTTTTATCAGTGTCTTCTTTACTTGTTTTAGTAATATCTGTTTCAGGAATTTCGTCTATACTATCATATGTTTTCTTTTGACCACCTTCTAATATTTTGTGTACTTTATTTGTAAATGGATCAAAAACAAATTTACCAACATATCCCTCTATTATTTGTTTATTTGCATCTGCTTGCGCTGGATCATTAATATCGAAAGTAAGAACTTCTGCAAATCTTGAACCTACTTTTCTATACAATTCTTTTGATTGTTCACCAGTTTTAAAATCTGTGGCTACTCTCGCTACGTCAGGACGATTTCGATAAGTTTTTAAATCTTCATTAAAAGTTGATGCTATAGCCGCTTGTAATAGTTCATCAGGTTCCGCTTCTTGATTTTCTGCTTTAAATTTTTCTAATTTTAATTGACCTTCATATTGTTTGTCTATTTTTTCTAATGCTGTTATTCTATTATTAGCTAATTGAGTAGTAAATTATCTCTTTCAGCATCGGTTAATTCTTTATTTGCATATATTTTATTTTGTAATTCTTTACTTTTATTTATTACATCTGCTTTAGCTATCTCTAATTTGTTTTGAATTTCCATAGCTTGTTTATCTTGAGCTTCTTTTGTTTCTATTGCTTTACCAGTTGCTTGAAGCCTGACACCTCTTTGAAATTTATCCTCTGCTGCTTTTTCTTTTAACATTGATTGTATAGGTTTTTCAGCTGCACCTAATGCAGTTGATAAAAATCCACCCCTAGGAGTTGCTGAAGCAAGTGCCGGTCCATATTGTAAAAGAAAAGTTGTAAGAGGATCATATCCTCCTCTGTCTCCAGCTGCTTCAAGTAAAGATGTTTGATATTGTTTTGTTAAATCTTCTAATGATTGATTTGATCCTCTTTTAAATGTAGGAACTGCAAAATCAAAATCATATCCAAGTTCTTCCGCTGATCTAGTTCCTTGACCAAAATCACCACCAAAACCAAGATCCGTAGGATAAGTTCCAACATTATAGTTTTTTCTATCTTGTATACCGGACATAATACCAGTCATACCGTTAGTCGGTCCACCTTTTCTAAACATTGGTCTTTTTAATGTTTTACTCATATTAAAACGCTCTATATATTCCAGCTAACGTC
>Ga0255773_10002719_pt1 | contig 16195 bp, 20 predicted proteins | sample 011ome_17_FD_179971 | JGI IMG/M metagenome (GOLD analysis project Ga0255773, IMG submission 179971) | Coastal salt marsh microbial communities from the Groves Creek Marsh, Skidaway Island, Georgia - 011502XT metaG (version 2) | ecosystem: Environmental > Aquatic > Marine > Intertidal zone >...
CAAAAACAGACTTTAAATCCTGTGGTTGTTGATTGGGTGCAGGGTTATTACCGCCAGCTATATTTCCGCTTGGTAGAATCTCACCGCCACCACCATGTGAGTGAGGTGGTATAGCTGCTGCAAACTGCTCTTTAACTGGCATTGTTGTAGGTAATTGACCTATTATAGGACGAAGCTCGTTGGCATAGCTAGGTCCCGGTCTAGGGGTTATACCGTCTGGTCTTTGAAAAGGGTCTTGTACTAAGAATTGTTGCGGTGGCACCTGTCCAGCACCTGAGAAACCTCTACGTTGTGCACTTAAACGAGATTCCAGATCAACAAAACCACCTTCTGCCATACCTATACGCTTCTGTGCCATCTGTGTCATTTTACCTACACGGGCTGCTAAGGCAGGGTTAGCTGCAATAATCTTTTCTTGCTCATCAGACTGCATACCTTTAAGGCTAGGATCAATTCTACCTAGCTGCTCTGGTGTAAATCCTGCAAAACGTTTAGCCATCTATCTTATCCTTACTTGCCTACTTGCATCCACACAGCAGTAGCTATGAATGTCAGTACTGCAACTGTACCTAATTGTACGAGTGTTTTCCATATACTCTTCTTTGTATCACGCCATGAGTCTAATAGACTACGTAATTCTTTAATATCAGTAGCTGCATCTAAGTCAGCCAACCCTAAGTCACACAAGGCTTGCCTAGCACCCTTTTTAGCGGCTCTATCCATCATAGCTTCTAGTTGTTCAGGTGTAAGAGGTGTCATGTGTTTATCTCATAATGAATCACTATCAAAGCCCCTGCGCCACCTGCGCCACTTGTGGTGGCAGAAGATATTGAGCCAGAACCCCCGCCACCCGCGCCATAGTTTCCGCTTCCTGCGGTGCCGCCAGTGCTAAGCCCATTACCACCCTGAAAGCTTGGGGCGCTCGCATCAACATTATTTATTTTCCAAAGGCTTCCAAACTCACTAGGTTCTGTGGGTGCCCCCGTTGCTTGTCCAGAGGTTGTGCTTCCGTCAACTCCACCAGAGCTTAAATTTGGAGATCCTCCTCCCGTACAACCCGCTTGATTTCCCCCAATATTTAAAGCAGGACCGTCTCCACCTTTATAATTATTTTCTCCACCAGAACCCGTTTGCCCCAAACCCTTTGCACATTGCCCAGAACCAACGCCTCCTGTACCAGAACCCGCGGTGGTATCACCTTCTCCCACGGGAGTTGTTGCAGTTGGAGTGGTAGACGCTTGACCTTGAAAGCGAGCAAACCCTCTAAAGCCACCTGTTCCCGTAATCGTTGCCCCAGTACCGTCAGGATTAAAGGTTACATCACCCCCATTATAACCCGATATTTGAGTCGTTGTTGAAGTCCTAGAAACGGCTTGAGCCGCCGTGGGAAAGCTTATTGCAGCGCTTGTAATAGAATCATCTTGGACGCTATAACGTCTAAATGCCGTGCCCCCTGCACCTCCACCAGAAGCTGGACCTTCTACTCCAGAACCTGCAAAAGCCGCGCCACCAGACCCGCCGCCGCCAATCACATAAACATTATACTGAACGCAACCAGACTCTCCCGGTGACCATGAGGTTCCCGTATCGTAAAGGTAACTTCTACCTTTTTTCTTTAAGATTCTGTTTTTACTTCGATAGTTTGAAAAAGAAGTTTCTGCCCCAGAAGCAGGAAGACTACTAGGAACGGGATTTGTACCCCCGTTAAAATTTGCATTAAGCGATACCGCTCCAGACTGCCCATAATAATCACGTAACTCACTCATAGATATTGAGCCGCTTGCGTGACCAAAGTTATCTAATGAGGTTATAGTCATTATAGTGTACCAAATGCAGTTACGTCACCCGCAACAACTAAATTTCCGCTAGTGTCTATCCTAGCTAGTGAGGTTCCATTGTACTGGATTACTAAACGGTTGCTACCGTCTACTTCAAAGGTCCAGTCCTGAGCGCCTCCTGTAAGTACAACTTCCCCGTTTGCAATTATATTACTACCTGCCGAGACATTAGTACCTGCCGTAATAAAATCACCCGCAACCATAGCTTGGGCTGCTACAATATCACCTGTAGCATAAATATCATTATCCGTAGGGGCTGTAGTGTCTCCTACGCGCAAGCCATTTATAACATTTACGCCACTACCCGTAATCCGCATCTCTTCGTTAATAACACCCGCATAAAATTTAAGAGTGTTAGATGTAGCAAAATCAATCTTTGCGTTAGCTTGGCTGTCATCCGCAAAAGATATTACACCATCACTAGAATCAATAAAAACACTGCCGCCAATATCTAGGTTAATATCTCCAGAAGTAGTAATGTCTCCCGTAAGCGCCGCTGCCGTAGTGGCTGTCGCTGCATTACCCGTTAGATTACCTGTTACATTACCCGTAAGATTTCCCTCAAACGTACCTGCTACAAATGTTTCACTTCCTACAGTCCACTTATCACTTGTCTCATTCCATACAAGCGTTTTGTTATCGGATGTACCACGCTCAATCTCAATACCACCATTCTGTGATGGAGTACCCGTCTCATTAGAATTTAATAAAATCTGATTATCAGCTAAGTTAATAGTCTCAGTGTTTACTGTAGTAGTGGTGCCTGATACAGTTAAGTCACCACCTACAATAACATCACCTGATGTAGTAAGGCTACCTACTGTAACGTCACTAGGTAAACCAATTTGAATCTGGTTGTTGCTTACTGCAGTCTCAATTTCATTAGCTGTACCAACAAAGTTTAAAGTGTCTGTAGCTAAAGCAACACTATCGTCAGAACCACTATCAGCGCCCACAGTTAATGCGGTAGTGATAGAAGCAGTACTTACGCCAGTAACCAAGCCTTTACCATTTACAGTAACAACAGGAATAGCTGTAGAACTACCAAACGAACCTACATTAGAGTTTACTGTATCTAACGTTGTTGTAAGAGTAATGTTACCTGTACCATCAAAATCAGTAGCACTAGCATCTACATCACCATCAATAGTAATGCTTCTTGCATTTTGTAGTGCGGTTGCTGTAGATGCATTACCCGTTACGGCACCTGTAATGTTCCCTGTAATTTGTCCTGTCACACCAAGAGTACCACCAATAGTACTATTACCAGTAACACCAAGAGTACCGCCTACTGTAGCATTATTGGTAACTGCAACACTATCTAATGTAGATGCACCTGTAACCCCTAATGTACCACCTACAGTAGTATTGCCTGTAATGGCTGCTGTACTAGACAGTGTTGTAGCCCCTGTCACTCCTAGTGTACCGCCTACAGTAGCGTTACCAGTAAGAACAGAGCCACCCGTTACAGCAAGGTCATCTGTTGTTACAGTGCCATCGAAGAAACCGTCTTTAAACTTTGCACCCGCTGAGCCTAGATCTAAGGTGTTTGTTGTTTTAGGTAAGACATTAGTAGCCGACACAACAAGATCTTGGCTTGGGCCAACCTTAGTTATAGGTGCGCCTTCACCAGCAGTACCATCATGCTTATGCCCTGTAGAAGCATTAAATGCAGCCTCTACTGCATTGTACTCTGCGTCAAAGTCATCTGCATCAATAACGTTACCGTTGGCAATGTTGTTTGCAGTATCCTGTCTTGTATAACCTGCCATGTCGTTTCCTTATTGTCTATCTTCTTGGCTATATTCTAACAAAGCCGTGTCGAGTGTAAAAGTGGGATTAGTTGAAAGATCTTCTAGTCTCAATGCTACTGTTTTACCTGAACCAATAACATTAGTGTCATATATTTTATCAAGCTCACCACCAAATGTGGCGGTATTAAATACAGCATTAGATGCACCAAATAAAAATACAGATGCACCTGTACTAGAAATCTGCTGTGTCGCTGGCTGCACTACTTTAGTATTAGAGGCAGAAGCAAAGTCATACTTTAAGTTTAAGTCTAAGCTCATGCTACCTGTAGGCTCAGCGTAGAGAGTCATCTTGTAGAAAGTCTTACGTACCTGTGGATCACTTATAGGCATGAAAGGCGATTCGTAGATAGATTCTATAGCAGCACCATCAAAGTCTGAACCTGTATCCATAACATAGATGTAACCATCTTCATTAGCAAAAGCTATAGTCTCTGCTGTTCCTGTATATCTGCTGTCTGCTACAAATGCTTTAATGCCTTTTGTAGTTGACCAAGCTATACCTGCAGCACCCTGAGATATAAACTTTGTAGCTATAAGACCTTTAGCTGCATTATCTTGCTCTGATTGTACATATGCAAATATTCTGTACTGGGCTTTTTCTTTAAATAACACAGAGCAAAAGATAGATGTTTGACTAAGAAATAGGGTGGCATCTTTCTGGATCTGATTAGAAGCTACATCCAAAGCAAAGTCACCAATACGGTCAGTAGCACTCAGTAATCTAATACCATCAGGGGCGAGGTACATAATGTCACCACCAACCTCTTGAATAGTATCACCGTTTATACAGCCAATACGATCCGTAATAGGTGACACAGTAAAGTCAGCGGAGCTACTACCAGTTAAACGCTTAATTGTATCAGAGGTAAATATAATAAGCTGATCACGAAATACTGCTAGACCTGTAATATCATTCGCTACATTTATAGAACCAGCACCATTAGCAACACTAAAGTCATCTACAGTAAAAGGCGCAGTAAAGTATATATTATTGCCTTTAGCATAGAAGGCAGTGTTTTTAAATATAGTTACGTGTTCTGCACCCGAAACATCTGTGCTATTAGAGGATGTCATAAAGGTAGTAGAGTTACCTGATGTATTATATATAGCTGGGTAGTTAGTACCATCAACAAATATAACTTTATCATCACCATCTAAGTTGTACAGAACGTGCCTAGCTTTACCGCCATTAGTACCAACGCTAGTAGCCATGCTAGTCCAAGAAGAGCCTGTACTATAGTAATACTGTGTTTGATTGCTACCATTCTTACGTGCAGCTACAACCCTACCAGAGCTAATAACTTTAAGGGCAAGTATAGGGCCAGATCCAGGTACAGTTGTTGAGCTATATTTGGCATAACCTCTTATCTTAGAGTAGCCGCCCTCTTTATTGGCTTCAAAGTTTTGTAATATAGTGGCAGACCCGACAGCATTTGCACCATGCTGCAACGGGCTGAGATTAGAGATAAGACCACCTCTAAACTCTATAGGAAATGTCTGCCATTGTGTTGCCATTAGAAGGATACTCTTCGATCACGTACATATTCAGTACGGTTTATGTGTATGCTACGTAATTGTTTAATTCCCTGCTCAAACTTCTGCATAGCTAATTGTGCTGCTTGCATATCACCTCTAAACTGATAGACATAGTACATAGCACCATCAACGATTACATATTTGTACATTTCAGGGAGATTAGGAACATCTGAGTGTAGCTCTAAATCAAAACCAGTTGTGTAATATTCATAAACTAATTCATATGCCTTGTCTGGGGCTGGTACTACCAGTAACTCCCTGCTAGGCGCTCTTATAATAAAAGAGGGTACAGATCTTACGCTAGTGTTAGAGTTATACTCATAATCAGCATACTTGTCAAGGTATTCTTCATAGCTAAGCACTTTAAGTTTAACGGTATCTACGCTTAAATCTGCATTTCTTTTGATACGAAAGCTATTCATATTGATAGTCTTAGCATCATAAGGAAAACTGTAACGAACCTCACCAGCAAGTAGTATTTCTTCCTGCTCTACGTGATTCCAAGGCCACTCATACTCTTCCTGTTGTATGTGACGAATAGAAGAGTTTACTGCATCTTTAGCAAAACTGTAAAAACCTGTAGTGGAAGCAAAATTAGCAGAGGTTAATTCTACCTCATTAAGCCTACGATTTACATCATTAACTAAACCAAGATAATCGTATGCCATATTACTTCTCCCTCACGCGCAGCAACACAGAACGCTCATACTGTAACGCGCCTACTGTAGTTATTTTGCACGTAATTTTATAGCGTTTATTATTTGTGCCTAAACCTAATCTAATTGTAGAGACAGTATTAGTATATGTACCTTGAATAAACTGTAATCCATCAACAACATCAGTATCACTAACTTGTGTTTTAGTACCATCTGCAGCATCTATAAACCAAGTAACTGCAGAAATAGTATCTGTACCTAAAAAGCGTGACCAATCAATGCTGTAGTCAAGCAATTCATCTTTATCTTTATCAGGCCACTTATATGACATTTGTTATCCTTTAGGCTGCAACTCTAATTGTTTGATTAATCCTATTTATTTCATTAATCACAATGGTTCTATTATCTGGTCTAATATGTACTACGTTTTCTCTTGGTACTGCTACTGCATAAATAACTCTATCTTTATCAAATGCGTTTATATCAAACTGGAAGGTAACGCCTGTAGCAACTACGCTTCCTACATTTGTATTAGCAGCTACACTATTGAGTACCTCTGTTATATTTGCTTTTACACTTGCTACTGTACCTGTAACAGAAACAGACACTAGCTTTTCAGATACATCAACTTCAAATATATCAAAGCTAAGGGGTTCGACGGAACCTGTAGCTAGTACACCAGAAACACCTACACCAACATGCGTTATAACATTTGCTACACTACCTGTTGATGCTACACCAGTAATTAGCGCGTCTGCATTAACTATGGCCTGTACAATACCAAGTAAAACTGCAGCAGAAACAGACTGTAAACTTTCAGATACATCAACTTCAAAGTCATTAATACTTACGGGCTGAACAAATCCTGTAGCACTTACAGAACCTAGTGTATGATTACCTTTAGCATCAAACCCTACAGCTACCACTGTGCCCGTAGCAGAAACAGACTGTAGACTTTCAACTACAGCAACTTCAAAACCATTAATAGACCCTGTAGCACTTACAGACCCTACTGTATGGTTACCTCTAGCATCAAAACCTACAGCTACTACTGTACCTGTTGCCGATACACTAGCTAGTGATTCAGACGTATGGACTTTTAGGGAGCCTATTGCGCCTGTAGCAGAAACAGACTGTAGACTTTCAGATACATCAACTTCAAAGCCATCAATAGAAACTGACTCAATAGAGCCTGTTGCGCTTACAGAAGACAATACATGATTGCCTTTAGCGTCAAAACCTACAGCTACTACTGTACCTATTGCCGATACACTAGTAAGTATCTCATTTATGTCTGCAGTTACTGCACTTACGAATGATGAAGCACCTACAGAGTCAATAACTTTACTATTATTTACAGATAATATACCTAAATGGGTTGTAGAAGATATACTATTTAGTAATTCAGATGTATTGACTTTTAGAGTGCCTACGAATGTTGCAGCGTTTACAGAGTCAGTAACTTTAGTTAGGTTGACAGATACTGTACCTACACTTGTTATAGACGATATACTATTTAGTAATTCAGATGTATCAACTTTTAGGTTACCTATTGAGCCTGTAGCAGAAACACCTGATACAATTTTACCAAAAACTAAATTTATAGAGCCTAGAGATGTAGCAGCAGAAACAGCACTTAATAATTCAGAAACATTTACAGAAACGTTACTTACAAAACCTGTAGCAGACGCACCAGAAACACCCGCTGTAGTTTTTTCTATAACATTAGAAACTGTACCAGTAGCAACTACACCAGTGATAGCCACCTCTGCAGAAACACCTGCCTGAGAGGATGCTAAAGTAGTAGTTGCTAGTGGTAAAAAACCTAACATTTATTTTTTCTTAACTATTAAACACGGCAACGTAGATTTGTGGGTGGTCTGCAAATCCATCATCCCTAGAAGTTTTTATGTAGTAGGTACTACTTGTATTTCCTGCTCTTTCGTTTCTCGCCATACTTGAATTAAAATTGCTAGTGAATCTATAGTTCCAAGAAACACTATAACTTCCATTACTTGCGAGTGTTGACATGTTTACAGCATAATCTCCTGTGCCAAAATCAGTTAGAGCGGCTGCATTAAAAGAGTCATTATAAGCTATGGTGCCTGTGCCATTAAATCTAGCCCACATATGCACCTGATTAGCGGATGTCAGACTATCGAAGTTATCGCTTCCACGAATTGTACTAACCATTTTATTCCACCGTTACATTGGGAATTGGTTGGATAGCCTTTAATTCATCAGGGGTTGTAGCGTTATCTATGCTTGCTAGTGCAGGGGCATCACGCAAAGCCTGTTTCTGTGCAATAATACTTGCGGTATCTGCACCTGTCTCTAAGGCTTTCATGTAAGCGGTATCGAGAGCCGCTAAAGGTTCAGTCCTAGCTTGACGTATTTTATCACGCCAGATGTCTTTAGCCTTTGCCATGTTCACAGAGATTACCCCTGTATCTGCATTAGCTTCCCAACCTTCACGAAAAGTACGCTCTGCTGGTATTGTATAGTCTGCGGCGTTATAATCTGTAGCGCCTATTTTAATAAAAGTTTGTGTCATTTTGATTCCTTTAACTCAAGAGAAGATTGCAACATAAAGCATGTTACTGTCGCTGCTATACCAAATTTGTCTAATTTTGCTTGAAGTCATAATTACATGCTGTGAGCTGTGTGTGTTATTCCAAGTAGTTAAACTTGCAGCCTGATGCGCAGCCGTTATACTATAAGTTGTATTAGGCATAGCATTGCTCATGTTTACTTCTGATGTATTTCCTGCAACGTCCGTAAGAGAGCTAGTATTCATGCCCCGCCTAATGCTAGGGGTTCCTATATTTGACCAGTTACAAAACATACGGCACATGCCAACATCTTGTCCTGATATTGTCTGAATGGCATCAACCTTAATCGTACTCATGCCGCCATCTCCCAAGCATTACGAAACTGTCTATCGCTTGGCACTTCCTCTGTACGCACAATCTTAAACATTGGACGGTTGTGTTCTTCTGCCCAGCACTTGCGAGGTAAATCTTTCATTACAAGATATTCCATAGCTTCCTCTTCTGTTAGAGGCCCAATGCGAGGCGCAGTCCATTGCAAAGCATGTTTGTCTGGATCGTGCTGAAACGTGCTATGGCGACCCTCTTCTATTGCTTTAGCTTCATCATCTTGAAGCTGCCAATAAACCCAGATAGGTGGCAAGTTTCCCGCCATAGCTTCATCAAGCCATTGTTGCGCTGGAACTAAAACCTTAGTCGGCTCATCAAGAGCATCAGGATCGTCAAACACTACTCTGTATTTTGTATATTTAGTCATTATTGATACCCCGTAACAGTCACATACACGCCATATTGGTCATTAATTCCACCCCCACCATCTGTACAAAATACATATACGCTGCTAGAGGATAATAATCTTGGCACAACTTGACCATCATTATACGGGCCATATCTGTTATTGTTAAAGTTAGAGTTGCCCGTTGGGGCATAGTTTGCACTTGCCATATTGTTTGAAAAATTAATGGTGTAGCTTCCTGTTGTTTCGTCAGTAAGAGAGCCTACGTTACCATCATCACTTATGCTAATAGTTCCTGTTCCAGAAAAGTTTACCCAAGCCCTTGCTGGAAATATTTTACCACCACCAGAGGTTGCTTCTTCAATATCATTTACTTTAAGGGTACTCATCTACACCACCGTCCATGTTTCGCCTGAGCCTACAGTAACTGTAACACCACTGTTGATTGTAATGGGGCCAGCAGACATTGCGTTGTATCCATTGCGGATCGTGTAGTTGCTAGTCACATTTGTGGGGTTCTCTTTGAATAAACACAGAAGGTTGTCATCCATCTCTGTATGCGTAAGTGCAGAACCTTTAGCTGCCCTTGTTGTAACACCATTAGTTGCCATTAGTAATCATACCCTTTTGTTGTTGAGATATAATGACCTTTACGTTGCTGGCGTTGATCAAAGATGTACTCAAAATACTGCTTCATTCTATTTTGCCAGTCTTCTTGTATCTCTGGATTTATTATCCCACACTCTACACTATTTAAGCAAGACTGCATCGTTTCATACGGATCAGATGCTAAAAACATCATACGGTTAATATGATAAAATGAAGCCGTGTGTACCTCATTATATACGTCGATAGGATCAATATCTTTACCCAGTGCCACAGCATAAACACAACTTTCGGACATATGACTTGTATGTACAGTGTCTGTATCTAGCATAAGGCTATACATATCAGCATCTCTGTCTAGAACCATATCACCTAATATGTCACGTAGCTCACCTACTAAAGCATGTGTCGTTAAAGGATGTGGCTTAAACCAGATATTACCATCGTACTTATCACGCAAGTAACACAACTTGTTAAGGCAAATAGTTTTTTTTAGTTTGTTTGACCCAACAGGTATTATCAGGTGATCTCTACTTTCAATGCTGTGGCTTTTGATATGTTTGTACTTGTTAGATTTGTTACTAGTAGCCTTATCCTTAAAGTAACCCATAAAGTCATACTTAATAGGGCTGCATGTAGCTAGGGCATCTTCCATTTGTTTTACACGTAGCTCTTGTTGTAGAGGATTCATACTAAAACAATGTGCCCATTCTGTGTACTGGAGCGTTTTAAAGTATGTAAGCTCATTAGCAACTACATCATAAGCATATTCAATCTTATACTTCTTAGCTAGCTTTAAGAAATGCCTTTCACAATCCTTCAAGTGGTGAAGAGTGGTAGACTTTTCTATATCGCCAATACGCTCTTTTATAGAAGCTCTATTAAACATTTCCATGACATTTATTCCTATGCGTAGAACGAAGTAACACGAAGTGTATTAAACGTTGTTGTTGTACTGCGACTTGTAGCATATGTTGTTGTAAATGTCGAGGACGTATTGAACGTTGTAGTGAAAGTTGTTGTTGTACTTCGGGTTGTTGAGAATGTGGTAGTAGTACTTCGCGTAGTATTAAAGGTAGTAGTGGTGCTGCGCGTAGTATTAAAGGTAGTTGTTGTTGAATGTGAAGTCGAATGACTTGTCTGATACGTTGTTGTTGTACTTCGGCTTGTTGCATAGGTTGTTGTAGTTGCCCTACTAGTAGCAAACGTAGTAGTAGTACTGTGACTAGTTGTATGACTAGTTTGATACGTTGTTGTAGTTGACCTACTAGTATTAAACGTTGTCGTAGTACTATGACTTGTATTGTAGTAAGTAGTATAACTAGTAATAGTTGAACGACTAGTTGCAAAAGTAGTAGTAGTAGTTTTGCTAGTGTTAAACGTAGTGGTTGTATTAACAAAAGTTGTTCTACTTGTGTTATACGTTGTAGTAGTACTCCTAGTAGTATTAAACGTTGTAGTAGTGGTAGTATTTGTACTATAAACCGTTTGAGTAGATCTAGTAGTTGAAAACTGTGTAGTAGTACTATGGCTCGTATTATAATAAGTAGTATACTCTGTTGTTGTACTCCTAGTAGTATTAAACGTTGTAGTAGTGCTATGACTAGTATTAAACGTTGTAGTTGTACTATGACTAGTATTATAACTTGTAGTTGTACTATGGCTAGTATTAAACGTTGTAGTCGTATTATACGTTGTTGTAGTGCTTTTACTTGTACTAAATGTTGTAGTTGTATTAAACGTAGTCGTTGTGCTTCTACTTGTACTTGCACTAGTATTTACAACATAGTTTACATTCATATAGTCCGTAGCAACGTAGTTTTGAAAACTTGTATTAAACGTTGTTGTAGTACTTTTACTTGTACTGGTAGATCTAGTAGTGTTAAAAGTCGTAGTTGTACTATGACTTGTACTCGTTGCTCGACTGGTACTATAAGTCGTAGTCGTACTTTTGCTTGTTGAATATGTTGTTGTTGTACTACGGCTAGTTGAATAAGTCGTGGTTGTACTTTTACTGGTACTAAATGTTGTAGTAGTACTATGTTCAGTAGTATGACTAGTTTGATACGTAGTAGTTGTAATACGGGTTGTATTATAAGTAGTAGTAGTACTATGATTAGTATTATAAGTAGTAGTCGTAGTACGACTAGTTGCAAAAGTTGTTGCAGTAGTTCTACTTGTTGAAAAAGTAGTAGTAAACACACTACTAGTAGTTCTACTTGTACTAAATGTAGTTGTAGTACTTCTAGTAGTATTAAACGTTGTTGTAGTACTATGACTAGTTGTATGGCTAGTTTGATACGTAGTAGTAGTACTTCGGCTTGTAGCATACGTTGTAGTTGTACTATGACTGGTATTATAATATGTAGTATAAGTTGTCGTAGTACTTCTAGTAGTATTAAAAGTTGTCGTTGTACTGTGACTAGTATTGAATGTGGTAGTAGTGCTGTGTGACGTATTGTAATAAGTTACATACGTAGTCGTAGTACTTTTACTAGTAGCAAAAGTCGTAGTAGTACTCTGGCTAGTAGCAAACGTTGTTGTAGTACTTTGCGATGTATTAAATGTAGTTGTAGTGGTAGTAGACGTACTACGACTAGTAGCGAAAGTCGTGGTTGTGCTGCGACTAGTATTGAACGTAGTAGTAGTACTACGATTAGTCGAAACTGACGTATTCCACTCTACCTTTTGCTGAAAGCCGATCTGCTGCACTACGGCCCCCTATGCAAAGTCACCAATGTAGTTAACTAGGATGTTTGAACTATCGACCACATAATATGAAAGAATACTAATTTCGTTAGCATTGGTTGATTGTACAATAGAAGCACCGTTAACTGGTGTTTTACAAGCTGCTGGTAGTGTAAACGAGTGACCACCTGTAGCATTTTGTACAATTATTAAGTTACCGCCGCGTCCTGCCGAAACATTACTAAAAGCAAAAGTTGTGTTTGCTGACATGGTAATCTTAAAGTTGTTTGCTGCATTTAGGTCCATGGTAAGAGTACCACCACTTGCTGACAAGGCATCTTGGTCTAAACGAATAGAGCCTGTCATAGTACCACCAGCTAATGGTAGTTTAGCGGCGATGCTGTTTGTATAATAGCTACCATGTTCCCCATCTAGTAAGTCTGCGTCAAGACCAGATGAACCACCGTCTACTGTTTTGATAGCAGTAAGTATCTCAGCAGCAGTCTGATCAGCAGTAGCACCTGCTTCAATGCCATCTAGCTTACTACCATCTGTAGCTACAACACGTCCATCTACAGTACCAGTAACTGTAATATTACCTGTAACATCAATACCTGCAGCAAAGTCTACATTAGCATCAAACTGCCCACCTGTAGATTTAGGTACAGTATCAGCTAAAGTGTTAATGTCTGCAGAGGCTACAGTAATAAATACTTCTGATGTACCAGACAAGTTAAGTAAAGACCCAGTAGAGCTAGACTCATAAGATCTTGTCATTTGAGTACCGCTAGAAGAGTAAACTCCCGTTCCTACTTCCCAGCTATCCCCATTAGTAATCGTATACCTTACTGAATTACCGTTAAGGATGCCCCCTTGAGCAAAGGTTTGAAAACCATCTACTGCAGACCCAAGACTTATAGTTCCTGTTCCTGTACTAGATGTACTTACTTTTACACGATCCGCAAACTTAATTGTCATAGGTAGGCACCCTTAAAGGTATTTTATGCAATACGAATTACTGCCGTAGATGCACCCGCTGCAGGAAACTGAATGGTCAAGTCTCCGGCTGTTGCGCTTACTGTACCACCAAAGTCAATAACTGCTATTGCTTTGTTAGACTGTGAAGAATTGTAGATTATACAACCATCTGTAGAAACAGTAACATTTGAAAATACTTCGTCAGTAAAGTCAACAATAGCAGTAGTACCTGCTAAAGTAATTGATGCTCCATCCAGTGTTTGACCACCTGCAGAGTAGTTTGTTCCTGATGCTTCATCTGAGTTACCAGTAACATCTGAGTAGTTAGTAGTAGCTGCACCATACGTACCTGATGGTGAGGCTTTAATTAGAGCCAGTTTTAGTGTGTGAGTATCAAGATCGTGAACACCGCCAAGTAGCTCTTGCTTGAACGAGTTGCACATTGCTGTAGTAATAGCCATTGAAGGTATCCTTTATAATAAGCACAAAGGGGCCAGCATATAGCCAGCCCCTAAGTATAACATTAATTAAGCAGCGTTGTATGCTGCAGTGACCAACGCTTGTGGGCGAAGAATTTTGCGACCGTAAAGGTGCATACCGCGCACGATGTCAGCGAATGAATCAGGATCACGGTAGTTTTCAACGTTGTTGATCTGCTCTGCAGAAGCAACAGCATCATCCTGACCACCCAAGATAACACCAAAGTTGGCATCTTGAGCTAAAGCACCAGAAGTGCCAGCGCCAGTACCTTTAGCAGGTAGAGAGTTTGAAACGTATACACGGAAACCGTGTAAGTTGTTCAAGACAAGACCATTTTGCAAGCCAGAACCACCGAAATCGGCGTTCAACATACGACTGTCTTCGTCTTTGAGCATCTCTACAAACACCGGGTCAACAACGAGCCATCTTCCTCGTGCGTCAACGTTAGCTGTGTCCATCTGACGAGCCATACGTGCAATAACTGTCAAAGGTGAGACAGTTGCAGATGACAGTGCAGTTGCACCAGGCAAACGTGGGGCCAATGGAATTGAGTCACCAGTTGCGTAGGCTGTTGAAGCTGAGTCAGCAGAACCCAACTGACCAAAATCAGTAGCGTCCAAGTGATTCACTTTCAAAAATTCACCATCAAGCTCACCAGCAGTTGGGTGCTGTGCATCACCAGAGGTAGATGTAATCAGCGCACCTGCAGCGGTGAAACCAGACATGTATGACAGTACGTCTGCATCCATTGAGTCAGCCATTTTAAATGCTGCACGATCAGATGCCAAACGAACAAAGTCTACATTGGCGAATTGCTCTTCAATGTCATCCATCTTAAAGGCAAAGTAGTTTGCTTTGTCGATGGTCAATGAAAAGTCAGAGTCATCAAGCTTCTCAACAGAGATGTTTGTATGACGCTGTAGAGCATTAACAGTTACGTCTGGCTCTTTTTGGATGCGAACAGTGTCGCCTTGGTTTGCAATCTCACCAAAATATGAGTTGTTGGTAATTGCGTTAGTGACAGCAGAGCGCCGTAGAGCAATCTGTGCCTGTTTTGAGTAGATAATCGGAGAGAAGTTTCCGTTAAATCCACCTGATGCGGATGTAATAGCCATAATGGTTTCCTTTCAATGATATGGCGTTTATAGTAACACTATACCCACTTGAAAGAGGCCTTCTGTACTAGGGTAGTCAGCTTTGCTTTAGAGATGCCTCTCTGTAAGCGCTGGGCCTATACATCAGGGTAAGTCTTATATTTGTGGCGATTGTGCTTTGCAATAAAAGCATACACACACTTTAATATATGTGTATATGCTATAGTTTTATCTATGATAATGCTAATGTCAACTACTTCTTTGACATATCATAAATAAATTTACCAGAGCGCTGAGCATCTAAAATCTCATCCATGCGCTTCTCATATTCTTTAATAGACATTTTAGCTACCATAGATTCGCTAATATAGTTAGATGAATCATCTGGATTAGGTGTAGATACCTTCTTAGCTTTTACAGAAGAAGCAGCATTCTTATCGCTGCTAGACTGCTTCATTGTCTTAATGCCTTTATCTATTTTGTATAAGTCTAATACACGAGCTACAGATTTAGCATCATCTGTATTCTCATATAAAGCATCTTGTACCCACTTAGGTTGTTCTTCTGCCCAACTATGGAATGCATCATCTTCGCGGATCTGTGCGAAGTCAGGGTGCATATTAAGTAGCTCCACTTCTGCCTTTTCTTTCTTGGCTTGTGTACGCATACCTTCTATCTCTTGTAGTCGCGTATCTAGGTCAGAGGCTCGTTCATTAGCTTTCTTATCCGCAATAGCTTCAATGATGCCAGCTACGTCAGGGTATTTCTTAGTCCAAGCATCAATCTCTTCTTCTGACTTAGGTAGTACAAGCTCATTCTTAGCAGCTAAGTCTAGTTGACCTTTTAGCTTCTCTAACTCCGCTTTATACTCTGCATCTTTCTCTTGCATGTACTTACGAATATCAGAGTATCGCTTCTTAAAGCTTTTCTCTTCTGCACTTAGATCAGCGTCATCTGTTTCGGATGCTTTTGCTTTCTCTGGGGCTTCTTCTTGTTTGGTATCACTTGTTGGTGGTACTGGGGATTCGACAGGCTCTGAGCTACTGGGTTCCTCTTGAGTAGCTTCTTCTGTTGAGGCTTCTTGCTCTTCATCGTCCTGTTTTATGCCAGCCTCTTTTAAAAGCTGAGCTAACTCCTGTTCATCCTTTTGTACGCGAGACATATTACGCATATGTGATGCAGATTCAACTGCAATAGTTTGGGCTTCCGACATTTCTTAC
>Ga0255773_10002739_pt1 | contig 16127 bp, 13 predicted proteins | sample 011ome_17_FD_179971 | JGI IMG/M metagenome (GOLD analysis project Ga0255773, IMG submission 179971) | Coastal salt marsh microbial communities from the Groves Creek Marsh, Skidaway Island, Georgia - 011502XT metaG (version 2) | ecosystem: Environmental > Aquatic > Marine > Intertidal zone >...
AAATTATTTCACATAAATTTAAAACAGGCTTTAGTGAAAAAGAAATATTTAGTGCATTAAGACAATGGAAAGACAACTTTTAATCTGCTTAATTTTTATATTTGCTTTAAGTAGTTGTCAGACTACCGATACAACAACATCGTCAATTGAGCAAAAGATTGAAGAAAGTGAAAAATTAATAGAGGCAGAAATTCAATATACTAATATATGGGATTACATAGTTCAAAACTCTAATACAGAAAATGAGATATATCTAGATGATGTGACTCTTGAATTCATTAATAAACATTTAAGAAATAAAGATAATTTTGATGAATTTCTTAGTAACTCGTATTATTTTATATATTATGTTGTTCAAGAACTTGAGGCCGCAAATTTACCTGTAGAGCTTGCACTTATTCCCTTTATTGAAAGTAATTATGATCCTTTTTCTATTTCCTCATCTGGAGCTGTTGGTTTGTGGCAGTTCATGCCGAAGACTGGCAGATATTATAATTTAGAAAAGTCTTGGTGGAATGAAGATAGGCATGACCCCTATAGATCAACGCATGCTGCCATAGGATATTTTAAATATTTATTTAATAGATTTGATAATGATATTTATTTAGCTCTTGCAGCATATAATGCTGGGCCAACTTATCTAGATAGGCAAATCAATAAAAATAAAAGAAAGAACCTCAATATAGATTTTTGGTCTCTAAATCTTAATGATCAAGTTACTAATTACATTCCTAAATATGTTGCTTTGAGAGAGATTATTTTTAATCCAGAAAAATATGGAGTAAAACTTCCTGAAATCCCATTTGAGTCAGTTGTGAAGAAGATAGAAATACCAGGTCAAGTAGAAATATTAAATCTAAGTGAATACCTTGATATTAAACCAGAGCTCATCTATAAACTAAATGCTGGATATACAAAATGGGCATCAGCACCAAAAGATAAAAGTATCTTCTACGTTCCTATAGAAAAAACATACCTACTTGATAGCCCTGATAGCCCTTTTGAAAATGTAAACCAAATTAATTGGATTTCACACAAAGTTATTAGTGGTGATAATTTATGGAATCTTGCAGAAAAATATGACACTGAAATTCAAATAATTAAAAAAATTAATTACCTTGAAAAGGATCTTCTTTCTATTAACGACACATTATTAATACCTTTAAGCAGCATGCAATCAAATAACTTTATTCCATACGAAATGCATATAGTCTCTGAAGGAGATACTCTTTGGGATATTGCTGAAAAATATAATATTGAATTAGCATATTTAATTAAAATTAATTCTTTGAATAAGGATGCCTATCTTCAATTAGGCCAACAACTAACCATAGGCAACAAAAATATTCATAGAAATATTGAGTCTAAAAAGAGAACAATCCTTTATTCAGTTAAACAGGGAGACAATTTATATAAAATATCGGACCTTTTTGATGTATCTATTGAAAGTATAAAAGAAATAAATGAATTTCAATCAAACCAATTAATGCCTGGTCAAATTATCAAAATAGCTATAAGAGCTTTTTAAAATTATTCTGAAGTTTTTGGATCTAATGCATCCCTCAACCCATCACCAAAAAAGTTTAATGCAAATAGGGTGACTGTGAATGTTAGGCCTGGATATATCAATAACCAGCTATATTCCTCCATGGATTCCACACCGTCTTTAATAAGAGTGCCCCAACTGCTCATAGGTGGCTGAATGCCTAAACCTAAAAAGCTTAAAAAACTCTCTAGTAGCATAACCTGAGGAATTGTTAAAGTTGCATAAACAGCAACTGGTCCAAGTATATTGGGTAATAAATGCCTTTTGAACATTGCAAAATTACTTACGCCCATTGCTTGAGCCGCTAAAACAAATTCCTGATTTTTTAAACTTAGTACTTGAGCACGAACAATTCTTGCCATTGTTAACCATTCAACTGCACCTATTGCCAAGAAAAGTAACCAAAGATTTCTTCCAAAAATTACCATTAAAAGAATGATAAAAATTATAAATGGAAGCCCATACAATATATCCACTATTCTCATCATTGCTGAATCTATTTTCCCCCCAGCATAGCCGGCAACAATTCCCCATGAAACGCCAATAATAAGAGCAACCGTTGTTGCAATAAAACCAACTAATAATGAAATCCGTGCACCATATAAAATCCTTGAAAGTAAATCTCTACCAAGCACATCAGTGCCAAGCAAATGAACTGAAGATGGCGGTGATGCACCTAAATCTAAGTTTTGATATGCGTATGGATAAGGAGCAATCCAAGGAGCAAATGCAGCCAATACAATTAAAACAAGAAGAACAATAGCACCAGCGACTGCAGCTTTATTTTTAAATAATCTTCTAAGGGCATCTGACCATAGTGAGGAGGACTGTGACATTATGTATCTCTCGATCTAGGATTAAGCCATAAAGCGACAATATCAGACAATAGATTGAAAAAAACAATCATAACGGAGAAAAAAATTGTTGTGCCTAATATCATTGTGTAATCTCTATTAAATGCAGCTTCAACATAAAATCTCCCTAAACCAGGTATCTGAAAGATAGTTTCAACAACAAAAGATCCTGCAAGTAATCCCGCAACCGCCGGGCCTAAGAATGATACAACTGGAATAAGGCCACCTTGCATAGCATGCTTAATTACGACCATTTTTTCTGAAAGACCTTTTGCTCTAGCAGTTCTTATAAAATCTTGATTAAGAATTTCAAGCATCCCACCCCTGCTAAGTCTTGCTATATATGCGGCATATGCAAAACCCAAAGTTAACGAGGGTAAAATTTTATCTCCAGGAAGTTGTCCCCATCCGGAAACTGGAAGTAATTCGAGATTAATTCCAAAGATCAATACTAAAAGCGGACCTAATAAAAAAGTAGGCACGCAAATACCAATCATAGCAATAGACATGGGTACATAATCTAAAAAAGTATTTCTTTTTAGAGCTGCAGTAACTCCCGACAAAATACCAATAAACAGGGCTATTAACATTGAATATATTGCTAATTCAAAAGTAACTGGTAAACCTGTCATGATTAATTCTGTTACCGAACGTCCAGGGAATCTAAATGATGGCCCGAAATCTCCAACTAAAATTCCTGTCATATAGTCAAAATACTGCTCAGACAAAGGGGCATTTAAATTGTATGCCTCATTAAGATTTTTTAAGACCTGTTCAGAAACAGCCTTATCAGCATCAAAGGGTCCACCTGGGGCAAGTCTTACAAGAAAAAAAGTAATACTTGCAACAGCAATTAATACAGGAATAGCCAGTAATATTCGTCTAAGAAAAATGCCAAGCATTTATATTAGTCTCTCTCAATTCTTATATATTTTGGATGATGATGACTCAAGATATTTGGGTACCAACCCTTTACATCCTCGTGAAGTTGGTAAACTCTAACATATGTATAAATAGGCGCTATTGGCATTTCATCAATCAGCAATCTTTCAGCTTCCATTAAAATCTTATATCTTTCTTCTTGATCAAGAGTTGCGTTAGCTCTTGCTAGAAGCTCATCAAACTCATAATTATCCCATCTAGTTTTATTATTTCCTCTATTCGGCCTCATCGTATCTAAGAAAGTATTTGGATCTTCATAGTCTCCTATCCAGCCTGCTCTAGATACCTGAAAGTCTCCAATCATCTCTCTACTTAGATAGACTTTCCAATCTTGGTTAACAAGTTCTACATTAATACCTAAGTTTTGTTGCCACATTTGTTGAATTGCAAGAGCAACTTTTCTATGTCCTTCACTTGTATTAAATAATATTTCTAGCACTGGAAACTCCTCTCCTGAATCATATCCGGCTTCTTTAAAGAGATTTCTTGCTAAATCAACATCATATGGGATCTTTGTATCTGGATAAAACCCGTTTGATCCTGGTGGAGTAAATGAATATGCAGGAATTTGTCCACATCTTGTTACAGATTCAACTATTTTTTGCCTATCAATAGAATACGCAAGAGCCTTTCTAACTCTGACATCATCTAATGCTTCGTTAGCTGTATTGAATCTATAAAAATATGTCCCCATGTAAGGATGTATTTTTATATTAGGATTAATTTCTTTAATATTAGGTTCACATTTATTAGAAGGGAAAGTGCTTGTAACATGAAGTTGACCAGCTCTAAACATTCTTTCTTCTGTCATTTCATTAGAAATAGGATAAAAATGAATTTCATTTAACTCAACTATATCCGCATCCCAATATAATGGATTTTTATCAACTACTATTTTTTTATTTAATTCCCAAGTTTTTAGGTTAAAAGGTCCATTACATACAAAATTTCCAGGCCTTGTCCATTGACCATTTCTGTCGTCCATGGTTCCATGTTTTAGAACTGTAGGCTTATGAACAGGCCAAGTACTATAATGGCTTAATAAGCCAAGAAAAAATGGTGTAGGTTCTTTGAGCGTGACTTCTAATGTTTTGCTATTTAAAGCCTTTACTCCAACATTCGAAAAATCATCAATGGTTCCATTATGAAACTCTTCAGCATTCTGAACATAATAAAGCATATCAGGATATTGTGAGCCTAAGCTAGGAGTTAAAATTCTTTGCCATGACCATACATAATCATCTGCTGTTACCTCATCTCCATTTGACCACTTACCGTTCTCTTGAAGATAAAAGGTATATACCTTACCATCATCACTTATATCCCATGATGCAGCTGACCCTGGAAGACTTTCTCCGCCACGAGGATTAGAACTAGTTAAACCCTCACACAATGCTAAAAGTAAATGATGTTCGGGTACACCAGTAACAATATGTGGGTCTAATCCTTGAGGCTCTGTTCCATTACCATAATGAAGAATTTTTGCTTCTACAGCATCTTCAACAGGTGTTGTACCAGAAGAACAACCTATTAATAAAAGAATAATAAATAAAAAAGAATATCGCATAGTTAGAATACTATATTATTTAAATTAACATTTGACGAGTCAAAAAGATCTGAACTAATCAAATCATTCAATTGTTGTGTAAACCTATCTTCTGAGAATTGTTCATATTGAGCAATTACATTATCAATTTGCTCTTCTGAAGGCTTATTAATTCTTATTAAGTCAATAATATAGTCATCGCCAGAAATTGACTTTGCAGAAGTTGACTCTCCAGGTGAAAGCTTAAATGCCTCTGATAATACTTCTTGAGGTAACAAGGATGAGCCCCTTGCTACATTAATAAATGAATCTGACTTTATGAAACTATAAGCAGATATAAATGAATCAACTGTGCCAGATATTTTTGTTTCTGTAATCTCATCAAGTAATAAATTTTGCTTAGAAACAGTTTTCATAGAAGTGAGTGATTGTGAAACTTCATCTTGCACTTCTTCGTATGGTTGAAGAGCAGGTTGAATTATTTCAGATAAAGATAAAATAATAATTGAATTATCTATTTCAAAACTAGTAACGATACCAATCTCAGTATCAGGCGAGAAAATGTATTCCCTAATTTCAGAGTTATTAATTTCAGAATCAAAGTTTCCAAAAGTATTGTTTTTACTTATTTTTAATTCCGTTTTTATAGAATTTGCGATTTCGTCTATGGGCGCTTCAGAAATTACAAGAGAATCTAATGAGTTAAAATCATCATTCATCAAAGCTACTGATTCTGTTTCTACCAGCTCTTGAACAAAAACTTTTTGCATTTCTTCTAATGGGGCTGGAATAAATTTATTGTATTCTGTAACTTTTATAAGATGATATGAATCATCTAAATCAACAACATCGCTAATATCATTTAACTCAAGATTATTAATAGCCGTTGAAAATTGTTCAGGGAAAATATCTGCATCAAAGTACTCTAAATCACCTCCGCTATCTTTAGTAACTATGTCATCACTATATTGTTCAACTAGAGTTTCAAAACTTTCACCATCTGATAACTTATCTTTAATATTATTTATGTGTGACAAAGCTGAGGCTTCAGAGTCATGATTAGATTTATCTATCATTAAATGAGCAATCCTTATTTCAGAATTATCACTATTGTTTGCAAGATAATTTTCATATGAAGATTGAATATAGTTATCTGGAACTTTGACCAAATCCTCGTAATCTTTACTGTTGAGAATAAAGTAACTAAATGATCTTGATTCATCTGAAAAGAATTTAAGCTCATTATTTTTATAATATTCTAATAATTCATCTTCGGTATTTGTAATGCTTTGTGATAATTCTGATGAATCAACTTTGATAAAATTTAAATTAATAGTTTGTTCTAGGATTGAAGCTAAATCTCTTGATTCTTTCTCTAATGCAAAGCTGCTAGTACCTATAGCACTTCTGAATTGTTCTGTTGCTAGTAATAGTGATATTTGTTCAATGTATTCTTCTTTAGTAAAACCATTAGCATTAGCTTGAGCTTCGAAAATATCTTCGTTAAACCTACCATCAACCCAGAATGAATTATTAGCAATAATATTTTTTTTTGCTAATGTTCTTGTATGGTCATTAACAAAACCCATTGACCTTGCATTAGCTAATAAAGTCTTTTGAATTATTAATTCTTGCTTAATTATTTCTAGTTGTATTTCATCTGAGAGCTCTGAGAGCTCAAAGCTTTCACCGTAAATATCTTTATATTTTTGAATAGCCAGATTAGTGGCAACTTGAAAATCAGCCTGTGTAACATTTTCACCATTTATTGATCCAAGAGAATTGCCTGTTGTATCTGATAGGGAAGATGTACCTAAAAAAACAAATGGTAGTGCACATGCAGCTACAACAATGAATAACCTAGGTCCTGTTAAAAAATTTCTGAGTGATTCCATCATAGTGGTGCCATTATAAATAAAAAAAGGGTGCGGAAGCACCCTTTTTTAAAGTAAATAGAATTTAGCCGTTTTTAACCTTATCTTTAAGGCCTTTACCAGCTTTAAAACCTGGAACTTTAGAAGCAGCAATATGCATTGATGCACCAGTTTGAGGATTTCTACCCTCTCTTGCAGCTCTGTGCCTTACTGAAAATGTTCCAAAACCTACTAGTGATACAGAATCACCATTACCTAAAGCATCCCCAATTCCACCTAAAACAGCATCAACAGCTCTTCCAGCAGATGCCTTAGAAATATCTGCGTCACTTGCGACAGCATCAATCAAATCTGATTTATTCATATTAAATACTCCTCTGTGTAAATTTATTTATATAAATACTCTTCTATGAAAAGCTTTTTAGCCCTAAAAGTCAAGCAAATAAAGGGTTTTTTAATGTGCTTGATTATTTTCAGATTTTGACTGCTTGCCTTTTTGAGATTTATTTTTGTTAGCTGAAGAATTCTTTAAAACAGGAATTGGTTCCTTGATTAAGGCATGTGAAATAACTTCATCTATCCATTCTACTGGAATGATGTTAAGTGACTTTAATATTTGATCAGGTATCTCTTGCAAGTCTGGTTCATTTTCTTTTGGTATTATTACATTCTTAATACCACCTCTTTTGGCAGCAAGTAACTTTTCTTTTAATCCACCAATTTTTAGAATTTGACCTCTTAATGTTATTTCTCCAGTCATGGCGGTATCACATTTAACAGGTATTCCGGTAAATATTGATATTAATGAAATTGCCATAGCACCACCTGCACTAGGTCCATCTTTTGGGGTTGCACCTTCAGGCACATGTATATGTACATCAAATTTTTCATAAAAATCTGATTTTATTCCTAAAGATTTAGCTCTAGACCTAACCACAGTTAATGCTGCCTGAATAGATTCCTGCATCACATCACCTAAAGAACCAGTCTTAATGATACGGCCTTTTCCATCAATATATGAAGCTTCGATTGTTAATAATTCACCGCCAACCTCTGTCCAAGCTAATCCAGTAACTTGCCCTACTGCATTTTCTTTTTCAGCTATACCATATTTGAATTTTTTTACGCCTGAGTATTTATCTAAATTTTTAGGAGTTATTGATGTTGGATTGTTGAGTGATTTTTTTGATAATAATCTCTCCTTGACCACTTTTCTTAAAATTTTTGCAATTTGTCTTTCTAATCCTCTTACCCCTGCTTCTCTGGTGTAGTATCTTATCAACGACAATATTACTTCTTTATTTAAATTAATCTCATTTTCTTTTAGTCCGTTCCTTTCCATTTGTTTTGGAAGAAGATATTTTGAAGCAATATTTAATTTTTCATCTTCAATGTATCCCGGTATTCTTATGATTTCCATTCTATCTAGTAATGGTGTTGGAATATTTAAACTGTTTGCGGTACATACAAACATAACTTCTGAAAGATCATAGTCAACTTCAAGGTAATGATCACTGAATGTATTGTTTTGCTCGGGGTCTAAGACTTCTAAAAGAGCAGAAGCAGGATCTCCACGATGATCCATACCAATTTTATCAATTTCATCTAGTAGAAATAATGGATTTTTTACACCAACTTTTGATAATTTTTGAATAATTTTTCCTGGCATCGAGCCTATATAAGTCCTTCTGTGACCTCTAATTTCTGACTCATCTCTAACGCCACCAAGGGACATTCTTACAAATTTTCTATTAGTAGCTCTTGCAATTGACTCTCCTAGAGATGTCTTACCTACTCCTGGAGGGCCAACCAAGCATAATACTGGAGCTTTCATTGACTTAACTCTTTTTTGAACTGCAAGATACTCAATTATTCTTTCTTTCACTTCTTCAAGACCATAATGATCTTTTTCTAGAATATCTAGCGAAGCATGAATATCAGTTTTAACCTTAGATCGTTTTTTCCAAGGCACATCGACAAGACAATCTAAATATGATCGTACTACTGACGCCTCAGCAGACGATGGTGACATATGTTTAAATTTTGCAAGCTCACTTTTAGCTTTTTTTAGAGCATCCTTGGGCATGCCGACCTTATCAATCTTTTCTTCTAAAGCTTCAAGCTCATCAACCTCATCGCCAATCTCACCAAGTTCCTTTTGTGCAGCTTTTATTTGCTCATTAAGATAATATTCTCTCTGAGATTTTTCCATTTGTTTTTTTACACGTTCTCTGATTTTCTTTTCAACATCAACAACATCAAGCTGTGATTCAATAAACATTAAAACTTTTTCAGCTCTGGATTTTAAATCAGCAATGGAGAGAATCTCTTGTTTTTTTGAGGTATCTATTGGCAAGTGTCCTGTAATTGTATCTATAAGTTTTGATAGATCATCAAGCGAGTCTACCGTCGAGACAATCTCGGGTGGTATTCTTTTAGTTATGCCAATGTAATCTTCAAACTTAGCTTTAATAAATCTTACTAGGTTTGAAGCATCAGCTTCTTTTAATTGAATATCTTCAAGCGGTGAAACTCTTACTAAATCATGATTCTTTTTTTCAATGATGTCATCAATTTCACACCTCTTATGACCCTCTATTAAGACCTTCATTGTTCCGTCGGGCAATTTAATTAACTGTAGTAAGTTACTTATACATCCGTTTTTATATAAATCTTTAAATTCAGGATTATCAGTTGCAGGATCAGTCTGGCAAACTAGAACAAGTTTTTTATTTGAGGACATCGCGATATTTAATGCCTCAATTGATTTTGGTCTTCCAACAAAAAGAGTTGTAACTATGCCAGGAAAAACTACAACGTCTCTTAATGGTATTACAGGTAAATCTGATTTAATTTCTTTCATATCACTAATATAGGGATAGAAATTTAAATATCAATTAGCAGATGTTTTTTTAGATGGTGTTTTTAGTAATTTAATTGGTTCAGATTTTGAACTGACAGTCTTTTCATCAATAATTACTTTTTCAAGATTATTATTAGGAAGTTCAAACATTGTTTCCATTAAAATGTCTTCCATTATTGAGCGAAGTCCTCTTGCGCCTGTTTTTCTTTTGATAGCCTGCTTAGCAATTTCTTTTAAAGCCTCATCTCTAAAACTTAATTCAACATTATCAATATCAAAAAGATGTTTATATTGATTAACTAAAGCATTTTTAGGTTCTTTTAGGATTCTAACTAAAGCATACTCATCAAGCTCGTGTAAATTTGATATTACTGGGAGCCTGCCAACAAATTCTGGAATAAGCCCATATTTTACCAAATCCTCAGGTTCTAAATTTTCAATATTTGAGGATAGTGAATCAATATTTGATTGATTGTTAACTTCAGCACCAAATCCTATGCCAATATTGTTGTTTCTTTGATCAATAATCTTATCAATTCCAGAAAAAGCACCACCGCAAATGAAAAGAATATTTGAGGTATCAATTTGAATAAATTCTTGTTGAGGGTGCTTCCTGCCACCCTGCGGTGGAATAGATGCAACAGTTCCCTCAATAAGCTTCAATAAGGCTTGTTGAACTCCTTCACCAGAAACATCTCTAGTAATCGATGGGTTATCTGATTTTCTAGCAATCTTATCTATCTCATCTATGTAAACAATACCAAGTTGAGCTCTCTCAGGATCATAATCAGACTTTTGTAATAGTTTTTGTATTATGTTTTCAACATCTTCACCGACATAACCAGCCTCAGTTAAAGTTGTCGCATCAGCGATTGTAAAAGGAACGTTTAAAATTTTAGCCAAGGTTTGTGCTAATAGTGTTTTTCCACTACCTGTTGGACCTAATAAAAGTACATTACTTTTTTGTAATTCTACAGAATCTTTAGTGTTATTTTTTTTAAGTCTCTTATAGTGATTATATACAGCTACGGATAAAACTTTTTTTGCTTTCTCTTGGCCAATAACATACTCGTCAAGTTTATTAAAAATTTCTAAAGGCGAAGGGAGTTCTTCAAGAGAATTATCTTCCTCGCTTTTTATCTCTTCTTCAATAATGTCATTACAAAGATCAACGCATTCATTGCAGATGTATACGCTCGGTCCTGCTATTAATTTTTTTACATCGTCTTGAACTTTTCCACAAAAAGAGCAATGCAGCTTATCTGATGTAGTCTTATTTGTCATTAAGCTTGTCTCTTGTATTAAGAATACTGTCTACAATACCATACTGAACTGCTGCCTCAGCATCAAGAAAGTTATCTCTATCGGTGTCTTTTTCAATTTTCTTTATTGTCTGGCCTGTATGTTTAGCAAGAATATTATTTACAACTTTTTTCATGTGAAGAATTTCTTTTGCATGAATTTCGAAATCAGAAGCTTGTCCCTGAAATCCACCTAGAGGTTGATGAATCATTATTCTTGAATTTGCTAATGCAAACCTCTTCCCTTTATCGCCACCAGCTAGTAATATCGCTCCCATGCTTGCTGCTTGTCCTATGCACATAGTTGATATAGATGGTGATATGAACTGCATTGTGTCATAGATAGCAAGTCCTGCAGAAATACTGCCACCTGGTGAATTTATATATATTGATATATCTTTGTCAGGATTCTCAGATTCTAAGAATAACAATTGCGCTACCACCAAATTTGACATGTAATCATCGACAGGACCAGATAAAAAGATAACTCTTTCTTTAAGTAGCCTTGAATAGATATCGAAAGATCTTTCACCTCTTGGTGTCTGTTCGATTACCATTGGTATTAATGCTGATTCAATTTCTGTCATATTTCTTTATTTATTTGCCAATTCTGAAAATTTTATCACCTTATTCTTAGATTTAAGTGCATTTTCTAATTTTTCAATAAGTTGTTTCTCTAGTGCTATCATTCGATACTGCTCTAATTGTTGCGGTTGATTTTTAACCCATTGCTTAAATTGTTCAGCGTCTTTATATTTTTCTGATTCCTCATTTATAAAATTATCTAAAATTTTAGCATCAACAGATATCTCGAAATGTTTTACAAGCTCTGCAAATAATAGATCAAGCTTAACTCTTTTTTCTGCATTTTCCATGAACGTATCAACTGGAAATAAATCATCACCAGCGTTATCTTCAGTTTGGCCAATTCTCATTAGGGCATCTTTTCGCATAAGATCAGCCTGCTCTTTCACAGTTGTTTTTGGTACAAAAAAAGAATTAGTTTTTAGAAGTGTTTCATAGATAGATTCTTTTGTTAAATCTTTTTCTTGGGCATCTACTTCTTTTTCCATTCTTTTTGAGATTTCGTCCCTAAATCCAGCCTCATCCTTTACATCCATTTGTAATTTTTCAAATAAATCTTTGTCTAAGCTAGCATTGGACAACTCTTGAACTTGTTTTAAAGAGATCTTGAATTCTGCTTCAACATTTGCAAGATCTTTTTTGAAGTAATCTTCTGGAAAGGTAGCTTTAATAGAAAACTCGGAAGGCTTCTTACCAATAATTGCATCTTCAAAACCAGGTATCATAGAGTTACTACCTAAAACTAGTTTAAAATCTTTGGCTGAATTGCCTTCGAATTCTTCACCGTTAATTGAACCAACAAAATCAATAATAACCTGATCATCTTTTTTTGATTTTCTATCAACATCTTTCCATTCGCCATATCTTTTTAAAATATCTTTTATAGCTAGATCTATATCATTATCATCAAAAGAGATTGAAACATTTTCATAACTAGTCCATCTGCTCAATTTTGGTTTGATATCAGGAAATACTTCAAATGTAGCCGAATAAGAAATAGGTTTAGCGGGATTTTCACTTTCAATATTCACTGTTGGAGATGATGCGGGTCGTAATTTATTCTCAGATAATGCTTCTGGATAAGAGGCTTGAATTAATTCATTAACAACATCAGCATGTATTGACTGCCCATATCTCTGTTGCAAAACATCATTAGGAACCTTCCCTTTCCTAAAACCATCGAGTTTTGCCTTACCTTTAATATTATTTAATTTTGATTGAAACTTTGATTGATAATCCTCTACAGGAATTGATATCGTAAGTTTTCTTTCCAATTCTTTTAATTTTTTTAATTTACTACTCATTGTTTTTCCAAATAATGGGGCGAGCGATGGGGTTCGAACCCACGGCCTCCGGAGCCACAATCCAGCGCTCTAACCAACTGAGCTACGCCCGCCACGAAACGAAGTATTATAGGCCAAAATCACAATTATTATTTAATTTTTTTATTAGGATAATTGCTATTAATCCATTATTATTTTGTGTAGGGGGAATTTTATATGAGTAGCTTTTTGGATGACACTACCAAATATGTGAATAAGGCTCTCAAATATTCAGACCTTTCCCCAGGCCTTGCAAATAAAATAATTATTTGTAATTCAACTTATACAGTTCGATTTGGTGTTCGTTTAAGAGGTGAAATATACACCTTTGAAGGCTGGAGATCTGTTCACTCTGAGCATATGGAGCCAACAAAAGGTGGAATAAGATTCGATATTCATACTCATGCAGAAGAAGTTGAAGCTTTAGCGGCTTTAATGTCATATAAATGTGCAATTATTAATGTACCTTTTGGAGGATCAAAAGGAGGCCTAAAAATTGACCCAACACATTGGAAGGAAAATGAAATTGAGAAAATTACTAGAAGATTTGCTCAAGAGCTAATAAAACGAGATTTAATTAGTCCTTCAATGAATGTTCCAGCTCCTGATATTGGGACTTCTTCAAAAGAAATGGCATGGATTGCAGATGAATACAGAAAAATACATCCAGACGATATTAATAGTGCAGCATGTGTTACAGGTAAACCGCCAAACAAAAATGGTTTAGTTGGCAGAGAAGAAGCAACAGGTAGAGGCGTTCAATATATTGTAAGAGAGTTCTTTAAGAATCAAGATTTATTAAAATCAGTAAAAATGGATTCAAATCTAGCAACAAAAAAAATGATAGTGCAAGGTCTTGGAAATGTTGGCTTTAATCTTTCTAAATTTTTAACAATAGATGATGATGTGAAACTTATTGGTATAGCTGAACACAATGGGGGTATTTTCAATGAACAAGGTATTGATGTAGATCATGCAAGAAAATACTTTATAAAAAATAAATCTTTTGAAAATTATCCAAAGGCAAATTTTATAAAAGATTCATCGCTTCTTTTAAAAAGAGAATGCGATATTCTAATTCCGGCTGCGAGAGAAAATGTGATCACGGAAAAAAACGCTAATGATATTTCAGCAAAATTAATTGTTGAGGCAGCTAATGGCCCTATTACATTTAAAGCTGATCAAATTTTAAAAAGAAAAAAAATTTTTATAATTCCAGATATTTTAGCCAATGCTGGTGGTGTAGCAGTTAGCTATTTTGAATGGGTGAAAAATATAAGGCACATTAGATTTGGTAGATTAGAAAAAAGAAGGAATCAACTTCAACTTCAAAATTTAATTGAGGCTATTGAAGCTATGACTGGCAAATCAATGCCTGAAAAATACAAAGCTAACTTTGTAAATGGTATAGAAGAAATAGACTTAATTAGGTCTGGACTCGACGACATGATGATTGATGGGTTTCAAAGTGTAAAAAAAGAATTTAATGATAACGATAAAATATCTGATTTTCGAACTGCAGCTTATAAAGTAGCAATTGAAAAAATTGCTCTTTCATATGATTTTATAGGCTTATAAAAATTAGCTCATTGGGAAGAAAACAGCTTTTGAGTCTGTTGTCCAAACCTCATATTTGTACATAATATTTTTAAACAAATCTGAGTGAAGAAATTTATTAAGGAGTGTATTAACTTTTAAAATATCTATTTGATTTTCAAACCATTCAGGATCAGCAATCTTAAACTGTCTAATGAAAGGCAAAATAGCAATATCTAATTTGTTAATATTTTGACTAAATATCCATCCATCTTTATCAAGAATGGATTCAAGTTTTAGGAGAATAGATAAGCATTCATTTCTATGAAAATCTAAATTAACATCTTCATATCTGCTTGAATATTTATATCTATCTAGATGGTATTTAAATTTTGTATCAAATAGATTAATCAAAGCATCGGTAAGGTGTATATCTTTTTCATCCAGATTATCTTCAAAAATATTTTTTTGCTCCATTACCCAATTGATAATATCCATACTCTCATCAATTACCTTATTTTTTAATATTAAAACTGGAACAGTTCCCTTGGGAGAAACTTTAATCATATGGTCAGGTTTGTTATTTAATCTGATCTCACGAATTTCGCACTTAATATCACCAAGAAATAGAGCTATTCTTGCTCTCATAGCATAAGGACATCTTTTAAATGAATACAAAATAGGCATTTATTTAGTCTTTACTTGGACTTCATCTTTAGGTCCAATATGTTTTTGATTTCTTTTTTTTGCTAAATCTACTTGTTTCTGCCTGCTCATGTATCTTGATTTTTGCTCATCTGATGTTTGATTGTAACAAGAAGGGCATGCAACACCCCTAATATATAGTTCCGAACTTTTATCTTTATCTGTTATTGGCATCCGGCACCCATGACACATATCGTAACTACCCTCAGATAGATCATGTTTGATTGCAACTCTATCATCAAAGACAAAGCACTCACCTTCCCATAAAGACTCTTCTTCATTAATTTTTTCAAAATAATTAAGAATTCCACCTTTTAAGTGTTTTACTTTTTTAAAGCCATCTTTAATCATCATTGATGATGCTTTTTCACATCTAATTCCACCGGTGCAAAACATAGCAATTTTTTTGTTTTGCTTTTCTTCATTGCTAAAATTTTGTTTTTTAACCCATTCAGGAAATTCTCTAAATTTAACAGTATTGGGATTAATAGAGTTTTTAAATGTTCCAATAGAATATTCGTAGTTATTTCTCGTATCAATAAGAATAGTATCTTTATCTTGTATTAAATTGTTCCAGTCTTTAGGTTCAACGTAGTCTCCAACAAATTCATTTGGATTAATGGATTCATCACCAATAGTAACAATTTCTTTCTTTATTTTGATTTTTAATCTCACAAAGGGATTTACGTGTGATGATGAGTATTTAATATCTATATTATTAAAATTATTAATTGATTTAATATACTTGATTGCTTTGTTAAGGTTGTTTTCTTTGCCAGAGATTGTGCCATTTAATCCCTCATGGCCTACTAAAATCGTCCCATATATATTTAGCTGCTTGAACCTCTTCCTAATTTTAAGTTGAAGTAGATTTGGATCTTCTATTGATGAAAATTTATATAGTGCAGCTATGGAAAACATTTAATAATTCTACTAAAGAAAATGGCGCGCCTGAAGAGATTCGAACTCCTGACCCACTGCTTAGAAGGCAGTTGCTCTATCCAGCTGAGCTACAGGCGCGTGGTCGGGGTAGTAAGATTCGAACTTACGACC
>Ga0255773_10002747_pt1 | contig 16100 bp, 16 predicted proteins | sample 011ome_17_FD_179971 | JGI IMG/M metagenome (GOLD analysis project Ga0255773, IMG submission 179971) | Coastal salt marsh microbial communities from the Groves Creek Marsh, Skidaway Island, Georgia - 011502XT metaG (version 2) | ecosystem: Environmental > Aquatic > Marine > Intertidal zone >...
TACAATGGTTGAAGCAGTTATGTCTGAATTCCCAAAAAATAATAATTACGAGAATTGGTTAAACGACATAGAGTTAGAGGTTTATTCTAATAGTTTCTTCAAAAACTCCTTCCAGCCTGCCCTTAATTGGTATAGATGCATGACTTCACCTTTCCAAAATAATGATTTAAGAGTTTTTTCAAATAAAAAAATAGAAGTGCCATCATGTTTTATTGCTGGCGAAAAAGATTGGGGAATTTTCCAAAAACCTGGTGCTTTAGATATAATGGAAAATGATTTATGCATAAATTATTGTGGTAGACATATCCTTAAAAATGCAGGACATTGGGTCCAGCAAGAAAACCCTGATGATGTTTCAAAAACATTATTAAATTTTTTTGAAAATCAATAATAATATTTAGGAAGAATTTTGAACTATTCTCTATCTGGAAATCTTTTCAAGGGTATAGGAATAGCGAGTATTGGTGCTTTGATTTTATCTCCTGATGTTCTTTTCATGAGATGGTCTGACATGGATGTTTGGTCAATGCTCGCTTGGAGAGGGATTGAGATGGGGATCATCTTAATCATATTCTCAAGTTGTTTTAGAGTTTTTAGGATAAATTTTAAAAATATACTATCTCCAATTGGTTTTAGTATAATTTGTTGCCAAATCATTAGTTCATTTTTTTTTACTTATGGAATTGCTGAAACTTCAGCTTCTTTGATTTTATTTACTTTAGCAACATCTCCTATTTTTGCTTCTATTTTCTCCATGTTTATACTTGGTGAGAAAACATCTAGAGCCACTTGGATTACTGCATCTTTTGCTCTAATAGGTGTTGGTATTTCTGTAGCGAATGGAGATGATGTTCTTAATGCTCCACAAGGAAGTGTTTTAATAGGGACTATATGTGGAATTGGAGCTGCAGCATCACTAGGCCTTAGCTTGGTTCTTTTAAGACACAAACCAAATATACCAGCTATGACTGTAACAGGTATAAGTGCTCTAGGTAATGGAATAATAGGACTGTTAATTGTTTCTCCACAGTTACTATTTGAAGGAGACATAATTGCTATTTCTTTATCTGGTTTAGTTATATTACCAATTTCTTTTGCTTGCCTAACTTTTGCAACTCGTTATACACAAGCACATAACATTGGCCTTCTTATGTTACTAGAAACAGCACTTGGACCTTTTTGGGTTTGGTTAGGAACAAATGAAACACCTAACATATTTATGATTTTTGGAGGTGTGGTTGTTATAAGCAGCCTTGCTTATTATATCTTATTCGATCAAATTAAAATTTCTTTTCGAAAGAAATAAGAACAAATTATTAAAATATCAAATTGAAAATTGACTAACTAATTGAGATCTATATTCTCTTGTTTTATTATTAATTTTAGAATACTCCCTGCCCCAGACTGGTCCTGGCCAAGCAATATCGTCAATTTTTCTTAACACAACGTGAATATGCAATTGTGAAACAACATTACCCAACATTCCAATATTTACTTTATCATATTTTATCTCAGATTTTATAGAGCTTCCTAAATCAATAGCAAAATTCATTAAATGATTTCTTTCTTCAATCTTTAAATCGCTTAATTCAATTAAATGGTTTTGTTTAGGGATTAAAATAATCCAAAAGATTTCCTCTACATCCATTAATCTTACCTGAAAAAGCTGTAAATCTTTTATCAGAAAAGTGTCATTTTCTAATCTCTTATCTAATTTAAACACTTCAAATTCCTATTAAATTAATTGAACCTAATATCAATATGCCCTAATTTATTAAGCTAGTTAACTATCTAAATAAAGGATATTCGAATGGTAAAAGAAACAAATATTTCAATTAATAGCGATAGACTTTGGGATAGCTTAATGACAATGGCTAAAATTGGACCGGGAATTGCTGGAGGTAATAATAGACAAACAGTGACAACTGAAGATGGAGAAGCAAGAAAATTATTACAGAAATGGTCTGAAGATGCTGGAATGACAATGAAAGTAGATGAACTTGGATCAATGTTCTTCAAAAGAGAAGGAACAGATAAAGATGCACTCCCTGTTGTTATAGGCAGTCATCTAGACACCCAACCTACGGGGGGAAAATACGATGGTGTTCTTGGTGTTTTAGCTGGATTAGAAATTGTTAGAACTTTAAACGATTTAAATATTCAAACAAAACATCCAATCTTAGTTGTAAACTGGACTAATGAAGAGGGCTCTCGTTTTCCTCCGGCCATGATGGCATCAGCTGGATATGCTGGAATATATGATATTAACACTCTTCTCTCAGCAAAAGATTCTGAAGGAAATATTTTTGGAAATGAACTTGATAAAATTGGATGGAAAGGATCAGAACCTGTTGGAGCACAAAAATTCCACTGCTACTACGAATTGCATATTGAACAAGGCCCAATATTAGAAACAGAAGGAATTGATATTGGAATAGTTACACACGGACAGGGTCTTAAGTGGTTAGAAGTCAAACTAATTGGGAAAGAGCAACATACTGGCACAACACCAATGAATGTAAGAAAAGACACTTCCTTGGCTATGTCAGAAATAATTTTATCTGTTAACACTATAGCAAATGAAAACCAACCTAACGCCCTTGGAAGCGTTGGACATATTGAAGTTTTTCCAAACTCTAGAAACGTAATCGCCGGCGAGACAGTTTTTACGGTCGACATTAGGTCTCCAGATATAAACAAACTTAACAAAATGGAAAAAGAGTTAATATCTACTGCGAATGAGATATGCCAAAAATACAATATAGAAATTAATATAGAACAAATTGGTGGCTTTGATCCTGTTGAGTTTAATAAAGAATGTTTAGAACATCTCAGAACTAATGCTAAAAAATTTGGATATTCTTACAAAGATATAGTATCAGGTGCAGGTCACGACGCATGCTGGATTAATACAGTTGCTCCTTCTGCGATGATCATGTGTCCTTGTGTTGATGGATTAAGTCATAATGAAGCAGAAGAGATAAAACCCGAATGGGCTTATTCAAGCACAAATGTTTTACTTCATGCCGCTATAGCTTCTGCGAAATGATAATTTAAGATCAAAAATTAAATTTATTCATGAGTTAATTATTTCTATAAATAAATTTTCTTTTCTATTTTTAAGTAAATAATGAATTGGGTATTTTTTTTCATTTAAAGCCTTTTTTAAAACAGCTTCTTTTTTTTCACCTTTAACAAGTAAAATTATAATATTACTATTTAATATTAATGATAAATTCATTGTTATTCTTGGAAGTAAAGGATCTCCATTTGGAGAAGTTTTTATAATTTTATGCTTTGCTTTTAAGCTAAAAGCGTCAAAATCGTTAATCATATTTGGAAATAATGATGCAAAATGCCCATCCTCTCCCATACCTAGAAGACAGATATCAAAAGGTATTTTAAAAAAATTTTCACTTAATAACTTTTTAGTCAAAGGGAAAAAAACAGAATTTTTTGCTTTATTTTTTAATAAATGTTTATGAATTAGATTTTGATTACTATTAGTATTTTTAGCATCTACTAGTCTATCATCTACGAGTGTGATTTTTACATTAGACCATTCCAAATTAATATTCGATAATTCATTAAATATTTTCAAAGGACTACTACCGCCAGAAACAACTAAACTTGCACATCCTGTATTTTTAATAGAAGTTCTTAGCTTTTCTGCAATTAAGTTTGTTATTTTCATTTTTTATTATTTTTGGGGTCTATCCAATATTTCCCATCTGATAATAAAATTTTATCTTCAGGTCCCATGCTCCCAACTCTATACAATTGAGGTTCTTTTATTTTAGCAATTTTGACAATAGGGTCTATAAAATCCCATGCTGCTAACACCTCATCTGATCTCATAAATAAGGTTTGATTACCTCTAACTACATCCATTAACAAACGTTCATAAGCATCAGGCAATCTTTCAGAAAAAGTATCACTAAAGGATAAATTAAGTTCGGATGGGAAAAAACGCATTCCACCAGGACCTGGTGCTTTCGAAGTAAGTTTAAGTTTTAAGCCTTCTTGAGGTTGAACCCTAATTATTAATCTATTTGGAGTTTCATTATGGTTTTGTTTCAACTTTGAAAAAATATTATGCGGCTTATCTTTAAATGTAATTATAATTTCACTGGCTCTCATTGATAATTTTTTTCCAGTCCTTACATAAAAAGGTACGCCCGCCCATCTCCAATTATTAATTAAAACCTTTAAAGCAACAAATGTTTCAGTATTAGAATATTTTCCTAATTCATCCGAAAAATTTCTATACTGCCCAGTTTGGATTTCACTTTCTAAAACAGGTTTAAGGGCTTTTAAAACCCTTAATTTTTCATCCCTCATTTGGTCAGCTTCATAAAATGATGGTGGCTCCATAGCAACTAAACAAATCAATTGTAACAAATGGTTTTGTAACATATCTCTAATAGCACCATACTCATTATAATAAGAAATCCTATCTTTTACACCAATCGTTTCAGCTACAGTAATTTGTACATTATCAATGTTTTTATTATCCCATTGATTTTCAAAAAACGTATTTGCAAACCTTAAAGCCATTAAATTTTGAACTGTTTCTTTACCTAAATAATGATCAATTCTGTAAATTTGATTTTCTTTAAATACACTTGAAATTTGATCATTGATTTTTAAGGCAGATGATTTGTCTTTACCTATTGGTTTTTCTATGACAAGTCGGCTTTGATAAACATTAAGGCCACTATCTCTGATAAATTTACAACTATCTCCAAACAAGTTTGATGAAATTGCTAAATAAAAAACTATAGGTCTATTTTTGTTTAGTTTCTGCTTAAGTATATTGATTAACTCAAAGTCTCCTTTTCCAGAGACTACATTAAGCTCAACAAATGAGATAATTTTAATGAATTTTTGCCAATATTTTTTATTTCTATCATGGCTTTTTAAAGCATCTCCACATACTGTTTCTAATTCCGATATAAATCTAATATAATTTTTAACATTGGCATCACATAAAATAATATTAGAGTTTATATCTATTTGTTTATCTAAAAACCTCCAAAATAATGCTGGCAATATTTTGTTTTTGGATAAGTTGCCCATACCTCCTATAATTACAAATTCGCTTGGAACAATATTTATTTTTTCATATGACATTTTTTTATTTTTTTAAATTACTATAGCAAATTTTAGGTAAATATATCATTATAACTTAAGTAAAAATATTAAATTAAATTTACGATGATTATTTTATAGACAATATAAACGGAGAGAAAAATGGGAGAAAAAGTGGCCTTTATTGGTTTAGGAGCAATGGGAGGTCCCATGGCCCAAAATATTGTTAAAAAAGGCACGAATCTGTCTGTATATGATATAGAAAAACCAAAAATGAATCCTCTGATTGATTTAGGTGCAACACCTGGTAACTCAATTAAAGACACAATTCAAAATGCAGAAATTATAATAACAATGTTACCATCAACTGATAATGTTAAATCTGTTATGTGCGATGCTGATGGTATTTTGTCTTTTGCAAAACCTGGCACTATTATTCTCGATATGAGTACTATAGCTCCTACCGGTACAGATGAAGTCTATAATTTGTGCAAACAAAAAAATATAGAATTTATTGATGCTCCGGTTGGTAGATTAGTAAGCCATGCAATATCTGGAGATTCTCTTTTTATGGTTGGCTGCGATAATGAGGAAGCTTTTAAAAAGATTGAACCTTTGTTAAATGCTATGGGAACAACAATAATAAGATGTGGAAAAGTAGGGTCAGGTATAAGAGCAAAAGTTGTAAATAATTTTCAAATCCTAAGTATTGCACAAATTACAGCAGAAGCTTTAACACTAGCTAAAAAAATTGGATTAGATCTTAATACATTTAAAGAAGTTAATGCTGGAACAACAGCAAATAATGGACAATTTCATATAAACTTTATGTCAAAGGTTCTTCAAAATGATATTGAGCCTGGATTTACCATAGACCTTGCTCATAAAGATATGGGGCTGGCTATAGAAACAGCTAACAGCTTTAGAGTTGGCTTACCAGTTGGGTCTTCAGTTCAAGCAGTTTATGCGCAAGCAAGGTCAGGAAAATTTGCTAAAAAAGATTTTAGTGCTCTTTTAGATTACGCTTGCGAAATTGCTGAAGTAAGTCCACCAAGAATTAAAAAAAATTAGTTTAATCTAGACAACAGGACATAAACCACCATCTAAATTTATAGCTGTACCAGTTATATATGCACTTCTGTGAGATGATAAAAAAGCTACTAAGTTGGCATAATCAATTTCTTCTCCAACCTTCCCCATAGGAACTTTCTTAGACATTTCATTGTAAAGATCCTCTACACTTCCATTTCCAGACCTACGATCCCATTGAGCACTTTTTATCAGACCAATACAAATAGTATTAACTCTAATATTATCCTTAGCATATTGATTAGCTAGTGATTTAGTCAGGTTAATACCAGCGGCCCGTGTCACAGTAGTAGGAAGCGATCCTGCGTTTGGTGCTTTACCTCCACCAATTGTTGCATTAATAATCACCCCCCCTGAATTTGCTTTCATATGTGGTATAACGAGACGACACATTCTAATTGTAGACATTAACTTTAGATTGATATCGTCTTCCCAATTTTTATCAGTTACATCTTCAAACAAAGCTGCAGCAGACGCGCCAGCATTATTTACTAAAATATCCACTTTTTTAAATTTAGATATAGTCTGCTCGACTAGACTTTTACAATCCTCTGCCCTACTAACATCAGCCTTGATACCCAAAACATCATTCTTAGTTTTTTCAGAAATAATTTTAGCTTTTTCTTTTAAATAATCCTCTCTTCTGCCACAAATCACAACCTTAGCACCTTCTGAAGCTAATAGCTCAGCAGACGCGTATCCTAAACCATCACTACCTCCAGTTATAATCACAACTTTATTTTTCAAACCTAGATCAAACATCTTTCACTCCTGATTTATAACTTATTAAATTTCATTGAATTTTTATAGACTTATTATTTAAGGCTGACTCTAATATAGATAATGCAACTTTTAAAGTAAGTTCTGCATCTTCTGAGCCTGTAATTGGTTCAATTTTTCTATTTATAATATCCTTAAAATGATTCATTTGAGCAACATACGGATCAATATTTGAAAATGACAAATCTTGAGAATATATTTCATTCTTCCAATCCGAACCGTTCTTTATATATTTCCATATTTTAAGATTGGGAAACTCTAGAGACCCTTCTGTTCCAATTACCCTTAAATTGTTTTCCACTAAAGTTGGCAAATGAATATTTTCTCCAGTAGCTGTTTCCCATGACCAGGGCGATGTACCACAATCAGTTATTAGGAAATTTCCTAACATACCGCTTTTAAATTTTAAATTAGCAGTAATCACATCTTCTTTTTCAAAATTATTAATAATATTTGAGGAGAATGCAGAAACTTCTTCAATATCACCAAAAATGAACCTTAAATAATCAATGTCATGAATAAGATTGGTAATAACTGGGCCAGCCGTTATTTTTTTCCTCCAATCTGGCAAAAAGTAATCTTTATCCTTTCTTAATGCCCAAACACCAGACAAACCTATGATGTTTCCTAATTCATTTTCTTTAATAATTTCCTTTGCTTTAAGCACTAAGGGATAAAATCTTCTTTGATGCCCTACTAAAACTTTACGTTTAAATTCTATTGCTGTTTTAGAGATTTTTTGCGCTTCGTCAATAGTTGCAGATATTGGTTTTTCTATTAAAACGTCTAAACCAAGTTTTAAGGCAGAAATAGCATTTTCATAGTGATATATAGTCGGAGTTGAAATAATAACTCCATCTATTTTATTACTTTCTAACAAATCTTGTAAATTTTTAAATATAGGGATATTTCTGTTTAAACAAAACTCTTGTGCTGATTGACTTACATCGACAACACCCATGAGGTTAATTTCATCTATTTGATCAATAGCCATAAGATGACGTTTACCAATAGTACCAATACCAATGATACCAACATTAATTATTTTATTTGAAGACATTACGACTTCATCGACCCCATAAATCTATTTATAGATACAGATCCGTCAAAAGAATGAGGAAAAACTAATGGCGTTGCTTTTGCTTGGCACTTCACAACAATAAACGAAGGACCATCTTCTTCATATACTGTTGTCATAATCTTTTGATAATCGTTTTCGCTTTTAACTGTATAGGAATTACTTATACCTGAGCCCTTAGCAATTAACTCTAAATCAGTCTTTCCAGCAGTAGCAGTTGGCTGACTTCCAGTTTCTACATAGGATTCATTATCTAAAACAATAATGGTAAGGTTTGAGACTGGATGATTTGCTATAGTAGCAATTGAGCCAAGGCTCATTAATGTGTCACCATCTCCTGTAAACAATAGTATTCTATAATTAGGTTTAGCCTTAGCAAGCCCTAATGCAAAAGGAATTGACTGCCCCATAGCACCAATGAAGCCAAAATTACCTTCATTATCTCCCGCAGACATTAGGTCCCATGTAGATGTGCCAATACCACTAACAACTCTAAGATTATCTTTTCTGTTATTTAATATTTTTTGAACAAAAGGTCTTCTTTCAATCATAATTTTTACCCATTTTTAAATTGCTTTGCCCCAATCATTTTTTGAGATAATAACACAGCAGCTGAGCGATTGGTGTTAAATGCAAATCTAGCAGCCGCATCTACTGTAGAACCTACTTCTTCTTTATAATCTGCTCTGAAAACTTTAATATCCATGGCTTCTAAAACTTTTGGTGTCCCAAGTCCCATTGGCACTTGCCATGGAACGAACTCTCCCCACTCACCTCTCATAGAGACTAAAGTTAAAAAAGGAACACGACATATATTAGGGAGTGCAAGGGCATTAATACAATTTCCAACTCCACTAGATTGCATCAATAATGCGCTTCTTTTGCCACCTGCATATGCCCCACAGGATAAACCAACTCCGTCCTGTTCAGTCGTTAAAGTAACTACATCAATTTCATTGTCTTTTTCACATAAATTTATTAGAGGGGTATGGCCTGCATCAGGAACATGAGAAACAACTGTAATATTTAAATCTTTAAAAACTGCGTAAATATCATTACGCCAATCCTTGGCAATTTCTGTCATAACTTTATCCATTTATTTATAATGATTTACATGTTAAATAGTAATAAAAATAATTCAAGTTTATAGATTCAATAAATTTCTATATTTATTTAATATAATATTAAAATCTAATCGCTAAAACTAAATAAGGATTTCATCAAATGAACAATAACAAAGATAAAGTAGCAATTGTAACTGGGGCAGCCAAAAACATAGGAAGAGCAACCTGCGAGGGGCTAGCAAAACTAGGTTACAATGTTTTAGTTCATGCAAATTCAGACCAAGATGGCGCAGATGAAACAATTAAAATCATTAAACAAACAGGCATACTTACAAATAGAGTAATTGGTGACTTAACCAACCCCGAAACATCTAACGAACTTGTTTTTGAAGCCTCTAAATTAGGAAAATTATCTGTTCTAGTTAACAATGCATCACAAAGAGAGTTTAATAAATTTGAAGATATGACTTTTGATGATTGGAGATTTGTAATGTCTATAAATCTTGATTCATTATTCCATACTTGCAAGGCTGCTCTACCTGAAATGAAAAAGAATAGTTGGGGAAGAATTGTGAACCTAGGTGGACTGTCTGGTCATATCAGTGCAATTGGCAGAGCCCATGTAATAACATCTAAGTTAGCTGTTGTTGGTTTTACTAGAGCTTTAGCAATGGAGTATGCTGAAACAGGCATTACAATAAATACTGTCGTTCCCGGGCTAATTGACACTGTAAGAGGTGCCTCTGCAGGGAGCAGCTTGGTTCATCCATCTCACTCAAACCCTCCGGTAGGTAGAAAAGGATATCCAGAGGAAGTTGCCACAATGATCTCTAACTTATGTGGACCAAACTCAGATTTCATTACAGGACAAACAATACATGTTAATGGTGGGAGTTATTTTTCCTAACTTTGCAACTAAATGACTAATAAATCCATTGATGGAATTGCAGCCCTTTTTCTTATCATTTTTTCAGTATTACTAGGACTTAATCAAGTTTTAGTGAAATTAGTAAATGAGGGTATGCACCCCATCTTTCAAGTGGCTCTAAGATCCACATTAGCTATTTTTCCAATATTGATATATTGTTACATAAGAAAGAAAAAAATTGATTTTTTTGATGGCAGTTTTTTGCCAGGGTTAATAGCTGGCGTTTTATTTGCAATCGAATTTATCTTACTATTTACTGCCCTTGATTATTCAACCGTTACTAGAGTTTCATTAATATTCTATACGATGCCAGTATGGCTTACAGTTGCAGCTCATTTTTTAATTAAAAATGACACTCTCACACTTAATAAGTTTATTGGACTAATAATAGCTTTAATAGGATTAATCTTCGCTATTTATCAACCCGTAACAAATTATAATATACAACAGTTTTATGGTGATTTGTTTTCTTTACTTGCTAGTTTTTGTTGGGCAATAATAGCCATAATGCTAAAAACAACTCGTTTAACAAGGTCTTCACCCGAAACTCAGCTTCTATATCAACTAATTGTTTCTGGAATTATTTTACTACCTATTTCATTGATGTTAGAAGATTTTATAAGAGATATTAATAATCAAATAATTCTAATTTTTTCTTTTCAGGTTATTGTAATAATGTGCTTGGGTTTTATCGGTTGGTTATGGATAATGTCAAAATATTCGGCCAGCAGTACAAGTTCTTTTGCATTTTTAACCCCAATCTCTGGTGTTTTGTTTGGATGGTTAATGATGGACGATGTTATTAATGAACAAATCTTTATTTCGTTATTTCTAACATGTTTGGGCATATACATAATTAATAAAAAAAGTGGCTAATTTTTCTTTAATTTGTTTATGATTTTTTTTCTTTTGAAAACAATTTATTTGAATTCTTTTTAGTATTAGACTTATTTTTTTGAGAACCTTTAAAAGAATTTTCAACGCCAAGTTTTTGTTTTTTTCTTCTACTTAGTGTTTTTGGTGCTTTATTATTATTTTCTTCAAATTTATCCTGATTATTATCTATATTATTTGCAAAAGACGATTGCTTAACTTTACGTTTTTCTGAATTTCTCCACCTATCTGATTTACGTTTCCCTTTAAAATCTCTTGAATTTTCTTCTCGTTCAGGTTTAAAACCAGAGTTTTTCTGTCCTTTTTTAAATCTATTTTGATTTTCATTGCTAGAAGTAAAAAACTCTGGTGGTTTTGTAAGAACCCTAACCATAATATGTCGTTCTATAGGTTTTTTCTCGTTTGCCAGAGCTTTTAAAGTAGTTGATTTTTCTTCCGAAATTTCAATAAGGGTTACTTTAGGCTGGATTTTAATGGAACCAATATCTCTTTTAGATAAATTACCTGCTTTACATAACATAGCTACTAGCCATCTTGGTTCTGCTGTATCTTCTTTGCCAACAGAAAGTTCAAACCAAATGCTATCATTAAAGCCATTTTTTGATGATGCAGTATTATCTTTATCTGAGGGATTTCGTAAGTCCTCTGGCGCAGATAAATTCTTACCTATCAACCTATAATAAGCAACCGCTAGTTGTTCTATATTATTTTTTTTTGTTAATTCATTAACAAAAACTCTTTCATCATCAGTAATAGGGTCCTCTAAAATTTTATTTTCAACAATTCTTTTTCTATCTTCCTTAAGTATCTCATCTCTTGAAGGAGGCAAAGCCCAAGTTGGTTTGATATTAGCTTGTGCAAAAAGTCTTTCAGCAATTCTTGATCGATTTTGTGGCACTAATACAGCACAAACACCCTTTCGACCAGCTCTTCCAGTACGCCCACTTCGATGTAATAATGTGTCTGAAGTTCTTGGTATATCGGCATGGATGACTAGATCAAGATTAGGTAGATCTAAACCTCTTGCAGCGACGTCAGTAGCAACACAAACCCTTGCCTTAGAAGTTCTCATAGCCTGTAGAGCCATATTTCTTTCATTTTGACTTAATTCACCTGACAAAGCAACGGCAGAAATTCCTCTGTTTGTTAATCTGCTAGTCATATGGTTTACAGCAATTCTTGTAGCACAAAATATAATTGCATTCGTTGCTTCATAATATCTAAGTGTATTAATGATAGCATTTTCTTGATCACTCATAATGATTTTATAAGCCCTGTAATCAATGTCTACGTGTTGTGAATTAGATTTACCAACCGAAATTCTAACAGCTTCTTTTTGATAACGCTTTGCTAAGTTAGCTATGCCCTTAGAAACTGTTGCAGAGAACATTAAGGTTTGTCTTTCCTTAGGAGTTGTATCAAGAATTGCTTCTAGATCTTCCCTAAAGCCCATATCCAACATTTCATCTGCCTCATCTAGTACAACAGTTTTGATATTTGATACGTTAAAATAATCTCTCTCAATATGATCTCTTAATCTTCCAGGGGTCCCAACCACTATATTAGGTTTTGTTTCTAAATTTCTCCTTTCAGTTCGTATGTCCATCCCACCAACACATGAAACAATTTTTGCTTCCGATGAAGCTAAAAGCCAACTCAATTCATTTTTAACTTGAAGAGCCAATTCCCTAGTAGGAACAATTATTAATGCTTCAGGAGATTTTGGTATTTTAAATGATTTACTATTTTCCAAAAGATTATCTACAATCACAAAACCAAAAGCTATGGTTTTACCTGAACCTGTCTGAGCAGATACCAGCAAATCTAGCCCTGAGTAACTCTCTTTACTTACTTCTTCTTGAACAGGGGTTAATTTTTCATATCCCCTATCTTTCATTGCTTTTACAATGGGTGCCGGAATTCTAGATGCTTCTAACATTATTATCTTTCAGGGTTTAAAGAGTTTGTTTATTGAAAAATTAAAATATTTTTTCAATTTTTTGTAAAAAATATTACTAGACTGATCTTTTAGTCTTCAATATCAATAAAGTAAAGCATTTGAATTATAAAACCCAAAAATAAACATTAATTTCAAGTTGAAATAGAGTAAAAAAACATGCTTGTTGAATATGATGTAATAGTAATTGGAGCAGGTGCTGCTGGTTTGATGTGTAGTATCGAAGCAGGTAAAAGAGGTAAAAATGTACTCTTAATAGAGCACACTTCAAAAATAGCTGAAAAAATCAGAATTTCTGGAGGAGGCAGATGTAATTTTACTAACTTATATAGTGATAACAACAATTTCATCTCAACAAACAGACATTTCTTCAAATCTGCATTAGTAAAGTATAATCAAAATGATTTTATAAATTTGGTTAAAAAATATGATATTGAATTTTATGAAAAAAAATTAGGACAATTGTTTTGCAAAAATTCAGCAAAAGATATCATTGATATGTTAATTTCTGAGTGTAATAAACAACAGGTTATAATCCAACTAGACACATCTATAAAAAAAATTACTAAAAATGATGAAGGGTATTTTATTAAAACAAATATTGGTGATTTCGTATCAAAATCTGTAGTTATTGCTTCGGGTGGATTATCTATTCCTAAAATAGGCGCCACTGATTTTGGTTATAATATTGCAAAACAATTTAATTTAAATGTAACAAATTTATCTCCTGCGCTTGTACCACTTACTTTTAAGGATGATATATTAGAATTTTGTAAATCTCTTGCAGGTGTATCTATTAATGCATCAGTAAGTATTAATAAAACAAAATTTGAAGAAGGTTTGGTTTTTACTCATAGAGGTATAAGCGGACCATCAATATTACAAATTTCTTCATACTGGAAAGAAGGAAAATCAATCAGCATAAACCTATTACCAGAGCATCATATTGATATTATTTTAAGAGATAGAAGGAATAAATCGCCCAAAAAAAATATTAATAATATTTTATCAGATTTTCTTCCAAGTAGATTAGCGTTGGCTATTTGTAACAAACTACAAATAAATAAAAAAATTGGAGAAATATCTAATGATGCCCTATTTCAAATATCTGATTTCATTCATAATTGGACTATAATACCTAACGGAACAGAAGGTTATAAGACTGCAGAAGTCACATTAGGTGGAATTGATACTGATGAAATATCATCTTCTACCATGGAGTGCAAAAAACATCCTGGATTATATTTTATTGGAGAAGTGCTAGACGTTACTGGACATTTAGGTGGGCATAATTTCCAATGGGCCTGGTCAAGTGGTTTTGTTGCAGGTCAAAACGTTTAACTAAATGACTGTTCTTTTAGCAGCCTCTGAATTATGATCTCCTTTTTCGTCCCAATAAGGAACAGGCCCATAAATTTCGATCAAAAAATCTAAAAAAGCTCTTACCTTCGGTGAGAGGTGTTTGCCACTTGGATAAACAGCATAAATAGGCACATCCTCTTGCACATATTCATCAAGAATAGAAACCAAACTCCCAGAAATCAAATGTCTGCCAACAACAAATCTAGATAACATTGCCAAACCACCACCATTTATTGCTGATCTCAGAATTGCATCACCATGATTTAATTGCAATTTGCCCTTCGCATGAATTAACTTCATTTTCCCATCAACCATAAAATGCCAGTCATTGTATGGGCTTCCTTGTCTAAATGTAATTAGATTATGCTTTAATATTTCGTCTGGATGTTTGGGTTTACCATGTTTTTCGATATATGATGGAGATGCAAACAAAGTTCTTGGATTTTGGGCAAGTTTTCTAGCAATCAGCGAAGAATCTTTCATTACAGCAATTCTGATGGCTAAATCGATATTATTTTCTATTAAATCTACATATTCATCAGAAATAATCATATCTATTTCTATGTCTGGGTAACGTTCAGAAAATAGAGGAAGATGTGGTGCGACATGTCTATATGAGAATGTTGCAGGAGCTGTTATCCTAAGATGTCCACGAGGAGCATTTGTAGCACTAGAGACCGCAGCCTCCGCTTCATCAACATCTCCAACAATTCGTCTTGCTCTATCAAGATAGGCAAAACCAACTTCAGTAAGTGAAACTGACCTTGTAGTCCTGTTTAGTAATCTTGCTCCCAATCTATCTTCTAAGGCTGATATGTTTTTAGATACTACTGAAGGTGATAAATCTAATTCTCTTCCAGCTTTTGCAAGAGAACCATTATCAGCTATAGAAATAAAAACTCTCATTCCTGTTATTAAATCCATTAGTCATCCTTTGGGTAAAAATAATACATAACATAATCGTTTTTATTTTTGTACATTGCATTAAAAAAACTTGAAATTAGAGGTATATTTGCGTATTACGAACGTGCATACGGCGTGAAGTAGGACATCCAAGACATTAAACGAGTCTGCGGAGGGATGGCTGAGTGGCTGAAGGCGCCGGTTTGCTAAATCGTTAAAGGGAGCAATCCCTTTCGGGGGTTCGAATCCCCCTCCCTCCGCCATAATATATTGCTAAAGCATTGATTTTAATGAGATATTATTTTAAATACTTTTCTTCCCAACATTACTGCCAATAACAAAAATAAATTACAGCAATATAGTATTTATTTTTAAACAACATATATATCCAGTTATGAAAAATGACATTGAAATTCGTTTGGCTAATCTTAATGACCTTGACTGTCTCTGGACTCTTGAGAAAGACACGTTTGATCCTTTTAAATACCATATACTATCACGTCGGCAATTCCGTTATCTTCTTACTAAGGGTAATGCGGATATTTTAGTTGCTTCTCATGATAGAACAATTTTAGGAGCAGCCATTCTTTTTTACCGCAAAACATCTTCTTTGGGTCGCCTGTATTCTATAGCCGTTCATCCTAACTCGCAAAAGCAATCAATTGGTCATTTACTTTTTTATAATTTAGAAAAAACAATGAAGAAAAAAGATTTAAAAGGCTTTTTGTGTGAATTCAGACAAGATCAAAACTGGTTGTCAAACTTCTATACAAAACTTGGGTGCAAAATGATCGCAATATTACCGAATTACTACCCCGATGGTATGAGTGGAGTTAAAATGCAAAAATTATTTGAGAAAGAGTAAGTCAGATCATGACAAAATACATTATTGTGACTGATAAACCTGAAAGTATTAAACCTCAGGCAAATTCTGAAGTTTTAACACCAGCAGAT
>Ga0255773_10002756_pt1 | contig 16087 bp, 10 predicted proteins | sample 011ome_17_FD_179971 | JGI IMG/M metagenome (GOLD analysis project Ga0255773, IMG submission 179971) | Coastal salt marsh microbial communities from the Groves Creek Marsh, Skidaway Island, Georgia - 011502XT metaG (version 2) | ecosystem: Environmental > Aquatic > Marine > Intertidal zone >...
TCCCAGTTATTGTCTGCGCCCTCGGCAGGAATCGAACCTGCGGCCAAAAGATTAGAAGTCTTCTGCTCTATCCGCTGAGCTACGAGGGCTAGTCCCGCTAGTTCTCAGTGTACAGGCCCGAGAAATCCACGTTCCTGACCCCGCAAACAAGCCGAGAACGATCGAGCGCATTCGGGTTTTATCGGGGTTCATATGACCCATTCGGTGAACTTCATCGCACATTCATCGCACGAAAAGTGCGCGAGCGAAAGAGGAACACCATGACGAGAACCTTTGGATATGTCCGCAAACTCCCCTCAGGCAAGTACCGTGGTGCCAGCCTTACGCTGCGGTCAGGGTCTCCCGCCCTTTCCGTGTTGGAATAAACCACAACGCAAGTGCCACGAGAATCCATGTACCCAAAACCCAGAGGGGTGCTTGGGTACTAGCGCTCTCGAAGAAGTTAAGTGATTTCAGGAGATCGAAGCCGGCGCCGAGTGGCATCAACTGTCCAATCTGGCCCCACACCGAAGGATAAAACTCCGGAGGTAAGGAGATACCGCTCAGCGGATTCCCCAATAGGAAAAACGTGGCCGCCACCAGCCCAAACCCTCCGAGTCCTGCTAGTCGGTGTGCGGCGACGAGCGGGAATCCAAATGCTCCGAGGATTGCTGCGAGAGTTATCGCGTTAGTCCAGTAGTTACCGCTCAGGGCACCTAGCGCCGGGCCCATCCCCCACGCCAACGCAGAGCCTGAGAGAAGTGCACTGGTACCGACGACACTGAGTTGCGTCCATGCCCCTCGCAGCCTCAGTGACACGAGCGCTCCCAGAGCGATCCCACCAATCACCACAGGAAGAGAGGCGCTTCCGAGAACCATACCTCTGGCGTCATCGTCCGGCAGAGCAGCAAGCTCCGTAACTGTGAGAGTCGGGACCTGAACCCCCTGCTGGGCCAGACTCCCCGCCATCAGGGTGTCCCCCAACGACGTGATGAGTTGGGACACCGCCGGATTCGCTGCTGAGGCAACCTGAACCTCTACAGCCTGACCCAAGAGGATTGCGCCGTAGATCTCTCGATTCTGGATTGCCTCTGTGGCCTCATCGGAGGACGCATAGACGGTGACGTCAAAAGCTCCGGGCTGCCTCATCTCCAGCATCGAGGAGATTTGGTCGGCCACGGGGGCAGGACCCACCACGCCGATGGGGACATCTCGGGGCTCAGCGGTTGCGGCTGGCCACGTAAAGAGGAACAGCAAGAGCGTGACGAGGGTTGCGTGGATCACTGGCATCGCAAGAGCGAACCGTTGTTGCAATCGGGCAGAAGTGGACATGTGTTTCTCCTTATTTCTTGAATTTTGCGTCGAAGCGCCTCAACGCACTTGAGATGTTTTGAGAATCGGCTATGACAGCGATGTGCCCGTCAGGTCGAATGAGGTAGGAACTTCCCGCGCGGAAACCAAGTGCCTTCAATGCGTGGCTTAGCTCGATTTCATGAATGGGGAACCCTCGTCTGTTCGCCCACTCCATAACCTCGGACGATGCAGAGCCGTAAACCTGAACATGCCACCCCATGCCTTCCAGTGGCTTGTAGTTAGCGCCGGAGGGGTCCCACGCCAGACGTTGTCCCGCTCGGTGCCTTCCAACTCTTCCACTGGATAGTGCAGAGTCCTCGTAGCCAATATGAACTTGGCTGACAGTTTTGAACAGTCTCTTTCGAGTCAATGGGTTTGCCGTAAGTCGCCGGATAGCTTTTGGGAGGAACCATTTGAAAAAGGACATCAGCCAGCTGTTGGGAGCTGTGATCTTTTGAAACGCCGAGTCGGTCGTGCTGATGAGCGCTTTTGCGAACGCTCGTCTTTCGGGGTCATAGGTCTCAAGAAGAGATTCCGAAAAACCATGCTTCAAAACGGAGGCCAACTTCCAACCGATGTTGATGGCGTCTCCGATTCCCGTGTTCATGCCTTGACCGCCGACTGGGGAGTGGATATGCCCCGCGTCACCGGCTATGAACACACGGCCCTCTCGAAACTTATCGGCCACACGATGGTGCACCCGATAGGTCGAAAACCACGAAACGCTCTTGATTTCTTTCTGCAGCAATTTGGTCAATAAAGGTTCAACATCGTCAAATTCGAAAAGCTCCTTGGTCTGCATATAGGCGGGCACAGCGCCAATTAGTCTCTGTGTTCCCGTCGTGCGAACCGGCATCATCAAACCGAAAGTTGAATCTCCTAGAGTCGCGCGAATTCGGTTGTCATGGTCAACATCGATTTGCGCATCGGCGACGAAAAACAATCCGTCGCTCGTACCTCCACCGAAACCAATACCGAGTTCTCGGCGCACGACCGAATTCGCGCCGTCGCATCCAACCAGATACGAGCCGGAAAAAGTGCGATCCGAGAATTCGCCTGCAAATGTTGCAGTCACTCCTTCTGATGTCTGCGAGAAACGCAGCAGAGGAGAATTCCAGTGGACCATTCCACCCTGATCTTCGAAAGCTTTCAACAAGACTCGCTCGTGTTCATCTTGGGGGAATGTCAGCATGTAGGGGAAAGCCGAAATGCCCTCTCCCAGCGCCGCCATGGAAAACTCGACCTTCTGTTTTCCGTCAATGAAGACTTCAACCTCTCTGGCGGGAATTCCTCGGCCGACTACTTCGTCGGCAAGGCCGAGCTGCTGGTAGAACTCAAGTGTGCGGGCATGCACTCCCATAGCCCTTGACTCTCGGGTAGGTCCCGGCTTTGAATCGAATACTGCGACATCAACGCCTTGCCGAATGAGGACGTTAGCGAGGGCGAGACCCGAAGGTCCTGCGCCCACGACGATGACTTCTGTATCCATGCTTTTCTCCTAATTCTACGAACGTAGAATTATTTGTATCACCTTCTCGCCCTTATTTCAACAATTGTGGAATAATTGCGCCATGCCAGTGAAAAGACAGCCGGGTCGCCCGTCAACCAAGTCGTTCGATACGCGTGGGGCAATCATGAAAGCGGCCACCGAGCAGTTTCGTGATCTCGGTTACGAGAAAACGACTATCCGCTCCGTCGCCACAGCTGCGGGTGTCGACCCGAAGCTGGTCATGCACTATTTCGGCAATAAACAAAAATTGTTTGTCGAAACCATGGGTGTCCCGATGACTGTTCAACGTGCTGTGTCCGTGCTCAAGCTCACACCAAAGCCGTTGAGAGGGAGGGCGCTTGCCGAGGCGATTTTTCAGGCTCAAAAAAGCGGAGAGGACGCCCAGCTCGTGGGAATGATCAGAGCTGCAGCCACGGAGCCGGAAGCGGCTGAGATGATTCGCGAACTTTACGTCAGAGAGGCCATGCTGAAAGTTGTTCAAGCTCTCGAGCTCGACAACGCTGAACTGCGTGCGGTAATGCTCACCTCCCTCTTATCGGGTTTTGTGTTCACCTCCAGAATCGTTCACCTACAAGACCTCTCGAGCGCTTCTAACGCCCAACGGAAGGCAATCCTTGGAAAGCTCATTCAAGAGATTTTCACTGCCGAAATATAGAGCATTCTTCTCGTTGCACGCCAATCGCACGACCACACCCCTCTCCCCCACTACCCTGTAAACAGTGCGATGTAGGCGCGGAGTCAGAAACTTAGAAGTCTTCTGCTCTATCCGCTGAGCTACGAGGGCTCGGGGCAACAAGCCCGCAAAAACAAGTCTACAGCGGGCTTCATCACCGCCAACAGGTTTTCCCAAGCGAATGATCAAATGCCCCGTTTTATGCGGTTTTGTGTCGTTTTGTGACCAACACTGTTTTTTTCTGATCGCACATAGGTCGCACGAAAAGTGCGCGAGTGACTTCATATGTTGTCACGCTTTTTCTTTACAATGTAAAGATGGTTGAAAGCAAGAAAAAAACCCGTGGTGCGGTCACCCGCGACCAGTTCTTGTCACTTGCTCTTTCTTCAATTTCAGAGCACGGAGTTTCAGGTATCTCGATTAGCGGTTTAGCGACTGAATCCGGAATGACAAGGCCCACGTTTTATTCGCATTTCGGTGACATAGACGGGCTTATTGCCGAGCTGTGGTTGGAGCGAGGAGAGGAGTGGGTCCTCCTGATGGCGGCGGCCGACGAAAATTTCGATTATCGGGCCGAACTTGTTACGTCGCTCACTGAGGTTTTTCTCCACTGCCACAGGAACATTCACCTGAAGGAAATTGTTGCTCCGCTGCTCCAGCGCACCCTCAAGAGGGAATTCCCGGGGCCTGCGGGGTATTCAGTCGCACTCTGGCGAATGGCGAACCGAATTGGGGTTGTTGCCACAGCTCGAGTATGGCCTGCCGTCGTGGCAGCGATGGCTCTGGATGATTACCTCGATGATCTTCAAACTTCAGTATTCGATTTAGAACCATCGAGTGAAGGGCCGCTTCCGGAGATTGAAATCCCTGAGGTTCCAGGCCTGTCGCGCGAAATAGTTGAAGCGGTTCTAACAATTGTTCAGTCCAGTGGAGTCGAGGGGCTCTCAATGTTGCGATTAGGCCGAGTCTTGCGAGTAACATCTGGCTACTTGTACCCACGAATCCACAACCTTCCGGGAGTGGTCGGTAGCTGTTACCAAATTGTCCAAGACGCTGCAGTAAAGCAAAACCTTGCCTTGTGGTCGAAGCTTCGACTCAGCCCTGAAGGTTTCGCTCGGTTTATCGTCGGGAGTGTGGGGTCGACAAGACTTCACTGGAGGAACTTTCGATCTGAAGTCATGATCGCGGCAGCTCACAACCCAGTTCTGGCTGCATCAGTCACACTATCGATGGAGGCTTTCCATCGTTCCCTGACCAGGCGGACGGCGGCGCTGCTTTTCCCGAGGGAGTTGGTGTCGCAGGTTGCTCTGCTCGTGCATACCTTGCTTTTTGGTTTCACTGCACTCAGTAACGCTGGAATCGAAGTACGTGATCTCGCGCACGTGGGCGTCATTCGCGCGCTCCTCGGGCGTGTGGCTAAGCGCTACGTAGGCTTCGGCAAAGCGAGCGTACAAGTGAGACCATCTCTACGCTAATCCTGGAATTATCTTGAAACCTCACCTGTAGGCGGGAGGCGGGTAAGAATCTTCCGGGCACTTCAACCAATGTAAGTCCCGAAAAGTGGGTCCAATCCCCGAAGAGCGCCCTTGCGTTCACCGTTGGATAGCCGAAGTTTCGTTGGCTGACTCCTCATTCTCTGGAGTTCACACATGCCGACAAGGCCCCAGCGCATTCAAGAGATATTTTGCAGTGTAATATTTGGGCGGACTGGCCAATATTTGGAACTCGAAGGGTCATGATGGTTTCTAACCCAAGTCAGGACGCTGACAAGGCACAGGCCAGGAGAGAGCTAAAAGTTAGTCTTCGCGCCAAGCTCGATCGTGCCGTGGAGAACCACAACGAAGTGCTAAAAAGTGCCGAAATCTCGGCTGACTTCTTCTCTGTGACCGCCACTGTGGTCGGTGAGCGACTTGCCCAATCGGCCCTCCACATCGTATTCAATTCAATTATTCGAGACGTTGCCATCGCAAACAGGCTTCGCATCTTCGCTCATCAAATTGAGAAGGTTGACGTTCACTATTTGGACCATGAGAGCGGCGAAACCATCGCAAAAACTTCAAAAAACATCGAAAAAACCTTTTGACGAAATGAATGAGACTTTGGGCAGAAACTGACAGCATCAAATTGGTACTTGTGGAGTGAATACCCTTAACCCCAATTGAGTGCAGAAAGGAAGAGAATGGCTAGTCGATCGAGGGGTCGATCAGGAGCCAAGATTGTCGGAGGGATGTTGCCCCTGCTCCTGATCGTGGCATGTGCGTCTCAACTGCCTTCAGGTGTGGACCCAGGGCCACCGCGCACGGCAAGTAACCCGCCCGAAGAGGACTTTGCGGCGTCTGGTGATCCGTTGGCTTCTGATTCCCTAACGTTCGAGGACATCGCGGGTAGATTAGAGCCAGGAATCGAGCTATCGGATGCTCCTTGGGACCCATGGAACGACTTATCTGCGACGTGGTCGGAGATCTTTTCTCCAGAATCTCGTGCCATACCCTCGCAGCCCTACATCGCAAGAAATTTTGAAGCAGTAAAGTTCTCACAAACTGCATCTGGAGGAGCTGGAACGTTGGGATTGATTGACCCAACAGCTTTCTGCACCGACCGGTCATCTGAGTGCATCGGTTCGGACGACTCGGGTGGCGTAGGCACGGGACACGGGCACCGAATGGCACTCAATGCGCTTCACGAATACCCCGACGCAGGCGTCCAAGCTATCTCGTACGAGGCTTTTTTCGTGCCCTTTCTGGGCGAGGTAGACGGTAGATACCAGGCAATGTCTTCCCAACTGGGAATTGATGCCCTGACAAACTCCCGGCTTTATGCCATTAGTTCTTTTGCTTTGCAGGAATCTGACCGAGCCAAAGTCATGGTGGTCGCGAGCGGCCGTCGGTGGGAGTTTAACGATACGGACGGACTCTGGAACGGTCTTCCTTTCGGGGATTTAGAAGAGAACCGCGAGATTGCGGCTAGTCAAGGCCCCGCGTTCCTGAGAGGCTACGAGTGGCTCATGAGGGGAGAAGATTCCATAACTGTTGACACTGCCGACTACGGCGAATGGACTATCAATCGCGCCAGTTACGAGTGGGCACAGTGGTGGGGAGAGAACGCTAGTTCTCACAATACTTTGTTGGTCTCGTCCAACCAGAACTATTTCGCGGATGAATCAGGCAATATGGTGGACTGCTTTCCTAACTCTGGCGGGCTCACCCCCGATTTGGACCAACTATGTGGCATTACGGATACCACCATCGCTGTTACCGGAGAGGGCTTAGCGAACACCTTGTTTGTCTGTGCTTTTGACCCAAGCCAATCCGCTGTAGTCGGAAACCACTCTGGCCCATTTGCAGAAAACACCATTTACGCCTCAGGAGCGGTCTATGGAGACACGACGAGTTGCTCCCAAGCCACGCCCATCGTGGGCGCCATTGCTCAGAAAGTGATTGATGCAAACCCCTCTCTGGACGCGGCTCAAGTTAAGCAAATCCTTCTTGAATCAGCCGACAGGCGGACCGCTTATCGGACGATCAGCGTTACAGGGGGCGTTAGCAACAACGTCGCTGAATCTGTGCGAATAGTGAACTCTCAGCGCGCGGTTCAATGCGCCCAATCTCTGGAATGCCTTCGATAAGTTCCGCGAGGTGTTTGCGGGATTCCTGACGCATCCTTGGAAGACCTGCCTCACAAGTCCTGTCGTTTACCGGCCAGATGAATCTGGACAGAACACATATCTTTGTCTCAGAGTGAGGTCAGCCAGCAATGACACCAGAAGGCCGTCCTCAGCTAACCTTTTCTAGCTGCCTGTCGGACTGAGGCGAGAGCGACTAGGTCGATTACTGTACCTGCGGAAGTGGTACCTCCGCGGCCTTGATGCCGGCAATGATGTTGGGCGAACAATGAAGACTAATAATCTGGCGGTCCATTTGAGAATAGGTCGCATGGGCGGATGTTCCGCTGTCGAAAATACTGTCCGGGTCTGACACGTCATTCTTTAGACCGAGAGATTGGGTGATTTCTTCCAGAACAAAATGCCGAAGCTGGCGGCCATCTAGCTCACTAGCAATCCCAACCGTGATCGCCGTGATTTCTCCCAAGGCGTTCCAGTCGTAATTGAAAAAGCCACTATTCCCTTCGATATAGACCTCGAGTACGGAGTCCAGGTCATCCTGCGGCCAGAAAATTACTTCCATCGGCACCACAGCCGGCCCATCGAGGGTAATCGGGAAGCGCGTGCAGGCGGTGTTCCACTGGCCCACCGCCTCGGTCACGGCTCGCACTTGATCCTCCCGAGGTTCTCCGGTGATCGCGAGAGACACAGGTCCCGCAGGCAAGACTGCCCCATCTGGGCATTGTCCAAATTCACATTCCAGTGCTACTTCGATATACCTGGTCCTCACCTCTTCAGCGGTGGGTGCGGGAAGCGAGGCGGTGCAGCCAGCGACCACACCTGCAGCGGTGGCGATCAATAGGGCGAACAGCGCCCTCATTTCTCGGGAGTCTCCTGGTCCCCCTTTAGGACCCACGCGGCGAGGAGGGCCGTCAGCGAGCCGAAAAGTCCAATACCAATAATCATGAGAAACGTGGCCACCAGTCTTCCTTCATCCGTCACTGGGTATCGGTCGCCGTAACCTACGGTAGTGACGCTTGCCAGCGACCACCAAAGAGCGTCTCCAAACGATGTGATATTCGCTCCGATAGCATCCCGCTCTGCATCCAAGACGGTAACTGCGGCCGAGAGTAGCAAAAGAGGAACGGTCACTCCGGTGAGAAAAGCCAGGCGATGGGTGCGTCGGGCAAAGAAGGGCTGGAATGCGCGGAGCACGATGATGACGCGCAGAAAACGGAGAATCCGGAACGCAGGAAGGATCGCTGCCAGCACGCTGAGCCAGTATTGCCGCACAAATTGAAGCAGACCGTCGACGCTAGACAACTTGTGCCGTGAGGCAATAATCCGAGCAATTAGCTCTATGACAAAAATCGCGTAAATCGTCCAACCAAGAGCCCAGAGGGCTTCACGGAATAACCCAGTTGGCTCGGCTAACACTTCGGTTATGTACGACGCAAGGTACACGACCCCGAGAATCAGCCACATGATCTCTAAGCGATCGAGAGTCTTTGTCAGGCGGTTCGGTGTTTCGGAGGATTTCCGGGCTGGTTTTTTTACCATCTCTAATTCCTGCGCTCTAGTTCCGGATACCGAGAGCAACGGCCCAGGATGCACCACTCAACCCGGTGTCGCCAGGCTCTCCAAGCTGGACGTGAAATACATTATCGAGTTCAAATCCCCACCCCAGAACGGCGAGGCCTTTGGCTGCTCCAGCCGCTACTACGTCTCGGTAAATGATGTCTCCAGACTTCGGCAAGCTAATGGGAAGAGCTTGAAGAGTCGCACCCCTCGTCGGGTTTCCCAGATCAATGAGGGCATTGGCAATGTGAAAGTCCCGAAGTGCTTGCGCCATGAGCATCGCTGCAATTTCATCTCCAATAAGAACCTCGTCAGCCTCGAGCTCTCCCGGAAGATGGCGGTTGATGGGGTTGGCAATCTCAATGGTCATTCGTGGCGTGAGATTTCGTTTTGCTAACTGCTTGCGAACCATCTGAACAAGGAGTGCGGTCAGAGAGTCTTGCGTATTGACTTCCTCAGAGATTGTTCCCGATCCAAGCACGATTACCTCTGCGCATTCGGGTGGAATAGCGTCTGTGCTCTCCGAGCTCAGCAACTGACTGACCTGGATGCTCCTCACTTCAGGAATGGTCGCCAATTGCTTGGAAAAATCGTCGGTTTCGCAAATTGCAATGACAGTTGAGCCCGCAGGGAGAAATCTTTGAAGCGCTGCGGCCGTGTTCACCATCTTTTGAGAATTACCCAGCACGCATACTGTTCGTGCCGGCATGCCTTCAGATAGCCAGTCAATGTGTGACTGGTCCTCGTCACTCTGTGATGGGCCTAGTGAAACGGCCTTAGCTTCGAGACCAGACTCGGCCGCAATCACTGCGCGGTCATCAACGCCGATAAGCGTGGCCGCGTCTGGCGCGAAGGTGATTCCTTCAGAGGATGACAACCCCACCAGAGAGCCTCCTTGAATCCGATATTGAGCCTCACCAAAACTTAGCCCGGACAGACTGCCCGCCGACACAACGTGGAGCTCTGTGCCTGCAAAATCCATTAGGTCGAGCAGGCCTCTGACTATCACGGGGTGGCAGGCTGACTGAGCTGCTACCTGCGCTACTGCGTTTGCCGTTTCGATGGGAAGGACGTCGGCGTCTACAGCCGACAATAGCCTTGTCACATCGGGAGACTTGCTCTCGGCCACGATTCTCGTGTCCTCCGGCAGGCCTTGGCGAACTGCCGCCACAACGACGGCTGGCACTCTGTGAACATGCGAGCTGCCGTCGGGTTCGACCACCGCGATTGATCTTGCTGCGGTTACGTTCACTCGCTCGAGATCAACGGTGGCGACCGGGTTTCCCGTTCGCACAATGACTCTAAGAATGCCCCCCAGTTCGAGACGCTCGAGGTATTCCGAGACGTCTCGCTCAATCTCCTGCCTTGCTGTTTCCGACAGGATCACGACAACACTTTTTCGTCGCGACTCGGTGGAGCGAGCGATTTCCCGGATCAGACTGAATACCAGAGGGGACCACCCCAAAATAAGAAAATGACTGGTCACTCGAATCGGTGCGCGCCCCGCTAACATCCGCTGTCGAAGCTGGTCTAAAGCTGATGTTCGCCAGGCAAAAATCGTTCCGAGGATCATGATTCCGACGAACCAGAACCAGAGTTGCACGATAGCGGTCAGCACTGTTGGGGTCGCCGAGAGACCAAGAACAGTCTGAACCCCTGTCCAGAAGGCAGAAATGAAGGTCGGCGTCTGATCTAGCTCAATATCTACAGGAGTGGCTTGCTTGACTACCTCAGCAAAACCCAACCCAGTAATGATTGCCAAGGAGAACAGAAGAATGGTCCAGCCGGCTAGGGATCCTCGGCGCGAGAAAGAATTGTCGATCCAATATCGAGCCGTTTGGTAGCTTCTTTTTAACACTGTTCAATTCTTCCACGACAATGCGAGCTATCAGAAACCGAACGCAGGCTCTTCGCGCAAGGGCGTCTCTCTTCTCAGTAATCGTTTTTTTTGCGCTTCTCGTAGGTAGCGGACCTGCTTTTGCTGAGCGACACTGCGAGACGGATGCGAACGGAGATTGCAAGTCAGTTGAGCCAGTCGAGGAGCAGCGAGATGAACCTAAACCAGAACCAGAACCAGAACCAGAACCAGAACCAGAACCAGAACCTGAACCAGAACCAGAACCCGAGCGAGTCGTGCAGGAGCCTGTCGATGACGGGAAAACGGAAACAAACCCGGACAAATCCGATCCGCAGACGGATTCCAACTCGATCACGACTGACGAGGTAGACCCGGTAAGGGGCGCTGACCCAGTAGAGGAAACCAGTGGGGTCGACGAAAAGCTGTCCGACGTTTCAAGCAATCAGGAATGCGAGACCGGGCCTGATGGAAAGTGTAAAGAGAATGGGGTGTTGGACAGGGAGCTCTCAACCGGGGGAGAAGGGGTTGTAGGGGAAGAGTCTGTTCCGAGTGAAAAGTCGGAAACCTCCAAATCGGTGATCAAAATCGATGGCCGGTCCGTGGAGGTAGTGGAGACCACAACAGAGGTTGTTGGAGAAGATGGCAAGGTCGAACAAATTAAGAAGCAGGAGTTTTTTGACCTCGAATCTGGTGAGACCTTTGTCGTTAGCCGGGCGGTATCGAACGACACACTGTCGCCTTCGGGAATCCTTGAGACATTTTCTGAGGCAGATAAGGCCGAATTAAGGCGGGCAGTTCTCTCCGGATCAGCTACTGACGAGCAGGAGCGTCTCATTGCGACTCTTTCTGATGAAGAGAAGGACGCATTACTGGGTCCGGAGTCGTTTGCCGATCAAGCTACTCGAGTCTTGTCTGCAGGCAGTGCAAATTCGTTCGTGGCCGCAGCTCTCTTCGCCCCTGCGGAAAGTCTTGAGATTGGTGCGACAGGCGAGCCAGATGTAATTGAGCAATTTAGTCCTTTCGCAAACGCAAAATCTGCCCAGGCTGCCGGTCAGGTTATTGCGTCAGCCGCTGCAGTTAGCACAATTGCGGCGGGCGCTGGTGTGGCTGGTGCGGCGTTGTCCGCGGCTGGGGCCGGGTTGAGTAGCGCGGCAGGATCTTTTGCCTCTGGTCTTCAGTCGGCACCCGGTGCGGGAATAGGCGGTGCGAACCCGGGTCTAGGTGGGGGTGGCCCGACTGCGCCAGGTGGACCAGGCGCACCTCAAGGTCCGGGGACACCTGCAAGAGGAGCAGGGCGAAGCTCGGCACCCGCTGTGACCGATAATTTCTCTGGACCAGATTTGCGGGGGCCCGGGGTTGTGTCTGATGCTGGCTCGACAGAAGCTGGTTCGTCAGGTGTGGGAGGCAATGGAGGTAATGGGGAGCCCACGGCCTCTGAGTTCCGGGATGTTTCTGAAGATGCTCTCGATGCGGCCACCTCGGCTGATTTCGACTCTCGGGGGCAACGTGCGGGGGGCACTACTGGAGGGAGCCAGGCCGGCCCAGGTTCGGGTGGCGGTCAAGGTCGATCGGGGTCATCCCAGTCTGGCACCGGTGCTGGTGGTGGTGGGCAAGCGCTTCAGGATGATGTGGGGATTGCCGACGGGAGTTCAGGCTTGCTGGGCACCCGCCGGTCGAGGGGCCCACAATCCATTGGGCGGCGCGCCCGAGAGATTATTGGCTCCCTATTTCAACGCCGCATCTCTCAGCTTCCTCTCCTTCTCAGAGTCGGAAATGACTCTCAATACCTGCGAATCTTGCTCCGCCGGGCCTACATTCTGTTCCCCCTCACGGGGGTAATTCTGGGGGGCGTAGGTGCCCTAACGAATGACTTGGGCGTTATGCAGCCGCCAGTTAGCGTGATGCTCGCCCTTATTTGCCTCGGTGCTCTTGATGCTGCCTCAGGTTTACTCGGGGGAATCACTTTCTTTCTCTTGTCAATCCAGCTATTCGACCCCATTCTCCTGTCTGATTGGCGCACAGTCATGGGGCTATTGTTGGCCATGAGTGCGCCGGCTTTGATGACCCGTTCCATTCGGGAATTCCGTCCCTCGATGCGTCCGACCAGGAGTCATCTATTTCCTCTTCTTGGGTCAGCGTTAGTTGCTGCTCTCATTGCGGGCTGGCTTGCCTCCCTCCTAGTGAGGGCGTTGCCATCGTTGTCGGGGTTGACTCTGCCCATTGCTAGCTATACGGGTTCAGTGCATATGTTTGTCTCCGGAATTCTTCTCCTTCGAGTGGGTGCAGAGGTGGTTGCGGCACGGCGCGGAGACACCCCAGCCAGTATCTGGGACCAAGAAATTTCCGCCCCACGTCTCGATCGAGCAGGCATCATCTGGCTTGTGTTCCGGTTTGGGCTGTTTGTGCTCTTGGCAGGATCATTCATGCCGACCTGGGAATCTGCGCTGGTCGCGGGAGCGCTAATGGTTATTCCCCAGGTGCTCAGTCGCGCGGAGCGGATCCTTCCTCAGAGCAAGACCCTCTGGCGGTTGATGCCATTTGGCCTTTTTGCCTTCGCGACAATTTTGGTGCTCGAGGTTGTCTTGGAAGCTTCTCTCGTCGTTTTGTACGGTGAAAGCAGTAAATTCTCGATGATTTTTGTGTTGTCTCTCCTCCCAATGGTTGCTGTCTACACCGCGCTGCAATTGTTTGCCCGGCACGACGAGCGTTTTGGCCAACACTGGTGGGAGAAACTACCGGTGGCGGTTCGTCAGTTCGGTGGTTGGTTCACCGTGCTCGTCTTGGCCCTTGCGATGCAGCTGCTTTAGGTATGTGCGTTATCTCCGGCATTCAAGGTGGAAAGCACATTGGACAGCGACGGCGCTGCCCTCCACTTTTCTGGACTCTGTGAGAGAAGCTTTTGGGTTGAGTTCGAACGTGCAGTCGGAGAAGGAACTTCTGGGCTTGCCGGAGGTGTACTCGTGGACAATCAGAGGGCAAATACCCTCTAGCTAGGAGAAGCAACGCTATTCCTCATCTCGATAAAGATTGGAAGTTCATCGCACGCCAATCGCACGACCACACCCCTCTCCCCTACTACCCTGTAAACAGTGCGATGTAGGGGCGGAGTCAGAAACTTAGAAGTCTTCTGCTCTATCCGCTGAGCTACGAGGGCTCGGGGCAAAAAGCCCGTAAACACAAGTGTACAGCGGGGTATACCTCCGCCGGAGGGCTAGCCCGCAACGGGTGGGCAAATGCCCCGTTTTATGCGCTTTTGGGCAGTTTCGTAACCAACGCCGTTGTTTTCTTATCGCACGCAGATCGCACGAAATGGAAAACAAACGGTGCTACTGAAAACGAAGCGTTACGAAACCGAACGTTTACGGATAGGACAAAACGTCCAATGGCTCCATAGCGAGCCGAAGCTTCCCTAGGAAGTCGCGAGTGAGACTGTTTAGGCCCTACGCCTACGCGCCGCAATCACAAAAACCAACACAAGCATAAGAAGTAAGAACCCACCAGCGACCCACCAGAGCAGCCCTGAAGCGCTCTCCGTGGTCAACTCCACAGGCTGCTCCACCAACACACCAAGGTTCGCCGCCTTGATATATCCATCAGCGCCCACACCCTGCACTTGCAGAGTGTGCTCACCCAGAGGAATCAACCGCGCATCCACGAGGAACTCTGACGAGAACTCCCCGTTCTCATCAATCGTCACCGTTGTCATCAGGGTCGGTTCAGAGAACAGCCACACAGTTGCCAATGTGCCGGGCATGAAACCTGAACCAGACCACTGGCCCACAGAGGACGGGGTGAGACGCATGAGGACTCCGCCGTCGGTGTTCTCTACCTCGCCGGTTACAGAGTCCGTGTTCACACCGATGACCCATGCGTTACCCTCGATAACCACGCTGCCGGTCTCCGGCACACCCGTGATGGACACACTTTCGGGGATACCACCCGAGGTCGCCAGTGACTCTCCTGCGCTCAGGTCTGGCAGCACACCCACCTGACGGTTTGGTTCAGGGGCAGGCACACCCTGACCAATATTGATAGTCATATCGACTACGGTCTGGTTGCCCTGCTCGTCATAACCGACAACCTGCAACACTTGCCGTCCAATCGGGACGGGTAATTCCAACGCGCCGGCTGAGAAACTCAAAACGGAGGCAAACGTTCCATCCGAACTGACCGGGATTCGAGCAAGCTCCCGCGAATCATCGCCCTCTCTCGGCAACCACACCTGCACAAACGAACCCGGATAAGAGCCTTTTCCTGACACTTCGGCAGCATCACCGCGAGGCACAAACAACTCAGGAGAATCCGACGGAGTGTCCGTCTGAACTTCAGCACCACTACCCTCGTTCAGTCTCACACCAAACTCAAACGCACCAGCCGCCAAAGATAAAGCACTCGGACCAAGCGGGGTCTTCAAGAGATTCGCCATAACATCGCCGATAGTCGCGCGGGAGGCAGCGTCCGGATCGAAGACCAGCCCTAGCCGCTCCACAGGAGCCGTCACTGGGTCCGTGTTGGGGCCAATAGCGGCCAGCGGAGTTGCAGGAGGTGTCGCCGCGGGGGAAACAGGCGCGGGAACATTCATAGCTGATGAGGAAGAGGAGCCGGACGACGAACTCCCCCCAGATGAGGGCACTCCCGTCCACTGCGCGAAAAGCGTCACAGCCGACGACGTAGTGATGTTGGCACCATTCGAATAGGCAGCACCCGAACCATCTGCAGCTGTATTCCACCCGATGAAACTGCGGCCTGAGCGAGTAAAGCTATTGGTATTAATTGCCGTTGCCACCCCGGAGTTCACCGTTTGATTCGACATCGAACCACTGCCGCCATTTGCGTTGAATGACACTTCTGATGTGCTGGCTGTCACATTGAAGATGACAGTCGAGGCATCAGTTTTTTCGTTGTAATTTGATGTTCCGGTCAATGTTGGTCGCACTTCGCAACCGTCTGACCCAGTACCTGTCGAGGGGAAGGTCAAGGTGGCCCCGGAAGTGGAGCACCCCGTTGTCCCCTGACTCACGACCGAATAGCCAAGCGTGCCATCGCCAACAGTTCGAGTCGCCGACAACGTGAGACCGCTATCGCCCAGCGCGAGGGCTGTTGTCGGAGACCACGAAATGCTCTGCGACCCCTTGGCAACTGCGAGGGTAAAACTTGAGCTCGTTGCGCTGCCGCCAGCCGAATGAGTTGCGGTCACCGTGATTGACTGATTTCCTGCCACGGTGGGCGTCCCGGCAATCGCTCCCGTCGACGAATTCAATGCAAGACCGGCAGGCAAAGTACCAGAACCGATAGTGAAAGTCAGGTCACTAGAAGCAAATCCTGACGTAGTCACGGTTGACGAGAATGCCTGTCCCACTGTTCCACTCGTCCCGCTCGGTGGTCCCACACTCGCGCCGTCATACACCGCGTAAAAGGTGGTATCCGAGATGGGGGTGTAAGTGCCCCCCAACGCAACTCGCGCTCCGACACCGCCACTCGACGCACTCCATCCAGAGATACTGATGCCGTTCTTGGATTGACCCCCGGCCGACG
>Ga0255773_10002766_pt1 | contig 16041 bp, 8 predicted proteins | sample 011ome_17_FD_179971 | JGI IMG/M metagenome (GOLD analysis project Ga0255773, IMG submission 179971) | Coastal salt marsh microbial communities from the Groves Creek Marsh, Skidaway Island, Georgia - 011502XT metaG (version 2) | ecosystem: Environmental > Aquatic > Marine > Intertidal zone > Salt...
ATTTAATTTCAGCAAATAAGCTTAGTCTGGAAGAGATAGCATTGATTGAACCTCTATCAATAGGTCGTCATGCATTGGTTCGTGCTGGAGTTGAGGAATCAGCTTGTGTAGTAGTGATTGGCTGTGGTCCTATAGGTCTTGGTATTTTAAAGCAAGCACAACTAATGGGAGCAAATGTTGTTGCTCTTGATGTAAACGAAGCGCGTTTAGCTTTTGCAGGAGAACAATTTGGAATAGAAAACACATTTTTGGTAGATGACAAAACCCTTGAGCGCTGCCGTACTTGTTTTAATGGCTCATTGGCAACGGTGGTTTTTGACGCAAGTGGGAATAAATCAGCAATGGAGACAGGACATCATTATATGCGACATGGAGGAACTTATGTTTTAGTAGGTCTCTATAAGCATGGCTTGAACTTTATGCATCCAGAACTTCATACAAAAGAAACTACGCTTCTCTGTAGTAGAAATGCCACAAGGGAAGATTTTATTGCAGTTATGGAATTATTGTCAAGTGGATTGTTTCCAGTTTCAAAATATATTACCCATCAGATTGAAATGAAGGAGATCATGACAAGTTTTGATCTATGGATTAAGCCTAAAACTCATCTTATAAAAGCTTTGGTTAAATTTTAATTTTTTCTAATAAAATCTGATTGTCAGCAGTTTTTAAACTTTCACACCTCCAATTTAAATTAAAATTTCAGTCATCGTCTTCCAAGTGCCAGGCAAATTTTTAAAGACATCACAGTGATATTGTAAATATTCAAATTTTAAGAACTTTCTTTTTTGTATTTAAAAAATTATAACTTTAAACGTCAATCAATACAATTATGAAACTAAATAGAAGAAAATTTATAGCCAAGTCTTCCTTAGTGATGAGTATGCCTATGATGGCTGTAGCAAACCAAACGAACTCTTTCTCTGAGCTCAATACCAAACTTAATAAAGGAGACACAATCTTATTTCAAGGTGATTCAATAACTGATGCTGGACGCGAAAAAACAAATCAGCTTCCAAATAATGCGAATTCCTTTGGAACAGGTTATGCTTTTTTAGCAGCTTCTCATTTGTTAAATGCGCATCCCGATAAAGAGTTTACGATCTACAATCGAGGAATTAGCGGTAACAAAGTCTATCAACTTCAAGACCGTTGGCAAGAGGATGCCATAGATTTAAAGCCAAATTGGGTCAGTATTTTAATCGGTGTAAATGACTATTGGCACAAAGTAAAACACGGTTATGAAGGAACAGTTGAAATTTATGAAAACGACTTGCGAGCATTGGTTCAGCGAACTATGAAGGAGTTGCCAGGTGTTCGTATCATTCTTTGCGAACCTTTTATTCTTCCCAATACCTCTGCCGTAGAACAAAGTTGGGTAATCCCCTTTAAAGCATATCAAAAAGCTGCTCATAAAGTATCCAAAGAGTTCAATACCCTATGGGTACCCTTTCAAAGTGTTTTTGATCAAGGATTACAACAGGCTAAAGAAACCTATTGGACTCCTGATGGTGTGCACCCTTCCATGGCTGGAAGTCAGCTTATGGCTCAAACCTGGCTTGAAGTGGTTAAGAATTCATAAATATTAATTTAAAGTAAAAACAAATGGAAAATTCAAGGAGAGATTTTATCAAAAAAACAGCAACTGCTGGTTCAGCAACAGTACTTGCACCGACTATCATTTCCTCTTCAGTCTTTGGGGCTAATGACCGTATCAATGCGGCTGTGCTCGGAGTAAATGGAAGAGGTAAAAACCATATCAGTGGTTTGATGAACCAAAAAAATGTACAGGTCACTACACTTTGTGATCCAGATCTAAACATTTTAAATGAACGCCAAAAAGAATTTAAAGACAGCTACAATAAAAGTGTTGCTTTGGAGCAAGACTTAAGAAGAGTGATGGATGATAAGGATATTGATGTGGTAAGCATCGCTTCACCCAACCACTGGCATGCATTATCCGTCATTTGGGCCTGCCAAGCAGGAAAGGATGTCTATGTTGAAAAACCTGGCTCCCATAATATATTCGAAGGAAGAAAAATGGTTGAGGCCACTCAAAAATACGATCGTATTGTACAACACGGTGTTCAATTGAGAAGTTCTCCTACGATCAACGAAGCTATCGAGTTGATGAGGGACGGGTATATCGGGCGCGTTTATATGGCTCGTGGACTTGTTTTTCGTTGGAGAGCTGATATTGGTGACAAAGGATTTTCTCCGGTTCCAAAAGGCTTAGATTATGACCTCTGGACGGGTCCTGCACCAAAAAGACCTTTTACTGAAAATTTAGTCCACTACAACTGGCATTGGCATTGGGACTATGGAAACGGTGATGTAGGGAATCAAGGTATTCACGAGACAGATTTATGTATGTGGGGTCTAGACGTGGGACTTCCGACAAAAATAACTTCCATGGGAGGGAAATACCTTTGGGACGACTGTAAAGAGGTGCCTGAGGTACTGACTTCCATTTACAATTACCCGGATGAAGGAAAAATTATTCAGTTTGAAGTGCGTCCGTGGTGTACAAATACTGAGCAAGGAGCTACTGTCGGTAATATCTTTTATGGAGATAAAGGTATTTTGGTAGTGGAAGGCTACAACAAGTATAAAACCTATTTAGGTCAAAACCGAGCTCCTGGAAAATCTGGTGATGATGGAGATAAACAAGCCTCTGGAATGGACCGAGGTGCTGGAGGAACTGATGGACATATAGCGAATTTTATCGAAGCCGTTCGAAAGCATGATTCTAGTATATTAAACGCTCCAATTGAGACGGGTCACCTTTCCTCAGGATTAGCACATTTAGGAAATATTGCATACCGTATGGAAAAAGTACTCACTTTTAATCCGCAATCTGAAAAATTTGTCAATGATCCCGAGGCAGATAAAATGTTGACTCGTAATTATCGCAAAGGCTTCGAAGTACCTAATAAAGTTTAAAATTAAGTGCATCTTGTCTAATCAAAAAGGGTGGTTGGGTTTTGTTACAACTACCCTTGTTTAATGGTGTCCACCTGAATTATTATTTAATGAAGTTAAAATCTATGCAATTGGTTTACAGAGTAGGAATTTTGATTGTCTTAGTCTTTTCATCCTGTATTACAAATGAAACCAAGAAAAATGGCGCTCAAAACTACTTGAGAGGAGAACTTCCCGTTCAAGAGGGAATGGTTGTTTTTAACCAAAATTGCGCTAGTTGTCACAATTTCAACAACACTGAGATAGGTCCCAACTTAGCAGGAATTACTGGAAGTATGGATAAAGATTGGATAAAACGTTTTATTCAGAACCCTCAGAAAATGATTCAAAATGGAGATGTAAGAGCTTTGGCTCAATTTGAAAATTTTGGGGTTTATATGCCTGCTTTTGAGCATTTAAATGAAGAGGAATTGGAAAATTTATTGGCGTTCATCCATAAGTTTTCAGAGGGTGAAAAAAAGAATATCTCCAACCGAAAAGGAGGCTTGCTCAATCCAATAGCAACGGCTATTCCCAGTTCAAATTTTAATTTAGTGATTGAGGAGTTTACAACCTTGCCTGCAAGTTCAGAAACAGCTCCTGATACTAGGATTAATACCCTACGTGCTATTCAAATGGGAGGGAAGGAGCGGATGTTTATAGCAGACCTCAGGGGATGTCTTTATGAAATTGTGGATCAAAAACCCCAAATGTATTTAAATGTAAAAGAACAACTGATTGATTTTATTGATGCTCCTGGTTTTGGTTCTGGTTTAGGAAGTTTTGCTTTTCATCCCGAATTTGAGACCAACGGTATTTTCTACACAACCCATACGGAACCGTCCAAAACAAAAACTGCTGATTTTACCCTTCCCCAGGGTGTAAATTCGAGTTTGCAATGGGTCTTGTTAGAATGGAAAACAGATGATCCGAATCAAGCTGTTTTTTATTGGAGCAGAAGGGAGTTATTACGCGTAGACATGGTGACCCAAATCCACGGTTTTCAGGACCTTACCTTTAACCCCAATGCCCAACCCAATTCAGAGGATTACGGAATGCTTTATTTGGGTATCGGAGACGGAGGTGCTGCTTTGGCTGGGCATCCAGAAATTTGTGGTACAACGCAAAGTATATGGGGTAGTGTTGTTCGTATTGATCCACTGGGTACCGATAGCTCCAATGGTAATTATGGCCTCCCTAATAGCAATCCTTTTCAGGGGGAAGATGGTCTTGGGGAAATCTATTGTTACGGTTTTCGCAATCCCCATCGAATTGCATGGGAAATTGGAGGTTTAGAAAAAATGTTAATTTCCAATATCGGTCAACACAGTGTAGAAGAGGTAAATTTAGGAATCAAAGGCGCACATTACGGTTGGCCTTTTAGAGAGGGTTCTTATGTTTTTGATGTCAATGCGAACCCCGAACTAGTTTATACGCCATCCTCCAGTGAAAGCAATGAAGAATATATAGATCCTGTCATTCAATACGATCATGATGAGGGTAACGCGGTTTCAGGAGGCTTTGTATATAATCAAGCGGAACTACCCTTGCTGAATGACCATTACCTATTTGGAGATATTCCAAGAGGGACTCTTTTTCTCTCTCCTTTAGATGAAATTGAAAATGGTAAAAAAGCATCTATCCAAAAAATTGGGCTTGAATTGAATGCAGAGCCCATTTCTTTGATTGACTTGCGCCCTAACGAAAGAGTAGATTTACGTTTTGGACAAGATAGCAAAGGAAACTTATATCTATTTACAAAAAGCAATGGAAAGGTCTATAGAATTACTGACTTTAAGGAGTCAGTCAATTCTTCAAGCGACTAACTTACTCTTTACTTATTTTAGGATTTGTCATAAAAAAAACCCTCCATAGTGGAGGGTTTCAATTTTCTTATTAGAAAATCTTATTCAAGATAATCTACCAGTCTAAAAATATCTGAACTCCTTAGTGTGCGTATTTGATCAATTTTTTTATTGGCTTCAATAGTGCTTCTGCTCATTTTTGAAGTATTGGATCTTTGAGTATACAATTCCTCTAAATCATCGTAAAAATCAACAGTTATGTAGTTGGTTTTTCTTTCACTGCCCAATTGACTCAATACTTTAGTTAATCCCCATGCTTTCATACCGTTCGCTTTATTGATAGGCATAAAGGTTTTTAATTCCATGTCCTCATAATCAGCTGTTTTATACCAGTCAACATTCATATTGTTAATCACGACTATATTAGCAGGCCGGGCATCATCTGTGGAATTATTGAAGCCTCCTTTATAGGATAAATCTATACTTTTAATTTTCTTAAAATGACTCAATTGTTTAGCCGATATCATATTCCAACTGACTTCATCTAATCCATCTGGAATGCCATTGATTGGATTGTTAGTTTTGCGATTTTCTTCGGTATAAAACTTTACGTATAAGAATGTAGTTTCGGTTGAGGCCTCATTTGGATTTATCAATCGCCACATTTCCCACCCAGTTAGATTTCCCGCTTCTTTTTGTTGTTTCCATATGGATTTATAATGCTTTTCCAAGGCTAAATGTTCTTCAACATCACCATTGTCGACTGTTCCGTACCACATGTTAATTCTCATTTCTCCCTCTTGTCCGAAGACTGAGAAGCTAATACATGTTAGCAGTAAAAAAATTTTCTTCATTGTAATTGATTTTTGGTTAATAATCATAAATATACAGTGTTGTATGTTTAAAACAAACAATATTTATAGTTCACAGTTTTTACTAATTGAGTTATACCACTTTATTTGGTTTTCTAAAGTCAGGATTTTCGCTTAAATTACTGAAAATTAAATCATGAGAAATTTACTATTCCTTTTTTCAGCACTTGCATGTGTTCAATTTGGTTTCTCACAAGAGAGATCTATAGTTTCCAACCTAGAAAACCTAGTTTTGGATGTTGGTGAGGTATTTAATCCAACATCAACAGTAGTTAATTCAGACGGCAGCCAGGGCGATTGTGCCAGACTAATTTACTACATCAAAAAAGGGGTGTCTAGTTCAGCAAAATCTATCAGTGTTGATAGGACCAGTGGGACGCTTACCCCAAGGGAGCCTGGATTACACCAAGTTGTTGCTGTTTGCTTAGATTCAAAAGGAAAGCGGCTTACTGAAACCTTTGAGGTGAGTGTAAACTATCCAAAGATTAAGGAATTAAAACTGTCTGTTGACAATAATAATATTTACGTAGGGAGTTATATTTCTCTCGCCTACGAAATTATTGATGAATTTGACAACAAGAGAATAATTGACTCTTGGAATTACGATGAAGGCTATAAGTATCTTACGGAAGTTGATGTTTCTATGAGTTCAAATAATGAAAAAGTCCTGATTGATGAGTCAAATAATATCTTAGCTCAGGAGGAGGGAAGTTCATTAATAACAGTCTCTTTTGATGGGGTACAAAGTGAAATTGAATTGGAAATTCAAAAAAACCCTGTAAATAAGCTGGTTTTAAAATCTGATGAATCTAATGTAAGGTCAGGAGATGTAATTAATTTTACTGCTGTAGCTTATGATAAAAGAGGCAATACACTTGATGATATAACAGTCGATTTTTCTTTTACAGGAAAATCTTTTGATAAGAGTAATTCGGCATCAGGATTAATTTTAGAGGATGGAAGATTTGTTGGTGATGTACCAGGCAAATACATTGTTTCGGCTAGAGTAGGAAATGTATCTGCCTCCAAGATTACAAATGTTTTCCCTAGAAATGTCAAACAGCAAATAACGAATGTTGGGTCTGGCCTGGTAAATGATAAGCACACCTCTGACTTTTGGATATTTGAGGGAGTTGACGGAGGTGATTATGCAGTTACTGGAACATGGGGAGCAGACGGCACGGCCTACTTTTGGGATGTTGAAGATCCCTCAAACATTAAAAAAATTGACAGTGTTCAAGTCGATGCTAGGACGGTGAATGACGTAAAAGTTTCTGAAGATGGTAAAATATGTGTCATTAGCCGAGAGGGTGCTTCCAATAGAAAAAATGGAATGATAATCATAGATGTGAGCAATCCTCGAGATGTGAAAATACTTTCTGAATACACTAAAAACCTTACAGGTGGTGTACATAATGTATTTATTGACAATAACCATGTTTACGCTTTAAGTAATGGCGAACGCTATTATATCGTCAATATAGACGACCCCACTAACCCTAAGGAGGTTGGTATGTTTGAGCTAGGAAAAGAAGGTCAATCAATTCACGACGTATGGATTGAAGATGGAATTGCGTATTCTTCAAATTGGGCTGATGGTGTTTATTTAGTCGATGTGGGTAATGGAATAGCTGGAGGTTCACCTTCTAATCCTGTGGCATTTGGAAACTATGCTTACGCCAGCGGTGCACATCATGCTACTTATCCTTTTAAAAGTAAGTCTACAGGTAAATTTTATACAGTATTAGGAGATGAAATTTTCCCAAATGGTGTAAACCCTAACGGTACAAATGAAACTGCTGGATTTCTACATTTTGTTGATTTTACGGATTTAAAGAATCCTATTGAAGTAGCCAGATATGAGCTTCCAGGTCATGGATCACACAATTATTGGATTCAAGATGATATTTTATATGTCGCTATGTATACCGGAGGTTTGAGAGTGGTTGACATCAGTGGTGACTTGGTTGGAGACCTTTACAAACAAGGCAGGGAAATGGGGTATTTGCTGACTGGAAGTCCGGAGGGTTATATTCCAAATGATACTATGGTTTGGGGAGCCCAGCTTTATAAAGGTCACGTTTTTTATTCAGATTTTAATACTGGTCTAGGAGCGGCAAAAGTGTCAAGTAATAAACCAGACGATAGTAAGACAAACAAAATTTTGGACTAATTTTAATATCAGTCATATTTTAACAAATAGAATATTATGTTAAGACTTTTCCTACTTCTTTTTTCAATCCAACTAGTGTGCGCTCAAGAATACTTTGTCTATGTAGCCTCTGAATCAGATGATACGGTTTCCTTACTTAAGTTCGATGGAACTAAAATAGAAGAAGAGCAAAGAATCAGTGTTGGATTCTACCCTACAGAAATTGAAGGTCCACACGGCATTACAGTTGACCCCTCAGGAGAATATTGGTACTTATCCCTGGCTCATGGCAACCCTTACGGTAAATTGATCAAATACGCTACGGTTGACAATAAGATTGTTGATGAGACTACACTTGGACTATTTCCCGCATCCATGCAAATTTCAAAAGTTACAGGTTTTTTATACTGTGTAAATTTTAATTTACACGGAAATATGAAACCCTCTACGGTATCTGTAGTTGACGCGGAGACCATGACAGAGATTACACAAATAAAAACAGGAAGTATGCCCCATGGTTCTAGACTCTCAAGTGACGGGCTAAAACAATACTCAGTAGCGATGATGTCAGGAGAATTATTTGAAATAGATGCAATTTCTTTAGAAGTATCCAGAAAGCTTGATCTTGAAGATCATTCTAAGATGAATCATGACGCGATGGAAATGGATCACGGGAAAATGAAAATGAAACATTCCATGGTAAAACCAACTTGGGTTATACCACACCCTTTGAAGAATACAGCCTTTATTGCTGGCAACGGTTCTAATGAAATCATAGAGGTAGATTTAGATACTTGGAGCATCACCAAAAGAATAAAAGCCGAAAAAGGACCCTATAATGTTGAAATATCACCCAATGGTAAATATATGGTTGCAACACTTAAATCAAGTGGACAAACAGCTGTTTGGGATTTAGAAACAGGAATGCGTTTAAAGCTAATAAAAAACTCTACTTCCGTTTCTCATGGAGTAGCAATTTCTAGCGACAGCAAATACGCTTTTATTTCAGTAGAAGGAATAGGAGGTGAGCCTGGGATTGTAGACGTGATTGAGCTTGAGAGTCAAATGCTTATAGATAAAGTTGAAATTGGAAAACAGGCAGGGGGAATTGCATTTTGGAAAAAGGAAATTTGATACTTTGATTCAAACACCTAAAAGCCTTACTTTTAAGGTAAATTCTTCCTAATTAAAAGCGTTAATCCTTCTTTAAATGCTTTTGAGGTAAATAGGCCATAGGTCAAATACCAATTTCGTTTAACAAAAAACCCCTAAACAATTGTAATACATTTGAATAGAGGTTTGGATTGCGGAGAAAGAGGCTCCATTTCTTTTGTCCATCATTGTCCTGTATTTAATTGCTAATAGCGGACAACCATTGATTTTCATTGAAAACTGTCCATAATTGTCCCCCTTTTTGGGGTACTCTTGTGACATAGTTCAGGCAACTATCCAGGCAACTGGAATTGCCAACGTTTAATTTTAATCAATGTAGTATGAATTTCAAGTTAAAAACACCAAAATCACAGTCAAGCTCTCTCATTTTATCCTATGTCAACCTACCTGATGGTAGTCGTTTTGTTTACTCTACAGGTCAAAAGATCCCAGTAAGACTCTGGGATAAAAGCTATCAAGTTCCAATCAAAACAAAATCACAGAAGGATCAAGTGATAATTAATTCAGTTAACCTTCGTCTCGACAGAATCAAAGCTGAATACTTAAGACTCGATCTTCAGTATCAAAAACAGGGGAAACAACTCACTAAAGAGCAGTTAAAGGATGAGTTTGATATTCTTTTTAAAGGAAAACAAAAAAAGGAGACTCCAAATGACCTTGAAAGCTGCTTTACTGACTTCTGTGAGTTTAAAAATAAAGAGGGAAGTTGGAGTAAATCTACTAAGCAAAGGTATATAATGCTTCTAGGGCTCTTAAATGAATATGAAAGATATAAGTCTAGGCAAATTGAAATTAGAGGGATCGATGAATCTTGGATTACTAACTTCAGACACTACTGTCAAACAATCAAAAAGCACCAAGTAAACACGCTTGGAAGAAACATAGGACTTCTGAAAACCTTTTTGAACTACTGCCTGAAGAAGAAATATATAGATAACCCCAGTTTTAAAGAAGCAGCTGTGAATAGAGAGGTAACTCACCAAATTGCACTAAATAAAGAAGAAATTGAAGTAGTTGCACAGCTAAATTTATCTCATAACAAGCGTTTAGAGCGAGTTAGAGACGTTTTTCTTGTTGGATGCTATACTGGAATGAGATTCAGTGACTTTAAGCGTGTGAAGAGCTCTAATGTATCAGAGGGTTTGATTACAATTAGAGAAGTGAAGGACAAGACCAAAACACTTCAGATCCCAATCACTGATAAAGTGAGAGCTATTCTAGAAAAGTACGATTGGCAGCTTCCATTGATATCTGAACAAAAGTTTAGAGAATACCTCAAGGAGATTTTTAAACTTGCTGGATTTACTGATCTAAAAATCAAGTCAAAAAAGATAGGTAAAGAGGTGTATGAAAAGGAGGTGCCAATGTACGAGCTGATCAGTACCCACACAGCTAGAAGATCGTTTATCACTATTATGCTCAATAGTGGGGTTCCAGCAAAAGCAATAATGAGCATAACAGGTCATAAATCAATCAATAATTTTCAGCTATACTACAAACCAACAAATGATACATTGTCTGGTTTTATGGATCAAGTATGGGAGTAAGAAATTGTTAATCATTTTCTAATAACTATTATTATAATCCTTTGGCAAAACCTATGGAAATTAGAGTCAAAATTTAATAAATGGAAGTAAAAACCTACAGCTCAATTCTCCAAGAAAATGAAAAACCGATATACGCCCTAGCAAAAAGAGTGAACTTTATGAGCGAAACTCTAGAAAAGGTAGTGATTACTCAAAATGAAATGATGAATGAGCAAAACCGAATCTCAGCCAAGATTGATAAAATTTGTGATAGAATATTTCAAAATCCAGACTATTTTTCTGTTGGTGAAATCGCTCTAAAACAAGGTGTCTCTCAAAAAACAGTTCGAAGGCATATAAAAAAAGGCAATATTCCTTACGAGAGAAACGAAGGCGAAAAATCATATAGGATTCCAAGTACAGAATACTATCAATCATTGTCCCATGATGGAGCTTCAAGTTGGTTTCAGAATCATACAAGAGAATAGTTCAACAAATTTTGGTTAGGGATGTGATGCTGGATACGCTTGATTGCTTGGTGTAGGGTTTCACAGTATATATAAAGGGTGAAAACAAACTAATCAGTCATAATTAATACTCCCCAATCACTTTCAATTACATAGAGGGTGTTATTAAGTTAGGGATACACTTGTCCCCAATACTTTAGGGGCTTTCAGTAAATGAAGGGTGAGGTTAAATAATTTAGTAACATTAAAAGTTTATATTTTAGATGCATATTAAAAATGTATGAAAAGGTTGTTGTTGTGTATGTGTTCTGTTTTAATATTAACAACATGAAAGAAAGATGCTTTAGCAGATCAGACTGAAGCACCCTGCTAATGTGATTACATGCAGTTTTTAGTTACATTAAATATTCATTGTAAGTTATTATTCTTTATGTTAATTTTAAGCTAGATCAATCGTTAATGAAGTTAAGGGTATACATAATTTTATTTTTTACATTTTTTGGAGTAGCACATGCCCAAACTTTTTCGTCTCCAAATTTATATATAGATAACTCTTCTGTTTTAACTAACCAAGTTTCCATTTGTACTCAAACCGTAACCATAGTAGCAAAACTAACTGTAGCTGATTCAAATGGTATTTCAAGTTCTGAAATTCCTACTCCCTCTATCTATTATGGAAAATACAATACAACACAAGTTGATATAGATTTTTCTCAATGGAGCTTAGAAACTGGCGATTATTATAATGGAACTTATACAGCTACACTTACCATTGACCCATCTAGCTTTATGGCTGGAAAATATGGATTAAAATATGGTACTTGGAGAACCTCGACTTCCTCTCGTTATGGTAATTACGATGGTGCACTTATTTTAAAAAATGAATGTAGTACTAGTATTCCTATGTACCATTATAAATTTGAGGATGATATTACAAATAGTGGGGTTGGTTCAAATGGAAATGGGACTAATAATTACCCTTCTTGGTCATGGAGTTTTACAGATGATAGATTTTCTGTAAACAAATCATTAAGCCTTAATGGTTCTATGTATGTTGATTTAAATAATAATTTAAAATTAAAAACTTCATATAACCAGGGAATAACATTGTCAGCATGGGTTTACATCGAAAATAATACCAGTGTTGATTCATTCAGATATATAGTTGATTTGACTGATGGATATTCTAATAATAATTGGGATTCAAGGGTTTTAATGGCATTGACTTCTTCTGCAACTATTAAACTTGGAACAAACCATAATGGAGTATTAGATGGATCACAAGATTTGAATATAGAAAGTTTATCTGTTAATTCTGGTGAATGGATTAATGTTGTTGGTGTTTGGGATTTAGATAATGATGAACTTTCAATTTATATTAATGGTACACAACAAAATAATTCTACTAATATCTCATCGATTAACTCGTTAGACTTGTATGGTGGTGCATCTGGAGGAGGTTCAAAGAGAATTGGGCAAAGAGTCTTTTCAGATTCAAATTCATCAGGATGGATAGGGAAAATTGATGATGTTAAATTTTATAATACAGCACTTACCTCTTCAACAATTTTAAACTTATATAATGCTAATAAAGCAGATTCAGTAGCTCCAACAGTCGTCCTTAGTGATACAGATTCTGATAATATTGTTTCAAATTCTGATGTAGTAACTATAACAGCTAACTTCTCTGAAAGTATGTCTGCAACCCCTACAATTTCTTTATCAGGAATTACTTCAAATGTAAACATGACACCAATTAAAGGTGTTGAACTTTTTAATAGTAATTTATGGTCAAATAATGAACCTAATCATCTAAATAGCCTGGAAGATTATGGAGAAATTACAAATGGAAAATTAAATGACATACCTAATGAAGTAAATAACAGTGCAATCATTGAATTTTATGACAATCGAAGTGTAGCCGTTTCAGATTACACTTACGTAGGTTCGTTTCAGGGACACAGTTATTATACTAGAAATAGTGGTGCTTATTGGAAAGTTTGTAAAGAGGAAGCTAATTCATTAGGAGGTAGTTTATTTATTATTAATAATGATGCTGAGTTTGATTATGTGAAATCTGTAATTTCAAATATAGATTATCATATAGGTTTTTATCAAGACACAAATGATTCAAATTACTCAGAACCTAATGGAGGTTGGAAATGGATTAAGGAAAAAGCATTATGGAATTATAGTTGGACAGTTTCTGGATCAAATGTAACAACCACCACAGTAACTGTCTCAGGAACAGATTTAGCAGGAAATGCATATACTGGAACGGATAGTATCACCTTTACAATTGACAATTCAAATCCATCTCTCACGATAATAAAACCGACGGGAACTTACACTAATCAATCAGTAGTTGTAACCTTAACTTATGATGAAGTTGTTACAGGTTTAACTACAGATACTAGTCAATTTTCAGAGGCAACTAATATTGCTAGTTTAACTCTACTTAGCGTTTCTAGTGATTATAAAACGTATACTGTGAGGATTACACCTAGTTCAGATGGACTTGTAAAACTGACTCACGCTCCTAATTCGCCTCCCGTCACTGACAGTGCAGGAAATCCAATAGCTTCTACTGTCTCTTGTAGTTTTATTTATGATACTACATCACCAACGGTAACTCTAACCGATACAGATTCAGATAACATAGTTGCTGAATCCAATGTGGTTACTATTACTGCAACTTTTAGTGAGTCTATGGCTGCAACTCCAACTATTAATATAACAGGTGAAGTTAGCAATGCAATAATGACTGCAACATCCTCATCAAGTATCTGGATTTATCCTTGGACTGTATCTACAACAACTAGCGGTATAGTCTCAGCCACTGTATCAGGTATCGATTTAGCTGGTAATGTTTATTCAGGAACAGACAGTGTTACCTTTACTAAAGATAATACTATAGCTCAAATTTCTACATCAGGACTTACATCGGATAATTTATTTTTAAATATTACATTTAACAAAGATGTTTATTCTGATGTCATTAATGGTGTAGGGTCAAATACATTAGAAGTTTCAGATTTTGAACTTTCACTTACTTCCAACTCAAGCCTCACTTTATCAAGTCAAAATCCGGAATCAATTACCCAAAGTGGAACTAATTATATTCTTAAATTACCAGCTGTAGGTTATGCTAATGGTAATGAGACACTTATACTAAATATCCCAAATAATAAAATCTTTGATATTACTGGGAATATATTTACATCAACTTTATCATTTACACTCAACAACAACTTATTAGTTTATTATGATTTTTCAAACACTAATTCATATAATGGGAATACCACTTCCGCATCAAATAAATCTATTTCAGATTTAAGCGGTAATTCTAATGATGGAGAAATTAAGGGTATTAGTAATGTTTACTATGATTCTTTTAATGATGCTATATATTTTGATGGTGATAGCGGAGGAGAAAAGGGAATAGCAATCTCAGATTTAAAATATGTATCCGATGATTCAGATCAGATTAATGAATTAACCATCTTATCAAGAATAAAACTTAGCTCAACCACTTCAAATCACAGCAATGATCAGAGAATACTTTTTTCATTTGATAGGTCTTCAGTTTTTAGATTTTCAGTTGGTTCAGATCAGAATAGCAGTTCTGCGGGGAAACTAGCTTTTCATTTTGCAAATTCCGATAAGCATTCAGGGAGTAGTAATGGTTCTCATGATACCTATGCAGTTTCGCAGACTATCGATTTAAGGGATGATAATTGGCATGATGTTGCTGTTACTTTTATAGCAAATACTCCTAATGGTTTGAAATTTTATGTTGATAATAATCTAGTTTATACACATCCTGATTCATTTAAACCAATTTCAAATCAAATAGATACTGAAACACCACGTTATGGTTGGATTGGGAATGGAAGTGAAAGTAGCTCTGCAGGATCCTCAACAGGACCTGATCATCTATTCTTAGGATATGTCCAATCACTTAAGTATTACAATAAGCAATTAAGTCAATCATTTTTAAATGGTATAGATCAATCAGGACCTAATGTTCAATTATCTGATACTGACACTGATAATTTAGTTTCTGTTTCTAATGTAGTAACTATAACCGCTACTTTTTCAGAAAGTATGGCTGCTACCCCAACTCTTTCCTTAACGGGTATCGTTTCAGACGCAGCTATGAGTGCTACAGCATCTGATTCAGTTTGGACCTATACTTGGACGGTTTCTGGATCAACTATTACCTCTACCATAGCAACTGTTTCTGGAACTGATTTAGCAGGAAATGCATACTCTGGAACGGATAGTATCACATTTACTATTGACAACTCAAACCCAACCCTTGTAAGTTTTACCGATAACGATACAGATAATATCGTCAACAACTCCACTAACGTAACTTTTTCAGCTATTTTTTCTGAGTCTATGGCTGCAAGTCCAACTTTATCCATAAGTGGTTTAGTGACCAATACTGCTATGACCGTATCAGCTTCTACAAACTCAACTACCTGGACTTACTTTTGGGATGTTCCTTCGGGAAGTGACGGTACTTATTTTGCTACAGTTTCAGGAACAGATTTATTAGGTAATGTGTATTCAGGAACAGAAAGCATCACTTTTATAATAGACAATACCGACCCTCTTATCCAAAGTGTTACAGTTACAGATACTAATAGTAAAGTACTACTAACTTATAATGAACCTGTACAATTATATGATCCGTCCTACTTTGCTACAAACTTTAGTGTGACCAAAACTGGAGGTGCCGCCACAGTTAGTTATACAGGCTATACATTCAGTTCTACAGACAGCAATACCATCATTTTAAATATAACAGTAACAGGAGAACCTACAGGTGACGAGCTTCTCACAGTGGGTCCCGCAGGGGCAAGTACACTAATCGATAGAGCAGGAAATTATGCGCTTGCTTATTCTGACAGCAGCCAAACGTCCAATACAGTTTATTTATCCAATACCCCTCCAAAATTTACTTCTACAACAGTGAATTCAAACAATACCAGCATTACGATTGTCTTTAGTGAAGGGGTCACAGCCGATGCAAGTGGAACCGAGCTTTCTAATACAGATTTTACTTTAGCTGTCAGC
>Ga0255773_10002778_pt1 | contig 16006 bp, 20 predicted proteins | sample 011ome_17_FD_179971 | JGI IMG/M metagenome (GOLD analysis project Ga0255773, IMG submission 179971) | Coastal salt marsh microbial communities from the Groves Creek Marsh, Skidaway Island, Georgia - 011502XT metaG (version 2) | ecosystem: Environmental > Aquatic > Marine > Intertidal zone >...
AAATGGTTCATTGCCTACTTATCGTAATTGGAAAACCACTACTCAAAAAAGGCACATTGAACCCAACGCCGGTATTATTCCCGAAAAACCTATTATTTCCAGTAATATCCCACCATTAAATGAGTCGATTGTTAAACGCCGTGCTGAAATGCGTGCTAATATGAACGCTTTTAATTCACCAATTAATACAAAACCTAAAAACAGATACTTAAAGCAAAAACGTATTGTCCGTCGAACATATAAACTTGGAAGGTCACAAATACATCCAACCGTAAGCATTCTTATTTCGAATCGAACTATTCGTAACCGACTTATGACTGATGCACAGGAGTTGAAGCAAACCCCTATAGATGAAGTTAAACGATTTTTGGTAAAAAACGGTTTTGTTCGCGTTGGGTCTAGTGCACCCAATGATGTATTACGTAAAATGTATGAAACCGCGAAATTGATGTGCGGTGAAATAAAAAATCATAATTCAGATAATTTACTTTATAATTTTTTGCACGACACAGTGGATAACTAATTTACCACTGTTGTATAGAATAAATAAAGACAATGCAATATGAGGCGATTCCAATACATATCAGTCCGACACACCATGCGACGCCAACTAGAATATGTTGGACGGGACGATTATTTGTGGATGAATAATTAATATGCAATAAATCAATACGCGGGTCTGATAGTTTATCTTTTCGCGCCTGTCGAATCGTATTATTATATTCAATCTCATCTAGCATATAAAATTGCCCGTAATTGTCGTCGTCGGAATACTCCATTTGTTGGTAGTTTATAAGTTTCAGTTGATTATATATTATCAAAATACGATAATATATGATGTTCAATTTTGTCGCTGCATATATAATATGAATCAATATAAAATATTCTCTGTATAATATATCAAATACAATGTCGGAAAATTCAATTTATTATGAATATCTTCAATTGACGACACAATATCAGTCCACATATGGAGAAAATACAGTTGTACTTCTACAAGTAGGTGCGTTTTTTGAGGTATACGGATTCCGGTGTCCAGATACAAAAGAGGTTCGTGGTAGTAAAATAAACGAATTCAGTCAACTGTGTAATTTAAATATTTCAGAAAAAAAAACTATATATGATAGTCAACAAGTTTTAATGGCTGGATTTCGTGATTATCAATTGGACAAGTATTTACAGAAGATAACTGCAGGTGGATATACCGCAGTTGTTTATGTACAACAAAAACAAGGGACAGTTATAACGCGCATATTTGATAGTGTCCATTCGGCTGGTACATTCATGTCGTATGATTCGGAACTTTCGCAACAGACTACGAATAATATAGCATGTATTTGGTTAGATATACACAAACCCGTTTTGCAAAATCGTGGAATCGGACAACTTACGTCTAAGACACGTGATACTATTATATGTGGTATAGCGATTGCGAATATATTTACAGGTAAATCATATATTGCAGAATTTCAACAACCATTTTCGATACAACCTACCACATTCGATGATATTGAACGTGTTATGACTACACATTCACCAAGTGAAATTATTCTGATTTCACCCTTTGAAAAAGACCAGGTTCAATCAATTATTCAGTATTCGGGAATTCAAACGCGCGTCATTCATTGTGTAGATAGTCGTGTATCCGAAAAGGTCTCTAATTGTATACAACAAAAATATGTTTCGCATGTTTTAAACACATTTTATGGAGAAGATGCACTAAACACATATGGTGAATTTAATGTATATCCTACAGCTACTCAGTCCTTCTGTTTTTTACTCGATTTTGTCCAAGAACACAACCCGAATCTTGTGAAAAATATCGCACCCCCGTGCTTTCATACAAACACAGAAGTCCTTTTGGCGAATCACACATTAAAACAGTTAAATATATTAGATGATTCTTCAAATGACGGTGCACAATTTGGACATTTATCGTCTGTAAATGCATTTCTTAATAAATGTAATACGTCTATGGGTAGAAGGAAATTTTACTCGCAACTAGTTTGTCCAACCACTGATATAAATTGGTTACAATCGGAGTATAATGTTACAAATGAGATGTTGAAACCTGAATGTTTTGAACTTATACCGCAAATGCGACGTTCATTGTCTCAAGTGAAAGATATTGAACGCATTTGTAGGCAAATCGTTGTGCGAAAAATATACCCCTCATCCATTTGTTATTTGTATCAATCCATTCAAACAGCAATGTCTCTTCGCGAAATGTTTATTAACAACCAATGCGTGAGAGAATATTTAGACGAACCTACAATTGATATATCTAAATCCTGCAACCGAATTATGGACTTTTTGGACACCCATTTCCATATTGATAAATGTAAGGGGGTTTCTACAACTACTGTTTTCGATGAAAATTTTATTCAACGCGGGTTTTGTTCAGAATTAGACGAAGTTATTGAAAATCATACAACAAATACTAAATTATTTTATCAAATACAACAGACATTAAACGATGCTATACGTGCACAAGATAAGACGGTTAATACCGAAATAGAATATGTGAAAATACATACTACTGAAAAATCGGGAATGAGTCTTCAGATTACAAAAAAAAGGGGTCTTCTTTTGAAATCTATTATTTCTCGTATGGGGGAATCGTATCTTCCAGAATTACCCGGCATTCAATGGAGATGGATTAAATTAGTGTCTTCGTCGGGAAGCACAGACGAAATCGATACACCATTTTTGACCAAAGTGTGTCGCGATTTACTACACCAAAAGGACTCTATCAATAAATGGATTGCTACCGCTTTTCAACAATTACTCGCATTCGTTGAGAATGATTATTATGAAGATATTGAGCATATAGCATCTTATTTATCTCGCATCGATGTATTACAAACTAAGGCATATATTGCTAAGGAATATAAATATTGTTGCCCCATTATTAATGAAAGTGCACCGAAATCATTTGTTGATGCAAAAGCGTTACGTCATGTGCTCATTGAACATATTCAAACAAACGAATTATATGTCGCGAATGATATTGTATTGGGCAATCAGAGTCAAGACGGTGTATTATTATACGGCACAAACGCTGTTGGTAAAACGAGTTTTATACGTGCACTCGGAATTTCAGTGATAATGGCGCAAGCAGGATTATTTGTTCCATGTAGTCAGTTTTGTTATAAACCATACCAATCCATATTTTCGCGCATATTAGGAACCGACAATTTGTTTAAGGGTTTATCAACATTTGCAGTGGAAATGTCCGAGTTACGCGTTATTCTACGATTAGCAGATGAAAATAGTCTCATTTTAGGCGATGAATTATGTTCTGGAACAGAAACTGAGTCCGCTTTGAGTATATTTGTAGCAGGGTTGACTGAAATGCACGACAATAAATCATCTCATATTTTTGCGACGCATTTTCATGAAATAATTCATTATGATGAAATTAAAGGGCTTTCTCGTTTAGCTTTGAAACATATGGCTGTTCATTATGACCGCGAATTGGACGCACTCGTATATGACCGAAAATTAAATGACGGTCCCGGAAACAGAATGTATGGATTGGAAGTTTGCAAATCACTTCATTTATCGGAAGACTTTTTAAAACGCGCCTATCATATTAGAACTAAATATTTTCCTGAAACCAAGGGGGAACTATCACATCCAACAAGTAGATATAATGCGGACAAAATACGAGGTGTATGTGAATTATGTGAAAAAGATATTGGTGCTGAAACGCACCATTTATACGCACAGGCGGATGCGGATAAGGACGGTTTTATTGAACAATCTGATGGTAATGTTATTCATAAAAACCACCCTGGTAATTTAATGTCTGTTTGTGAAGCGTGTCATGACCAATATCATGCGTCAGGTGAAGATGTTGTTTTACTACGTAAAAAAACGAGCAAAGGATATAAAATAATCACATAAAATTGATAGGTTTATTATAATCTTATTTATTATAACAAACCAATAACATGTCTAGTAGTGTTGCCCCCGATTTACGCTTAGAACAGATTGAAAGTCCAGTTACTACAATGCAATTGGACGAGATGACCGATTCATTGATTTCTACAATGCAACTGGACGAGCTGACCGGAACTAACAATAACGTTTACAGTGAAGAAGACATTTTGTTAGCAAAACAATGGGGTATGTCCGTTCCTGAAATGTTGGAAGTTCTTGAAACGATTAATTTACACGACCCGAATGAAGGTCAACCTGAATATTCGCCTGAATGGCCAACTGACTTCATCGGTGATGGATTTCATGCAAATGATTTGAAATGGGTTCGAGAAAACGTCACTAAGATGCGCGATGTCCCTTTGCACCAGAATCCTTACACAAATGACTCTATATCTGTGTCTGTCGACCTGGACGATAAAGAATATGAAGTTAAATAGTCGTTAAAACAATAAAAATAAAAAATGTTCCTATAAAATATACTATATGAACAATGAAATACTAATTTCGTGTAACTGGAAAATGAATCCATCTACGTTAGAAGAAGTAATAGAATTAACTCAAAATATTATACAATATTCAAAACACATATCAAAAAATACAAAAGTATTGTTAATTGTTCCATTTCCTTTTATATATTGTGTTTCAACATTAGTAAAAAATACAAATATATTATTAGGTGGTCAAGATTGCCATAGTGAGTTATTGGGACCTTATACAAGTGGTGTTTCGGTATCTATGTTAAAGTCATTAGGATGCTCTCATGTTTTAGCTGGACATAGTGAACGAAGACAATTGTGGAATGATACAAATAAAATTATAAACAAAAAAGTGAGAAAAATACTCGATGATGGATTACATTGTATATTATGTATTGGCGAAAACAAAACTGAATACGAAAACGGACAAAATAAAGAAATATGTGCCAAACAACTAAGTGAATGTTTATCTCAATGTAGTGAAAATGAATTAAAACAAATTATTATTGCATATGAACCTATATGGGCAATTGGAACGGGATTAAATGCTACAATTGAAATAATCGAAGATGTTCATAATTACATACGAAATTGGTTTAAAGTACACTATTCAGAAACAATCTCGGACAACATATGTATTCAATATGGGGGCAGTGTAAATCCGATAAATGTTTCCAACATATTAAAAATTGAAAATGTAAATGGAGTTCTTGTTGGAAGTGCGTCACTCGATTCAGAGAAAATATCAAAAATAATTAATAATTCCATTTTATAAAAAATAAAAAATGTTCCTACATAGGACATTTTTTATTGAATCGATTCATGATAACACCTTGTTTTTGTCGTCTTTGCTTCAATTATGATTTCAAAATTGTGTATTGTTTATCACTAATCCAACCATACTCATACATTTGGTCTATGATTGCATAATCATTTTTTAAATAATTCTTTAATATTTCATAACTTTTATCAGTTATGATTTTATTATATTTGCTATTATCTTTTCCACGTTCTATTACATCAATATCAAAAATATTTTTCATATCCTCTTTCAATGTTTCTGTACAAATGACTCCTAATATTTGTTTTTTTGGACATTTATTAATGAAAGTTTTTAGGTAAAAATCTATATCTTCTTTTAAATGGTGAATATATTTCCCCGAAGACGGACTACCATTAAAAATATAAGGATTTATTTTTAAATCATCGCACAAGTTATCAACATTTTGGTATTGGTTCAGAATATTTTTTTCATTCTTGAATCTGTTTTTATCTCTTTTGTTCTCACAAACTAAATAATGTCTCCAATTAAATGCTGATATAAATCTTTTTATAGGATTTCGTATAACTATTACATAATTTTCATTTGGTTTATAGATGGCTTCTTTAACATGAACGGCTGAGTGTTTAACATTCTTAGATTTTAATTCTCTCCAAACAGAGGTGCCCCCGCATTTTCCTATATGTATGATTACTAAATTGTCCATATATACATTTTATATTTTTAATTTGAACGATAATATAATGCTATTCTTATAAAAATTATGTTATAACAATATATACTTCATGGATACATCCCGTAAAGCTCTAAATACGGACGAGATTGATGATAGAGTTATAGAAATGTATAATAAACTTGAGATAGATGTTCAAAATAAGATAAACGAGCTCGAATTCAGAATGCGGGCAGCAAAAGAAGTTGCCGCCATTAAAGATGAAATTAAACGTATAGATACAAAATCTTATAAATTGCATGAAAGATTAAAAAAAGGAGGGAAAGGAGGGAAAGGAGGGAAAGGAGGGGACAAATAGATAAAATTATGATTAATGAATGTTTTTTGAAGATGTATATACAATTAAATCGACTAATCTGTTACTATATCCCCATTCGTTATCATACCATGCTACTAATTTCACAAAATTATCGTTCAATGATATACCTGCTTTTACGTCAAATATACTACTTCGGGAATCCCCTTCGAAATCTTTACTCACCAAATCTTCATCTGTCCAACCTAATATACCTCTCATTTCATTTTCAGAGGCCATTTTTATTGCATTTACAATATTTTCATAAGTTGTCGATTTGTTTAATTTTACAGTCAAATCTACTACCGATACATCTATTGTTGGAACGCGGAAAGCCATACCTGTTAATTTTCCTTCTAATTCGGGAATTACCTTTCCAACAGCACTTGCTGCACCGGTTGATGATGGAATGATATTAACCCCTGCGCTTCGACCACCTCTCCAATCTTTTGCAGATGGACCATCAACCGTTCTTTGTGTCGCGGTTGTAGCGTGGATTGTGGTCATTAACCCCTCTTCTATACCAAATTCGTTGTGAATTACTTTCGCCAAGGGAGCTAGACAATTTGTTGTGCATGAGGCATTTGAAAAAATATCTTCACCGTTGTATTTATCATTGTTTACACCCATTACGAACATGGGTGCATCTTTTGACGGTGCCGAAATCACAACCTTTTTTGCTCCGCCTAATAAATGTAAATTTGCCTTTTCAATTGTCGTAAACATACCGGTAGATTCCACGACATAATCAACGTCATGTTTTCCCCATGGTAAATCACTAGGGTCCTTTTCAGACAAACGGTGAACAATATTGTTATTAATCACTAATGTGTCGCTAGCATTATCAACTTTTATTTCATATGAGACTTTACCATGAACACTATCATATTTTAATTGATACGCCATATATTCTAAATCAGAAAAGGGTTCGTTTACAGCAACCACTTCGATATTTTCACCACCTAAACGGCGTTCTTCTATACATCTAAACACAAGACGTCCAATTCGACCGAATCCGTTGATTCCAACTTTCACCATTATACATAGAAAACATATATTTTACGATACAATAATATTCATTTTCAAATGGCCACATTTTTGGGGTTCGATACATGCACCATTCCAATCGTGTCTGTTTTTTCAACGTCACGAATACGCGCGTAAACAATATTTATATTTTTCAAACGGGCATATTTAGAGACTTGTTTGCACAATACAGCCCCCTGTTTTACTATATACCTCAACGTCTTTTTATCAACATCTTCGTCTATTTTAGCAATAATATGCCCAGAGGATTGCCCCTCTATATGAAACCACATATGATGTTCTTCTGCATCATCAATGATTTCGAAATTTTCTCGAGCATTTTTCCCAATAACAAACTCAATATTGAGATTGCTGTTTGGAATATCGATACACTTTATAGTCGGCATTTTGATTTATACAAGTTCATGTTTATATAAATCAAATATCAATTTTACATACAATTACCGTAACACTTTCCTTGATAATAATACACGTCGCGATTTTTGATAGAAGTGTCGCTATAAATACTCTTTTGTTTGGGTCCGTTCTCATTTCCATGAACACATTTCTCCCCACCGACCGACACACAGCAACTTGTTGTCGCACACACATCTTTTGTTAAGGAATTGCATTTTTTCTCGATTTGACCAAACATATCTGTATCTTTACAGAACCCCTCATTTTGACCATATGCTACCGTATTTGGTTCGGTTTTAAATTTAAAGTCGTTGTTGTAAGCAGCTTGCTCATACGAAGGAACATATCCTGTACCTCCATATTTTACTGTTCCTGATTCATTGTATAACGGCGATGGCTGCACACCTCCATTCGTGTCCCCCCGTTTCAAATTTTCCATTTTTTCTTTCCACTCATCCATCGCTCCTCCGGGTGAAATGTTTAACGTTCCTGAGTCTGAATCGCAAAGTGATGTTCTTTGCTCAGCAGTCAAATTTGAATCAGGCTTACATAGTTCTTCCTGTTGTTCTTCATCTAGTTTATCAGTTGATACATCACCTGGACCGCGACCTGCATACGTATCATAAGGAAATGTATCGGGTGCAGACGTATCATTACCAGCTAATCTATTTTGCGAATCAGCATAAGATGTCGATGCGTTTTGATATCCTTCTTCGGAGGTGTTAATATATTGATATATTGTCCATATAGCAAACGCAATTAAAATGCTATATCTCACATTCATTACCATTGTGCGTGATAAGACGTTTTCTAGAGATATACAACTGAATATACCTAAATATTTTGGTTTCAATGTTATCAATAAGATTATAACTACAGTCAAATAAACATATATCATTATTTGTAATATTTAGACATTTTATTTTCTGTTACAAAATTGAATTAGAGATTTCGATATTAAGTAATACATTATATATATCAACTATGATTATTCCTGTTAAGTGTTTCACGTGCGGTTCTGTTTTAGCAGACAAATATCGATACTTTCAAGACGAGGTTCGTAAAATAAAAATTCAAAAGGGCGATGACCTAGAAAAGGTAGTGTATTTAACAAAAGACCATATTGAAAAGACACCCGAGGGAGTCGTATTAGATGATTTGCGGTTAACCAATGTATGTTGCAGACGACATATGCTAACTCATGTAGATATTGAGTAGATAATGTATATTCACTTACATTTTGGGATTTTGTATTTTTATCGGAGATGAAGAGAATATGTATGTATTCTATATAACCATGCCAACGCAAAAACGTCGTGGAAAACGCACAATGAGTAAGCGAAATGGTAAACATGGTCGTAAAACACGCACAGTTCGTAGACGTAAAATGAAAGGAGGTGTTTCGTTCAATGACCCGGTCAATCCTTCAAATTATCCGAGTTATCCTTTGAATATGTATAATGGCGGAGACCCACAGAGTTATATGATTGATTCTCGATTACTTACAAACATGACGTCAGGAGGTAGAAAAAAGGTGTCGCGTCGTAATCGCACAAAACGTTCACGTAGAAGACGTCGGCATAAGATGAAGGGAGGTTCATTGATGGGCACCGATTTATTGAGCGGTTTAACAACATCGACATCAAACGAGATGTCCTCATTCGGAACTACTGGAGGTACCAATTTAATGTATGATAAAATAACGGGTTCTGCTATACCCGAGGGTCCAGCAATGCATGCCGAACGCGTTATGGTTCCAATCGCATAAATAATAATATATGTTTTTTCTAATCCTATATTATAAATGGCTATCTCTGGTTTGCGTAAATTGTGTACCCCCTCTTATGTGTATTTAGTAATTTCTTCCATCGCATTGGTTGTAATGTTATATCAAAATATTGGTAATGTCGACAAATATTGCTTAGGTTCTTACACATGCACTGTTTCTAGCACTGCTCTTATTTTCGTATTGAAAGCACTTTACATTCTATTCTGGACATGGGTTTTGAACCTTATGTGTAACGCGAATGCAACTGGTATTGCTTGGTTCTTATTGCTTCTTCCAGTTATTATCATGTTTGTTCTATTATCTGCTATGATGATTAACGGTAGCGTTTAAATAATCGTCTAACAATATACGCCTCATTTTGTATATTGTTTAGTGAAATTAGAGTAATCGTAAAATTGATTTAAATATAAAGATTTGTTATAATAGTAATCTATACGTCAAACATGCAACCGGCATTAAACCAATTTTCAGAAGAAAACGATATTCTTAAGTTCACACTTCATGGTGTTAACGTATGTTTCGCTAATGCGGTTCGACGCACAATATTGTCGGATATTCCCATTGTTGTAATTCATACTGATTCACATGAAACAAATCAATGCACAATTAAGCAAAATACCGGTCGTCTTCATAATGAAATTATCAAACAACGTTTAAGTTGTATTCCTATACATACCACTCTCCTTCGCGACACCGATAGAGAAAAGGCTTTGCCTGGTAATTATTCTCTTGTTTTGGATATTACAAATGATACTGATAATACTATATTTGTTACTAGTGGTGATTTCAGATTAAAAGACAATGCTACAAATACTGTTCTATCAAAGGAAGAGATGGACAAACGTTTTCCAGGTCTCTTCCCAATGAATATAAAAACTCAATCTTATATCGATTTTGCTCGTCTTCGTGCTAAAGTGAGCAATGAAATATCAGGAGAATCATTGAACCTGACTGCAGATTTCGCAGTCAGCACGGCAAAACATAGTAGTATGTATAATGTTGTTTCAAAGTGCGCTTATGGAAATACGCAAGATACGACCAAATCGCTCGCGGCATGGGACGCGCACGAAGCTAAGTTGCGAACCGACGGTGAAACGGACAGTGATATTAAATTTCAAAAGAAGAATTTCAATATTTTAGATGCACAGCGTCATTATGTTCCTGATAGTTTTGACTTTGTATTGCAAACGTTGGGTATTTACGACAATAAGGATTTAGTTCGCAAAGCATGTGCTATTCTGCAAAATAAGCTCATTGATATCATTCAAGGGGTGGAGTCAATGCCTATATTTATATCCGACACAACTATGGAGAATTGTTTCGATATTCGCCTTGAAAATGAAGATTATACTATTGGTAAGGTCATTGAATATATCATGTATACCAAATTTTATGAAGGCGATAAAACGTTAACATTTTGCGGTTTCAAGAAATTTCACCCTCACGATACGGAATCTACAGTGCGCATTGCGTTCGACAAAAAGAGCGATTTGTCTCGTGTTCGCCAGTATTTAAAAGAGGTTTGTGTTGATGGTCAGGAAATATTTAAAGATATTCATGGTTTGTTTAAGTAAATGGTAGAGAAATACAACAATAAAAAGTATATAGAATTTTTTATTGTTTCTATTATAAAATGGAGTTTACCAGTTTTTTACATACTTTATTTTCGGCATTTGATAACGTATTTTGGGCAGAAATGGAATCTGACGATGATGATGAAAATAGGATTGATTTAGACTCTATTGTGTAAAAAAATATGAATATATTCTATAATGAAGGGTTTTAATATAAATACCACTGAAGTGCATAATGAATTAAAAGAGGATGGTGACAGCGATAGTCACCAAGACGGATGTAATCGTCGAATAAGATTCAAAAAAAGGGGTAAACAAACAAAGAGAAAAGGAAAACGAACAAAAAAGGTAGCAATAAAATATAAGAAAACTCGTTCAAAAAGAAAACGGGGTGGTGGTAAGAAGACCGTCTCGTTTAAAAGTTGTAAAACAGATGCAGATTGTTGGTTAAGTGAACCAGAATGCGATGAAAAAAATAAGATTTGCGTTAGGAAGAAGGTTTTTCATAAATAATTAGATACGATAAATACTTAGAGGTGTATACATGTGATCGAATATATATATTAGATACGATAAATGTTTGTATAATCCATTCATATCACGTCGCTCCTCATATTGTATGTATAACATGTCTGCGAGTTCAGGAATGATTTTATCATAATCACAATTATCATCATTCCATGACCATTCTACGTGAGTGACCTTGCCTGTGGTATCACGCCATTTGTCTTTCTCGCGATACGCATTCATATTATGCAACATTGCAGATTCAGAGATAGACGTTTCATTCACATGTTTGAAGTAAGACCGAACTAGATGAAATCCATCATAATATTGTCCCAGCTCATATAATGTATCATCCCAATTGTATTTTTTCATCCAATAATGGACTTTGACCTCGTCTTGTATAAAACGATAAATATACGGGTGCAAGTCAAGAGGCAATGCCTTTAAAATACGGTCTGCGTCACTTGTCGCGACAATAGTTTGTAATCTTTGCATATTGGTGTGTGTTACTATAAGAAAACAAACAGGCCATATATCAATTTTGTTACAATTCAGTAAAATTGAATGTATTCAAACGAGTATTTGAATACATTATACCATGTTAGCCTGCATACAAAGATACTTTCTTTGTAGACAGACTCAAGCTGAACACACATTATTGAATATTAGTCTAAGTGAGGCCGATGTTCATAACACAGAAACGTATATACCCAAAATTACTTGTGGGAAAGTAATAAAAGTATATGACGGGGATACTATCACCGTTGCTGCCTATTTGCCTGAATCAAATAAACAAGTATACAAATTTTCCGTGCGGTTGCGAGGTATTGATTCGCCTGAATTGCGCGGTTCTTCTGCTACAGAAAAAAAACATGCTATCGTCGCTCGAGACGCATTAAGTGGACGAATATTAAATCAATATATAGATATTAAAAATGTATCTACTGAAAAATATGGACGATTATTAGCAGATGTATATTTTGAAGGCACAAATATGAACAATTGGATGGTGTCCAATAATTATGCCGTGGAATACGATGGTGGAACAAAACATCGGGATAAATCGTGGGATAAGTAATTATCACAGTAAAGTTATAAAATTGATTCTAGCCGTTTTTATTGTAGCAAAGTAACAACCTGATATCATGGAAAAGCGATTGAATACAAAGTTTGATTTATATATCAAGAATTTCAAGGATGGAATTCGCGATAAAATGTCTCAATTACAAATGGACTCGAGCGATGCAGCCGACTTAATGGAATATATATATGAATATGACCGACTTGTTCTCGAGAAGGAGGATTTTATCAAACGAAAGCGTGTAAAGAATTCAATTCCAGAGAACAATCGCTGTCTAGCAAAACGAGCAACCGGGGAACAATGCACACGGAGACGAAAAACCGAGTGTGAATTTTGCGGGACGCATTCCAAAGGGACCCCTCATGGTTTAATTTTAACTACAGAGGCTAATATGCAATCGGTTCAGAATGTTGAGGTGTTTGCACAGGAAATTTGCGGAATAGTATATTATTTAGACCAGTATAAAAATGTGTATAATACAGAAGATATTATGTCCTCGGTTGAAAATCCACGTATTATTGCTAAGTGGGAACGTATAAATGATGTTTATAAAATACCGTCAATGGGTTTAGTGTAATCATTTATCAACTTTGCGCACAATAACATCTTTAACAACTTCTTCTCTGTTACTTAATATAAAATTATTTACTTCACTCGCCATAGATGTATCTCCGTTGTAATATGTAGAAAGTATATTTAGAAGCAATTTTTTTGTAATCGGTTTTTTAGTTTTTCGACTAGCATATTCAATACGTCCATCATTGATATCAACGCTATCAATTTCTTCTTCTTTCATTATATTCATTAGTTCTGCAGAAAGGGCATCTTTCCCTTTTTTTCTTGTCGACAATTCGCTTTTCAAAGTTCGCATCTCGTTATCCGTTTTGACCCAATCGCGAATAATTTCAATTAATTTATTTTTTGCTTCCATCAGTATTATATACTTATTCATATATTTATATTTTTATATTGTATTCTTTCTGTTTTTATAGATACTAATAATATATACGCGATGATTTTTATTAATCGACGTTCAAATACAATTATGCCGATGCGCGACCCATCAAAATCGTATTCTTTGCCGGTTAACGGTGCACGGTCGGCACCTCTAAATAATCCGTTTTATCCGAAAGCAAATGAGACTGTGCAAAAAGAGAGTAAAATGGTTTGGGGTAAACCGACTTGGTATATGTTACATACAATGGCCGAAAAAATAAAGGTTGAACATTTTCCACGATTGCGACTAGAATTGTTAAATATTATTATGCGCATTTGTAATAATTTACCTTGTCCTGATTGTGCAAATCATGCTACTGCATATATGAATAGAATGAATTTCGATAATATTCAAACAAAAGAACAGTTAAAATTAATGTTGTATCAATTCCATAACCATGTAAATACCAAAAAAAATTACCCCTTGTTTCCGATGAACAAATTAGATTCCACATATCAACATGCGAACACGACGAATATCATCACCAACTTTTTCTATCACTTTTCAAAAACAAATTATAGTGGTCGTATGGGGACTGAGAATTTTCACAGAACACGAACTGTTCGCGACATTAAGGGATGGCTCAATCAAAATGGTCAATATTTTAACCCATAAGATTGTTTTTGTTGGAATCAAAATAAATATTTAACACTCTAGTATATATATGTTTCTGTTAACCAGTTTATTTGCATTACTATCAACGATAATCGGGGTTACGGGGGACGCACCTACAATATATGTTTATGCGTATTCATGGACACCCGGATTCTGTTACAATACAGAATATCCTGGTTGTAGTGATTCATTACCTTATTGGGGAACTAATTTTACAATACATGGATTATGGCCACAATATATTGATAAAGGTTATCCATCATCGTGCACAAATGAACCGTTTGATACCAATGTTCCCAATGAAGTTGGTGAGGATACTATGATTCAATATTGGCCAGATGTTCAATATACTGTAAGTGACCCTCAATATGATAGTTTTTGGATTCACGAATGGTCGAAACATGGGACTTGTACCGGATTAACACAATTGCAATATTTCAACGAAGCTATACAATTAACGCAACGAATACCTACACCAACTATATTAAGTGAATCTGTTGGGAAGAATATAAGTGCAACTGTGTTGCGCAATGATATGGGAGGCGAAAAATATGTCGCATTACAGTGCAAAAATCAGATATTAACAGGAGCATTCACATGTTGGAATCAAACAAACGGTATACCGACTACACAAATTATGTGTCCATCAAGTGTTGTGAAAGAAGATACATGTATTTTATCTGATGATATCCAAGTTGTAAAATTAGAATAAATCATGATTACATCAAACGAGTAATAATCATGATTGTTGTTAAATTAAAGTGGTGTTTTTGCTTTATTTACCGGTCGACATTTGTATAAACTTTTGGTTGGTTGAGAACACACATCTTTATTTGCGATTCCGCTAAAATACGCTAAACCCGGTGTTCCTGTAGAATCGATAACCATTGCCCATAGCGCACCCATTAAACCACCAATAATTAATGATGTTAATAAATATTTTGGACTAGAGCAACGATTGGTTGAACTCCAGAACATATCCGCTACAATGGCTATTGGGAAAAGGATATATGTAGCAATATTTTGTGTTTGAAGGTTGTTCACTCCGATAAAATAAGCTAAATAAGCTAATGTATATCCAAAAACGGTTTGACTTAGTGGGAGTTTTGAGATTGGTCCTCCATTACCAAGTGTTAATTGTGAGCATTTTGCAATAGAATATTTGCTCTGAGTTGGTGCATCTTCGCCACTGTTTATATCTGGTAATATACTTGCTACCATGACTGTCGCAAATGACGCCAATAACAGTCCTAATAAATACATCACACCTTTCAAATCTTGGTTAAATATTGACTGTAATGTGAAATAACTCACAATTATGAACGGTGCTAACCGAAAAAACATGTATAGGATGTTAATCAAATTGAGTTCCATTCTACAATTTCTATTATAATAATCATAGAAATTGTAACAAGCTAAAACATTTTAATTATACATGTTGTTTTTAATCAAATGCGTGTTTCATCGCCTCTTTAATATTATCGACTGCATGGAACGACATTTCTGTTAGGTCAACCACATCGGCATATTTTTCCATAAAATCGTCAAAGTCCGTTTTGTTTTCAAGAGGGTATAATATCTTTTTTACACCTGCACGCATACTCCCCAATATTTTTGAATCTAATCCTCCAATAGCGGTAATACGTCCTTGTAAATTGGTTTCACCCGTCATAGATATAGTGTTTTGAATAGGTATGTCGTTCAATAAACTAAATAGGGATAGTGTAATTGCTCCACCCGCGGATGGTCCATCCTTGGGAGTTGCTCCTT
>Ga0255773_10002782_pt1 | contig 15991 bp, 6 predicted proteins | sample 011ome_17_FD_179971 | JGI IMG/M metagenome (GOLD analysis project Ga0255773, IMG submission 179971) | Coastal salt marsh microbial communities from the Groves Creek Marsh, Skidaway Island, Georgia - 011502XT metaG (version 2) | ecosystem: Environmental > Aquatic > Marine > Intertidal zone > Salt...
ATTGGAAGGAAGGTGTGATTCAATTTGTCCGCAAAAAAACCGAACGTGCCAACAAATCCAACCAAGTTCAAATCACCGCAGTGATTCATCCGCACATCACCGAAGTCATTCAAAGAAGAGGCGTGGATGATTCTCAGCCTGAAAATTATGTGTTTTCCATCATTGACGCGAACCAAACCGCCGAAGAACAACACAAGCACACCCAAGAGTTTGTTCGACGCATCAACATTGGACTAAAGCAAATCGCCAAAGAGCTGAATTTGACCAAAAACCTAACCACATACACCGCGCGCCATTCGCATGCCTATGCATTACTGATGGGCGGTGCCTCATTGGAGGTCATTATGGACCAATTCAAGCACAGTTCTATGAAAACTACCATGAATTACATCGATTCCATCGACAATGAGAAGCGAAAAGACATTGCAAAACTGCTTTAAAAGGACTTTTTAAGTAGTAAAAAAGTAGTTTTTCAGACCTTTTTAGAACAAATTCGGACGAAAATGAGATGAAAATCGGCTGATTCGGACGTTTTTCGGATGTTATTCAGGTGTTTTTCGGTGTATTAAGGAGATTTTTCTGCCTTTTTTAATGCTTTTTCGACTAAATCTAACTTTAGTATGAAGATTTTGAGTCGCTTTTTTGGGGTCACGTCCTATTTGTGGGGAGAATGTAGGTAGAGTTACCTTTAAAAACAAAAATGTCAGAGTTTGATCCAGGTGCTTTGCGTTATGTCTTTCCAGAGGAGCTTTTGCGCTATTTCGATATTGTAGAGAGTGGTATTCATACAGATAAGCCCACAGGAGAGGAATACTTGGAAGTGGTTTTTAAAGAGAAGAACACCTTGCCTGATGGCTATTCCAAAGAAGAGTATGAGAGCAAAGGCTTCTTTAATAAACGGGTTCAGGATTTTCCTTTACGGGGCAAAGCGGTGTTTTTTTAAAGGTGCGTCGCCGCAGGTGGCGCCATAAAGAGACCGGAGAAGAGCTCACCAGGGACTTTACATTTTTAGCCGAAGGCACCAAGTTTACCGCAGAGTTGGCGGATTTTTTAAAACAAAGAGGTGGATAACCGCTTGGACCCGATCTCCACGATTGCCTACTACTAAAGGGTAAAGGCTAAGACAGCGCGCAAGTGTTACAAGCAAAAGAAGGATGGATACAAGGATTGGGACCAAGCGGCCTATTGTGAGGAGTATCTTGTCTTTCCGGAGAACCTCACCCCTCACTTAGCTATTGATGAAGTCAATTTCACTCATGGTGAACTCTACACTTTTGTGAGCTCTAGAGATCGAGAAGGACGCGCACAGAAGTTAGTGGCCATGATCCGAGGCACACGCAGTGAAGATATCATTAATGTGTTGAACCGCATTGCTTTATCCAAGCGTTTAGAGGTTGTGGAAGTGAGTTTAGATATGGCCTCCAACATGCGCAAGGCATGTGAAATGGCCTTTCCCAATGCAACATTGGTTATCGATCGCTTTTGAAGGCTTCCCATTAAACAGTAACGGTTAAAATTTAAAAATCGTTAACTTAGAAAAGAACGAAGCAAAATGAAAAAGAGCAAGTTTACAGAGAGCCAGATTCGACTAAACCCTGGGTACTTTCATGTATTAATGTGCTTTCTATTGAGCGCCAGACAGATTGACCAAGTTCACTTTAATCTATCTTACCAAACTCTGCGCCCCTCATTAGTTCTTATTCCAATTCCATTAAAGAATCCCGGCATTTAATATCAAATCCATTCTTGCTTTGTACAGTAGTCCCAAGTTGAAAGTATTCTTTTGCGGCTTCCAAATTGTCATTCTTGTATAAATGTCCTAAATAATATGCTGCTTCAGAAAAGAATAATTCCTCAATACTCATTCTACTAATGTACTTATCGTAGTTCCTTATGAAAGGTTTGGAAAGTCTTCCTTTTTTGGCTATTAGGATTCCGAATCTCTCATCAATCTTTAGGGATGTAATAGCAATTCTAGATGTAAGTTCATTTTCAAATTGGTAAATGGCACCATACTCTAAAAGGTCATCATAAATATATAATGCTTCAAATAAATTCCCGTTTAACTCGAGAAGATACGCACCAATAAACAGAATTGTATCATGATAAGCTGTATCCAATTGGTATTTTTCATTAGTATAATGAAAAACCTCATGTGCTAAACTAAATTCTTCTCTTAAGATCAGGCTGTCAATTGTATATACCAAGGCTTTAAATCGTTTATACTGATTTTCAGGACTTATTCTAGTAAATCTATCGCAATCTAACAGGGACATCATTGCATCTGTCAAACTTGCATCAGGGCTGAACTCGTAGTTATTCGTGTAATATTTTTGTTCATTTTCCAAAACATTCTCACATTCTTCAATGAAATATTTAATCGTGTCCAATGAGCGAAAATAATCGTAAGGAGAACTAACTATTCTCTTGATATGCTTAGGTTTAACCGTGAATTTATGAGTAAAATTGGTGGCCGATATGATTGCTGCTCTTAAGCGAGCAATTTCTTTTATCTTTTCTTCGTCAAGATCTCTAATGATAAAGTTATAACCAATCAAGGCCTCCATTAGCTTTCCGTTTAACTCAAATGAATAGCTAAACACGAACAAAATAGTATCTAAACTATACACAAGTTCTCCATCATGGAGTAATCCATCACAGTAATTCAATTCATTACTGAATTTGTTTAGAACATTGTAGGCATTCTCATACTGTTCATCCTCTATGGATATTAGTCCCAGTTCAAATACCTCTAGAGGAGACAACGAGCTGTCATTAAAGCTGCTTTGTACCACTGAGTCAAGCTCAGTAGATGTCATAGTACTTATAGTGTTAGCTAGTTCACTATAGTAGTTAGTTTGTTGTGAATATCCCTTTTGCGTTGGAAAACAAACTAAAAAAATAATAAAGGATAAATTCTTCATGCTAATTGTTGTTTCTTCTGTAATTCCTTCTTATTCTATTTCCTTTAACAGTCTTTGGCTTTGGGCGTCTTTTTGGGTTTGTAAATGACCTTGATATATTTTTTTTATCGAGCCATACAAGTATTCCCATTATTTGAACTCCTTTGGTTTGATAGTATGTCCTTCTTTCCAGCCTTGGCTTATCAGGGCTGTTTTCATATTGTCCGTACCAATCTATCGTACCTTTTGGTATTTGAATAGTCCTTGGGCCGCTAAAAGTTCTCATTTTCCATTTATCATCCCAGTACATAGCCTTGTCTTCCTTTTCGAAGATCACTCGGTACTTCGATTCCGGATCTAAAGAATCGAATGGACCGTCAGGATATGTCAAATTAATGTCAATGACCGTTTCCCAATGGTCTTCTACAACCTGTTGTTGACTGTAAATAAACCTTCCTGCGGCTTTAGCTGCCTTTTTAAAGGCAATCATATTTCTATTTTTTCTCCATTGGACTTTGGACCTTCTGGCTCTGTCGACCTTAAAATTAGAACACTGTTCCGGTTTAGTACGGTTAAATAGATTTTTCAGCCATGGCCAAAAGTCCGCTTTTCTGCCATCCGGATCGACTTTATTAACTGGATTATTTCCCGTAAACGCATATGGCTCTGGCGTCTCATGCGCCAATGGATCCACACTCATCCACAGACTGAGTTTGCTCTGATAGTATCTAGCCCCGTAATAATGTAACCCCGTTTCTTGGTCTAACTCTTTTGAATTAAACCTATAAGGTGAGCTAAAGCTAAAGATGTTGGCATTCCATTGGTGCATTTCCTCACCCCATGGGTTGTATTGGAAATACTCGTGTGCGTAACCACCTCGCTTGGTAACCAAATCCACATTCCCAAGATAATCTGGATGATACCAGAAGATGACACGCGTTGTACTCTCAGGGGAATTCTTCGCCACTGACATCACGCCTCTATCTTCTTTTACCAACTCTGGATAATACGATTCTAATGTAGGTAGTTCTGGGGTACGATTCAAATCTAGCGGCTTATGTCCTAGTTGTTCCAATGTCTCTTGCAAGTCAGCAAAGGCCGCATTGTAATCTGGTGAGTCAGGGTCTGTACTAGGCTTACTAGGGTTTGAAGGTGTAGCACCGTTTTTCTGAGGCCCAATTGGGGGTGGGGTATTACCTGTATAGGAAATGGAAATATCCGTCGCCACACGCTGGGTATTCATATAGTAGTGCTTACTCACCTTATCACCATTCAGTAAATCTGTAACTACATAATATGGGTTTACATAGATCGAATACGGTTCCAAGTATTGCACATCATCAATGTTTTGATCATTGACCTGAACGGAAGATTGAAGGACGGAGCTCTTCATCACACGTTCACCCTTGTGGTCATACACGTAGTGGTGTACCCCTAAATCATTGCTCACCCCACTGAGCCACTGCTCCTCATTCCAATAGAACGTCTGCGGGCCACCGGCCATTGGGTCTTGGATTTCCTTGATGCTACCCGCGCTATTGTATTGGTAGGTAGATTGTGATGCAGAGATCTGATCAATGACATTGTCCAATTGATGCGGTTTGGATGGACTATAGCTATAGTTCAGGTTGTAATGCAGTGCAGCGCCATTGGTAACATTGGCCACCGACGCATTCTTTTGAGTTATACCTCCTGCCTTATTGTAAGACATGTCCAACAAATAAGTGGTTGTCGAACCTTTCTTGTGGATGTTTTGCTCGAATCGACCGAATCGATCATACGAATAGTTATCCGTAAAGGCTTGCAGTGTACCTGTTGATCCGCCTACCAAACTACCAGCTACATTTCGGTCAAGTTGAGACACCATGCCTTGCTTATTGTAGGTATAATCGCGCTCTAATAAAGTAGTATTGGAGGTTCCGCCTTGTTCTTTACCGTATACGGTCGCATTGAAAAGCGTCCCTGTTTTCAAGGATGACCCATTGGTAGATAGATATTCGTATTCCGTTTCTGTTCCGTTTCCGTAAACAAGCTTTTCAATTTGTCCTGAGCCGTTGTACAGTGTTTTTGTAACAATGTCCTCTGTGACTCCTCCAACAGTAGACTTTATTGAGTACAACTCACCGAGCCCTGTGTAAGCATAGTCCACTTTATCTCCATCAGGATAAACGGCTTGAATGATGCGCCCAAACGAATCATACGCCTTGCTGGTCGTGAAGTTCTTGACCCCGTGTATAGGAAGGTTCATCGAGACATCTTCGGATATCACATTACCTAGCTCATCATACAGGTACATGTCAATTTTGAATCCAGCCCCTTGGTTGATCTCGATAATCCGTCCGGTTTCGTTTCCTGTGGTTCCATAGGTATAATCGACGTCGTACAAATCGGACCCGTTGGATCCTGGCATGCGCTTCGAAGAAAGTCTGTTGTAATGGTAGTTCATGGTAATGCCACCACCAAAAGGAATCGTCCCCGGTGTACTTAAGAAGGTAACATTACTGGCTTTATCGTATGTTGTTTCGGTTAGGCCTCTATCTGGATGGTCTTCCGTTAAGACCCTTCCTGCGATGTCATACGTGTAGTTTGTCACCAAGCCAATAGGGTCGGTTACGCTCGTAAGTTCACCGATATTATTATACGCAAACCCGGTTATGATGTTATCTGAAGATGTAGCGCCGTAGGTGATTTGTCCCACTTTGCGCCCACGAGAATCTGTATAGGTGGCACTTTCAACATCTGGAGTTGTTGTGCCTGATCCCGTACTACTTTTCACCCATGTTTTTTCATAATACACGTGGTCACTTCCGCCTAGGTCCGTATTCCAATTGTACTCCATAGTGGTAGTGGTCCATTGTCCAGTAGAACTACCGTCTTCACCCGACCAAGTTTCCTGTGACAAGAGTCGGTTGTTGTAGTCGTAAGTGACATTCTGCTGAATCAAGTCGTCACTGACATAGTCATCATGAATATAGAAGGTTCCAAACGTCCCCGTAGATGGTCCTGCTACATCAGCATATTGCTGAGTGCCTCTTCCAAACTTGTCCAACGTCTGAACCCCAGATACAATGAATGAATTGGTATTAATACCCCCAGAGACCAGCGACTGCTGGGTCTGTAACTGAATAGCCTTGGCTGTTCCATCCACAAACGTAACGGTACTTACCCCAGATGTGATGGCTGGCCTACTCGTTAAATCAACTAACACGCATGACTTAGCCACATTGTTTACCGCTGTATACGAGGTGTTACCCAGATTATGGGTAGTGGTGGCTTTAGCTACAGCTCCTGATAAGTCATAGGAATAGGAGATCGTTGGCGCACTTCCCGTAATATTAATCTCACGCGGTGCCCAAACATGCTCCAAACGATCAAACGAATCATATTCATAGGCCATGGCCTGTCCGCCAATGCCAACAGTCTGCTGGAGTTGTCCCGTAGCCTTGTCGTAGATGTTACAAACACTCTCTCCAAATTGATTGGTGATGTTCTCAATGTACTGATGAACATCCGTATCGTATCCATAGATTGTGTAGGCTCGTTGCCCTATACTGTTCTCGGCACCCGTTACTTTGGTAACGTTCCCGTAAGTGTCATATTCAAGATCCGTAACGGCGTAATCCGTAGCGTTGAGCTTCATTTCTATAGTTGCCACGGATTTATCATCCGTTGTCAGCGCAGACACCTTGGATTCTCGCACCAAGTCCGGCGCTTGAACACTACCATCGTAGATCCTATGAGTTTCCAATACATTCGTCCTTCCCGCTGCATCTCCTTTAGCAAAGTAGGTCATCACAGCTACTCGGTCGGAAGAATAATTGGCATCTGATATCGTCTTTTTCACATAAGACGTCTGAACAACTTCTTTAAAGTGATGGGTGACAAACGTTCCATTATCACCGCCGGAGCAATAATCCTGTCCAAACACATCGTCTGTTGGACAGTTGCCCGATACGTCCACCATCCAAAGCGTATCACTGGAATATCCTGATAGCTTTGCATCGATAATGTATCCTTTCAAGCCCGCCTGAGTAATATCAGGAGTAGAAGGAAGGTTCAAACACGAATCCTTCTGGGTATACGAGAGAACTTTTACAGAATTAATCGTATCTACAATTACTTCCGCTGGCACTCCTGGAATCATATCAGCCTTGTCTCTGTATTCCAATACGTTAAACAGAGAGTCGTATTTGAGTTCGAACTCCTGACTGTGATAGTTTGAATTTGTGATCTGAGGGTAATTCAATGCCTCTGAGACTACTACTGCTGGAAAAATAGTCGAACTTTCATCTATCGTAGACCAATCCGCTTGTATCCAACCGTTCGAGTTTTTCTTTACTTGGCCAATAGAATCTCCTGCAATTGAACTGGAAGAAATATCAACCATTCTAAATTCATAGGAGCTGTTTTGCTGCGAGATTAAGCTTACCACGTTTGAACCGCTGGAATTGTCATGCAGTAGCGCGTAAGTGTTACGCACCAATCCCTTTAGATAGTCATGTTTCTTAATTTCCTCAAACGAAATTTCATCCGGTCCGAAATACTCAACCACCTCCGTTAAAAAACGCTCGTTAGAGGTCAGTTGATTTTGTTGTTTTGTCTCTACACGTGTAAAGCCAGAAAACGCCTTTTCACGACGGTTATGAATACCCCCATCATAGGCAAAGTACACCGTTACTTGATCGGCTCCATCTAAGTCGATATCAGGATCATCAGATTGTTTATCCGTAACCATGTCCACACCATCATCAATGGTCACTTCACTCATGACCCATTTGGCCTGTGGCATGTCCCAAACGATTTGTTCACCGCTTCTGTGGGTCTGAACCTGGACATCATGCACACCTGTTTTACGACCTTCTAGGTCATACGAAATATCAAAGGACCCACCCAGAGGATTGGATACACGGGTTAAGAGGTTGGATTTTTGAACGTTAGAGTAGTACACCAACATATCACCATTCTCCTCAGCCGTTACGAAATCAACCGCACCATCACCATTAATATCCATAAAACTCGAACGGAGCTTATTGATAGAATAGTTCAGACCACCGTTTCCGCTTATCGACATTTTGACAAACGGAGCTAGGACCATTCCGAGTGTCGCACCCACATTAGCGTTTAGTCCCAACGCTTGACTTTGATTGGGCTTATCTTTAAGTCCAAGATCAACAGTAGCTCCCTGGTCTTGATGTAAGACAAAGTCCGTTCCGGTATTGATGTAAGCATTAACATCGCTGCCTACGACACGCAACAAATCGTTCATTCCGTCTCCGTTCAAATCGATGGCCATAGAGGTAGAGTTAGACCCTACATTGTTCATTCCAAGCCCCACACTTAAACTGAATGCTAATACAGTATTCCCTTTCTTTAGTTTTTCAAGTTTACTCCCAATTCCAAGCCCAAAAGATTTTGAGTCGTTAGATGCGGTATTGAACGAAGAGGTTGGGATGACCAAGCTCAAGGCAGGATCAAATCCATATCCATTGTTCAACCGAACTTGCTTCGTGCCGTCATTAATCACACGGTCTACTAAACCGTCGCCATTAACATCAACAAATTCAATTTCTTCGTAACTCGAGCCAAAATTCACGCCTCCGTTTCCAGTAAGCGTTGCCTTACCATCCATTTTGGCAAAACGAATGTCCTCATTGGCAAAACTTCCATTTTTAGTAAATCCAGTGTTGTTCGAAATGGTCTTAGTGGCGTTCTCGTTCTGAAGGATACTTATTGAAGATTTGTGACCTCCAGATGAATTCGTGTATTGCACGGTAAGATCACCTCCCGACTCAAGCACACGGTCTGCATAACCGTCCCCATTGAAGTCCTGGAAACTACTAACAGCATGACCAAAATAGTTACTCCCAGAAACTGAAGAGCTAGCTGAGATACCAAACATTGCCGGATTCGAAACATTCTCATTCTTCGAAAACGACTCGTTAATTCGTGATGCTCCATAAGCGGCATACACACTTGAAGGTGTTGAGGCCACAGCAGAAGGCTGCTCACGCTCACCCAAATACCCAGGCACACTCTCTCCACCGTCACGATAAGATCCCATGTACGTGCTAAACACAGCCCAGTGATCTCTCTGCGAATAGGTAGTCATTCCTGCTTCCAGATAAGAACGCAAACCCACGCTGTTTTCACCACGAACAGGATTCATCATCGCAAATGAGTTGTCCCAGGGATTTACGCCCTCCATCGAGCCTTTTGGCAAACTACTTTGATCATAGGGTTCAATCTGATTGTTTGCCAGACTGGTTCCAGGAACTTCCATCTCAGAAGTATTTATCGCTACCCCATAGTCACCACTCCACGCAAACTGCCCCCAGCCATGAACGTGGCTATTCAAAGGACCATCCTCACCATAGAACATGTTCATATTATCCGTTGGACCAAATACATGGACGATTGAAGAAGAACTGTTCAACACGTTGAACTGTGCCAAATTATTTTTAACGTAATCAAGCGCGGCTGATGCAAACGGTGACCGTTCGGCATAAAACTCTAGATATACTTGGTCGTTCACTACCTCTGTATGACTAAAAGTGGCTGCACCTGATCCCGTGTATGTAACCGGGTTTACCATATTCCCGAGACCTCCCGTAGTTTGCCCAAGCGTCTTCAATACCAGTGAATTAGAATTCTGTCCTGAAGCGTCTAGGTGTAAGACTAGTGCTTTCTTACTAATGGTCTTTCCGCCACTTTTAGCTACGAAATACACAATTTGATCGATGTCTTCACCAGCTATTCCTCCAAATACGGTTGTTATAGCAGACTTGTTTTCACCTACCTCTGGGCTGATTTCATGATAACCGCTCGGCAAGGACAACGAATTCCATCCTTCGAGTTGTTTCACATGATTGTATACGCCAAAATCTACATTGGGGTAAATTTCGATTGGGTTGTCATCACAATCAGTTTTGATCTCAACCTTCGGTCTAAATGAAATGTCCTGCCAATCTATGTTGGAATGTGCAAACAACTCCAGGGTCATCACACATGTATCGGATCCAGCGACATTAGGAATAGTCGAATAGTTCCCTACAAAGGGGTCATTAAAACCAGTAAAGCTTGTCGCATTTTGTTCTACGCGATTCACGAACTTTTGCCTGGTTACGTTACCATTTAGGTCAGTTGCATCAATAACTATGCGATAATACAAGTCATCCGAAAAGCCAAGACCCGCTCTATTCAGCGTAACCTTGATTTCATCGCTCCCAGCAAAACTGATACCCTCTCTTCCTGAAAGCATAAAAGAACTAGCGTAGTTTGATGAAGAGTAATCCGAGCTATTTCCGTCACTAGGTAGTGTAGATACATAACTAACCGAAGGGTTCCATGTGAAGTAGTCATTATATCCTGACGTATGTGGGTTCAACCTAAAACTCAAGGTATCCCCTTTAGTAACAGGAATAGTTGAATTGTATGGCGTTGACCCTACACTGACAGGGGCTTGAAGAAAAGTGCTATTCTTCTGAATGCTGACCATGGCATCACCACTGGAACCAGAAACATTCGAAGGATTAGATGATATTGTTATGCTTCCTGAAGCTGGCGCAATCCAGGTTTTTACTACCTCGTATTTTTTCTTTGACCCTCCTGTATAAGATGCAAGACTATTCTGTTTAATAACAGGATTAAGGGTGTTTTCCGAAGAGGATTGGAATGACAAATCTCCTTCTGGTGTAATAACTCCAAACAACACTGTATGACCGGATCCGTTCGGCACGACACGATCCAAGATTCCGTCCCCATTATAGTCCATCAGATACCGGTCTGATACACTGGTAGACCTATTCCAATTAACGCCATATGAGTAAACGCTTAAGGGAAGAACAAAGTCAGCGCCATAATTCAATTGTGAGGATTGATTCAGAGTGAGTAGTCCGCCTAGGATTCTTCTAGTCCCTCCAAACTTCAATTGTCCATTTTCATTGCTCAATGGACGGAAAAAGAACATAGTTTGTGATTTGTTGCTCCAAACTAGATCAGGTAGTCCATCACCATTCACATCTTGGAATGAACAGTTGTCAACCGAAAAATTCTCTGAATAAGAGAGCTTTCCACTAAGGGTAAACGTCTTGTCAGGCATTAACGGTATAGGGTTAGGTCCTACACCTACACCTAGTGCACCTCCAGCTGTCCAACCTCCCGTTTGGGTGGTCTTCAGAAGGGAAGGGGTCATAAGAGCTGCTAGATTCTTTTTGATATACGGCCATTCCATGTCCGAAAAGTCGAAAGGGTTTCCATACTCAAAGAAAGAAATCGTATCCGGTGTGGCTTGATAGGTAATTCCCCCTACGGTATTGTAGTTCATGGTATGTTCGTAAAACAGTGTCCCACCATGATACTCACCGACCTTTTCTAAAAGCTCCTTACCAAAATCTCCCGTTGTATAACTCAAACGGTAATCTTTAATAAGCGTTCCGTCATATTTGACCTCAATTTTAGTAAGCTGACGATCATCAACCTCTTTCACGCCGCTGTTCATGCTCACACGAGCATCTGCCCGTGAACCAGATGTGATAAATTCAACCTCATATTTACCCACTGCGCTTCCAAATCCGGTGTACTGAATTTTACTGAGATAAACCGTTTCACCGTCATTCGTAATATCACCAGTATTGCCATGATTGATATGCGTGTATGTATACAAGATGTTGTTTCCGAATCGATCCTCAACTTTTCTCAAGTACCATTTTGTTGTATAACCGGCTCCTGTCTCAAGAACGGAATTGTTGTCTTGATTTACGCCATCTAATGTTCCATAGTAGCTTTTGGTGCCATTGGCATCCGTTACAATCCAGAAGTAGCTTTTTGCGTTTGCTTTTTTACGCTCGATGGTGCGATATGCACTCATCTGCTTGGTGAAATAGAATTGACGACCCGCATCTCTTGTTGGATAGGTTACTGTACTTCCACTAACTGTAGGGCGATTCGACTTCTTGCCGTCTTCTTCATGCAAAGATTCACCATTAAACAAATACACCTCAGATTGAAGCGTCGCATCAAACGTTGGCACCCCAAATCGGGTGTCTACGCTGATGCTTTGAACTGGTACACTCCATCCATATCCGGCCCATCCTGAACCGCCTGAAGAAGAGTAGTTCAACGACACTTGAGGCTGCATGCCTTGTCTCCCTGGTGGAATAGAAATAGGGTAGCTGATATTGGCATCCCCTTGCTGGTTGGCTGTAGGCGGTTGAATGAGATTGATTCCTGTTGCTGGGTTTGCGGGCTCTAAGTCAGAGATGCTTGTGGGCATTAAAGCACCGGCTTCCGGCATGTCAGGTGTTTTGATCATCGCTGCGAAGTAATCCGTACCGCCTTCACCATCGGCTTCCAAGGTATAGCTGGCATGGTTTACTTTACTTACATGTGCTTGAGCCCATTCTTTCATGTCATAATCAAAGTAGAAAACTTTGACCTCTCTTAGGCGGTTATAACCCACGCTTGGATCTACACCAATGGTGACGTGGGTAATGGAATCTCGATGACCCAACACACGGTAGGCTATGGCACCTCTAGTAAGGTTGGTGAAGCTTGCGGGGATGCTAGCTACTTGGCTTTTACTCAGTGCATAAGAGGGAAGTTTCGCTAGGGAAGTAGCTTCTTCATTACCAATGTTTGCATAGTAGCCAGAAGACAATACAGCATTGAAATCCTGGGAGATTGCTTCTGTCAGAACCATAGGACGGGTAGGCATAGCAACTCCTGGCTTTGGAGTTAGGCTCACTTGCTTCACGGACACTTGATTTACGCCTTCGGGTAGTGTAAAGAGTACCGTGTTTCTTCCCGCAACAAGTTGGTCAGACATAATGGTCATCGATCCGCGTTGCCATCCTTGCTTAGCTTGCTGAGTTACGTTTCCATAGCTGCTTTGCCCGTTGATAACCACCGGGGTAGCATCGGCATCGTCGACTCCCGAGACACTGAACGAAAGTTCAAAGCTCTTCGCTGCTAACTCCGCCTCGCTGATGTAGAATTCAAATACGTCATCCGAGGGCTTGCCTAAGGCATCGTTACTCGACACACCTAAGTAGGCTGTGTGGTCGTCTTTCCAACCCATAGGGAGTCCTTCCAGGTAAGTGTCCCATTTCGCGTCCGAATGCTGGACAAAGGTTACAGGATTTAGGATGGTGTTGGTGAGGGCCAACGCATCAGGAGAGATGAATACAAGCGTTAGGAAGACGCCAATGAACTTTTGGAAAAAACTAGAGTTGCGCATATAGCTAGGATATGGTTTTTCTGAAAATGAGTGAGGTAAGGCGGTTTGAGGATTAGCGTTGAGCAGAAATAAGCTTCAAGCTGTACACCCCGTTTGAGGTTAGCACTCGGAAGGTGTAGGTGCCTTCCGCCTTTGGAGTCTCAAATAAAACGGAGCGCTGGGACCCAGAGAGGGGCTGCTCCTGAATGATTCGGCCTAAGGCGTCAACGAGCTGCCATGTTTTGGGAGTCTCGGTGAAGTCTTTCAATTCCACGGTGACTAGACCTCCTGAAAGTACCGGGTTGGGATACATTTTAAGGCTGGGAGAGAGGGTCTCAGCCTTTGATTTGGATCCCTTTCCGCTTACTGCGACCAGCTCACTAAAGGCTTCAGTGCCATCGGCATCGGTCACTACGACAAAGTACTGGCCATTCCCCATAGGGATGTATCGGTCAGAGGAAAGGTCCGTTTCAAAAGTCGTCCCAGTTTCAAAAGAATGCACGGAGACCCTACCAAGGCCACCGCTTAGAGAGATTCCTGAGTTGTCTAAGGATACGACCGAATTACAACTTTGGTCGTTGGAAGATCTTTTGGTGAACATGTAGTTCTTGCCGATCTGCACATTGGATAAGTCTACTTCGTATCGAATGATTTTGGAGTCCTTGTACACCCAAGGTGCGTGATAGTAGTGGGTTCCGTCGGTGTAGAAAATAGAATCTGCAATCGCGCTATTGGGTTTCTCGGTTTCGATAAGGATGCGTGTCGCCCAAGTGCGCCATTCGTCGGTGGCTTTGAACTTCCACAGGGCTAGAGGATTTTTCCCGAGGCGCACATTGGCGCAGTATCCGTTAATACTGCTAGGGCCGTTAGCACGTTCTGCAAAAATCACAAAACCTTCTTGTGCCATCCACGTACGCGGCATGGTCCCTTGAACGGCGGGGGTGTCGAGGGCGATCTTGAAGTGACCTCCGGTCTCGGCAATACTTTGACTCTGGTAGAAGGATTGATCGCTGTCCGCACCAAGTCCCATCACTCGTACATAGAAGGCCTTGTCTTTATTGGCATCCCAGTAATAGGAAGAGTCCTTGGCCCAATAGTCCATCCAATCGGGCTCAATGCCCTGAAGGATGGGGATGGCGTATTTAATAGAAAGGTAGGAGTTTACCAATCTACGTTGTGCGCGGTCGATGTAGTAGGGATAATAAATCACTTCGGCCACACTGAACTTGGAGAGGTCGCCAATGTTCACCTCAGGCGCGTTGTCTTTGGCCATCCGGTACCCTCGAATGGTTTGAACGGAAACGATCTTTGAGGTGCTGTCGTTGAAGGAAATAGCCGTAAAACCTCCACCGTGGTATAGACCAACATCTACCAAGGTTACGTCTCCAATCTGCAACAACGTGTCCTCCATGGGGACGGCGAAGTTTCCTTTGAGCACAAAAAATAGAGAGCTAGAGACGGGAATATTTAAGATGCTGTCCCGTGCTTCTTGCCCCATTTTTAGTAGGTCAATGCTGTGGTAATTGGAGATGAGTGCCGTGCTGTCTTTGTCGTCGTACCAAAACTGTTGGCCGCGTACTCCACCTGGAGATTGAGAATACACATAGGACGGAACGAGCAAGAGAATGCAAAGTACACGAAGGAGACTTCGTAGTTTCAGAGTAGATTCCATAGACGGTTTTTATTGGCAGCTAGAAGTTATTAAACATTTCCTGGAATTCAAATGGAACCTTCCCCCAGCCCAATAAAAACTCTTTCTACAACGCTAAACACATGACTGTTGGTGAAGTTGATCGTCTAAAAATTCAACGATGAGTAGACAAAATCGAGTAAGAACAGAGTCTCAATTAAGACATTTTGGTCCTTTATACTTATCTCGTTAAAATAACAAAAAGTCATTTTTTCCCTTATAGCAACGATTCTCTTTCAACCAAGCTTTCAAAAGGAGAGGTCGAACCGTTGTCGAATGGGAATATCGGGGTGTTGTTTCCCTAAATTGAGCGTAACATAACATGTTATGTTATTCCCTTTTTTTTCAGATTATCATCCTCTGCAATAATGTTAAAATACTGTATTACTGCGTGTTACAAGGTTCTGTTTCCCGTAACAACCCTCATAACACCTGTTACGCGTAACAGTGTTATGCCCCTTGGAATGGGTAAAATTCCGCACAGGCTGACTTGCCGCGTAGTTGGGTGTTTACCTGCGTTGTACCTACCAAAGCCCCACGTTTCTGGTCCGATGCCTCTACTGTTTATTCGTGACTTTATCACCCAACAGGGCCTAACATAACATGTTATGTTAGGCCCTGTTTTACCGTTTCTCACCCCGCTTTTGATATGTAACCATTTGTATACAAGAGCGTTACAAAACTACGAGTCTCTTCAAAACCGTCATAACACCTGTTACGCATAACAGTGTTATGTTATGGCTAATGGGATTCGAAGAAGCTCTATTTGTTCTTACCGTACTTTTTAAGGGTGCGACTCACCCGCATGGCATCACAGCCCAGCTCCCGAGCAATTTCTGCTTGCGTGTATTCGGTTTTATCCCTTCGAAGTTCTAGAATCGCTCCCTCGAGCTCGGAATAATCTTCTACCTTCAGCTGGTGGCGTTCCTCCCCGTAGCCTAAGAAGTGGAGCCCTAAAAAATTGGTGTCCTTTTTGATCTCCAGCTCAATGACGTTGGAAGCACCGTACTGAAACTCCGCGCTGCGCACCTTAAGCTGTTTGAGGTAGCGGCGGTTTTTTTCGGTGGTGCTCGCACCTAGTGCAAAGAGCGCATCGGCAAAACGTGAGAGTCCTGAAGACCCTGCCAAATCTCCTTTACCCAAGGGCTTGTGTCGAAGCCGCTTGGGGGTGTGCGCCAGCAAGAG
>Ga0255773_10002784_pt1 | contig 15988 bp, 15 predicted proteins | sample 011ome_17_FD_179971 | JGI IMG/M metagenome (GOLD analysis project Ga0255773, IMG submission 179971) | Coastal salt marsh microbial communities from the Groves Creek Marsh, Skidaway Island, Georgia - 011502XT metaG (version 2) | ecosystem: Environmental > Aquatic > Marine > Intertidal zone >...
ACAGTGTACCGAATCTCGCACAGGGCGTATCACAACAGCCTGACAATCTCAGGTATCCCGGTCAGTGTGACGAACAAATAAATGCTTGGGCTACTGTTGTTGAGGGGTTAGTAAAAAGACCACCTACTACATACACAAAGAAGATAGGAGATAGTGATCCCGGTGTAGACTTATTCACACACTTCGTAAAGAGAGATGAGACGAATAAGTATTGTGTCACAGTATCGTTAGGTAACAGCGTATCGATTGGACAAGTAGGTGTTATTGATCTTGAGACGGGTAACAATGTATCGGTAGCTGTAACTTCTATAGCTACTAGTTATCTTAGTGGTATCAGTAATCCGTTAGCAGACTTACGAGCGTTGACGGTAGCTGACTATACGTTCCTTGTTAATAAGACGAAGACAGTAGGTAAATTAAATGTAGTAAGTGAAAACTATCCTAAGAAGAAAGCTTTAATAGTTGTTAAACTAGGAGACTACGAGAAAACTTACAGTATTAAAATTAACGGTAATGTTGTACAAGGAGCGTCTAGCGATTACACAAATACCCATCACGATCCTAGTGTTATTACTGACCTACAGGATGCTACTTATTTCAGTGGACCTAGCTCAGGAAGCCACTCTGGTAAACATGCTGATACGGAATATATAGCCAAAGACTTAGCCTCTGTTTTAGAAGCTACTTACGGTGCGTCTAGTGCGGGTGAAGTTGGTGTAACAGCTGTAAGTTTAGGGAATTCTGGTTTCGGTTTATCGAATATGAAGTTTGATGTTTCTGTTTTTAGTCGGTTTTACAACCAAAATGTTAAAGACTACGGACATACAGAAAATTTATTTTTTACTGTAAATCAAGGATCAAACAGTAGTGCTAGAGGATTCGTTGAACTTTCAAACGGTGAAGCTACTGATGTTATAATTACCAATAGAGGGCAAGGATATAACGCAAGTGGTGCTACACCTACGATTACTTTCCAACCTAAGTATTATGTCCACGCTCATAAGAAATGGTATGATAACGCACTCTTTGCAGCTCCTAGTGCTTATCCTACCCTTTCAGTTACGATTGGGACTTTAAGTACATACGATATAACCAGAGAAGGTTCTGTTATTCGGTTTGAAAGTAGAGACCCTGACGATGATTCGGAGGACTTTGACATTCAGACTGAAGATGGTTTAGCTAATGAAGGATTAGGCGTTGTATACAAAGAAGTAGATAGTATTACTGATCTACCTAAAAAATGTTTCAATGATTTTATAGTAAAAGTAATTGGAGATGCTGATATTGACCAAGACGACTACTACGTAAAGTTTAAGACTAAAGACGGTACAGATTTTGGAGAAGGTACATGGATTGAAACACTAGGGTGGAAACAAAACGAAAGCGACTCAGCTATCTTTGAAGGTATAGAGTCTCATTTTGACCCCTTCACTATGCCTGTTACCCTTGTCCCCGTACTTACAGGAGATACTATTACATCCTTTAAATTACAGTCGCCAGATCAAGATAAAGTTTCCGAAGCTACTAAAGAAATTGGATGGAGAACTAGACAAGCAGGAGACGATAATAGCAACCCATTCCCCTCTTTCGTAGGTAATAAGATCAACGATGTATTCTTCTTTAAGAACCGCTTAGGATTCCTCACAGATAGCAATGTTATCTTTAGTGAAGCAGATGAATACTTTAACTTCTTCCGTACTACCACACAACAACTACTAGACAGTGCACCGATAGATGTTGGATTAAGCCACACAAAAGTAGCTATTCTTCAACACGCTGTGCCGTTCCAAGAGAAGCTGATGTTATTCAGTAAGCAGTCACAGTTTGTATTACGTGGAGCTGACGTGTTAAGTCCTAAGACTGTATCTATATCTCCTGTTACTGAGTACGATATATCAGACAGTGTACAACCAATAGCTCTAGGTAATTATATATACTTCACTTTTAGACGGAATGACTTTGAGGGGATGTACGAATACTTTGTTGATAACAACACGGAGACATTCCACAGCGAAGAGATCACATCACAGATTCCTAAGTACATAACAAAACAAGTAGAGAAGATAGCTGGTTCACAAGCAGAGAATACTATTGTTCTTGGTACAAGCGGAGATCGTAATACATTGTTTGTGTATAAGTACTTCTGGTCGAATAAAGAAAAGATACAAAGTGCTTGGATGAAGTTCACCTTTGGTCGGGAGATACGAGGGTTTGACTTTATCGACAGTAACTTACATCTGTTTACTAAGGACGACGATGGATTACACCTTGAGAAGCTTACACTTGAAGACGGTATAAAAGATGCTGGGTTGGATTATACGTTATACTTAGACAGTAAGATAGACGGTAGTGAATTAACTACGAGCTACGACGCACCGTCTAAGACTACAACGATAAGTGGGTTTCCTTACGATCCAGTAGATGTTATCATCTATACTAAAACAGGTAATAAAGTAACATTCACTAAGACGACTAGTACAGCAGGTACAGTTGGTGGTGATCTTACATCTATCGATTTCGTAGCTGGTATCCCGTACAATATGTTGTACAGGTTCTCCGATCAAACACTGAAGCAACCAACAGAGCGTGGCGGACGAAGTGCATCTGATTACGCTTTTCAAACGATCCGTAACGGCAGCTTGAACTACGCAGAGACTGGACACTTCACTGTAGAAGTAACTCCGAAGTTTAGAGACAAGTATACATACGCATTTAATCCTGACATCGTTGGTGCTAACTTAACACTTAATGCTTTTACCCCACAGGACGGTCACTTCCGATTCCCTGTACAGTGTCAACCTAACGAAGCAAAGATAGAAGTTGTTACCGATTCTGCTTTACCAGTTAAGCTATTAGCGGCAGAGTTTGAATCGATGATGATACCAAGGAGCAGACGTTATGGAGCTTAGAATAGATGAAGCACAACCTGATATGGATGCTGTTGATCTGTACGAAGACTTACGGGAGGCAGATATGTTAGAGATACTCGGACTTATGCACCACCCACGAGACGCTGTTATTATGTCTTACGCATGTAGTACAAAGTGTTACAGTGTAAAGGATGAGATGAATAACTTATACTGTTCTTTTGGTGTGGCTGCTATCAACGGTACGAATATCGGAAGTGCTTGGTTATTAGGTACTAGAAGATTACCACGGATCAAGAAGTTCTTTTTGAAACACTCAGCGGAACGCATGATGGACTTGTTGGATGGGTTTGATTATCTGACAAACTATGTGATGCGTAGTAACAAGTTGAGTATTAAATGGTTGGAGTGGTTAGGTGCAGAGTTTAGCGATTGTCAGTACGAAGGCTATCTGTCATTTATATTAGAGAGGAAGTAATTGTTATGTGTTTTCCAGCAATAGGTGCATTAGTGGCAGGTTATGGTTCTGTGTCAGCAGCTACCGCAGCCGGAGTATCCGCAGCAACTTTAACAACTACAGGACTTGCCGCAACAACAGGTGCTTTAGGTGTAGCTAGTTCGGCTATGCAGTTTGCGGGTCAGCGTCAGCAAGCTAAAGCACAAGCACAATATCAAAAGCAAGCACAAGCAGCAGAGCGTCAAAGATTCCAACAAGAGCAAACCTCGATGCGTATGCGTCAAGCACAAGAGCAAGAGGCAGTCGGACGGGAACTTGAACAAGTAAGTCGTAAATCACAAGCTGCACTTGCTAGAGCTAGAGTATCTGCTGGAGAAGCTGGAGTAGCAGGTGCATCTGTACAAGCATTAATGGACGACTATATGAGACAGGAAGCTGGTTACAGAGGTGCGTTATTACGACAACAAGAGCTTGGCGGTATTGCTACTGGTATGGGTCTTGAACAAGCAGGATTTGCTACGCAACAACGTCAGATCGGTATCAACCAACCAATAAATAAACCTAGCTTTCTTACAGCTGGATTAGGTGCTATTCAAAGCGGACTTAGTGGTTATCGCACAGGACTTGATATAGGAAGCAGACTTCCAACTAAATCTACAGATACAGCATAATGGCTAAAGAACGAGTACAAGTACAAGGGTTGGGAGACGTAGTCCCCGGCATTCAGCCGACTATTCAACGGGGCGGTCAGTACGCCGTGCAAGTTCAACGAGCAGGTCGGAATAAGTTGATGGACTTGGCTGATGCGTTGGGTCAAGTTAATCCGTTATTACAGGAATACGGAAAGATACAAAAGTTCCAGTACGAGAAAGGTGTAGAGCGTGGTGAGATGGAAGCTGCTACAGCTGATCTTGAAGCATCGATTGAAGGATTAGATGCAACAGGTGAGAAGCTAGTAGAACAAGGGCTTATGCCTCGTTCGCAGCTGCTTGGCTATCAACGAGCATTCCGTAGACGCATTGGTCAGAGATATGCTAGAAAGACTTACGCTAGTAACTTGGAAGCTAGGATGGAAGAGGTGACGCAGAACTTAGACAGCGATGCGGACATCATAGAAAATATATTAGCTGAAGAAAGACAGAAGATAACAGAGCAGTTAGGCGGTTCTCAATTCGCTATGCAAGGATTCGGTGATTACGCTGACTCTATCGAGAATAACTTTTACGGTAATGCTGTAAAGAAAAGAGATAAGGCTACACAAGAGTATAACGAAAGTTTAGTTATTGAGGATGCTAATCAAGATTTTGGGGACCGTATACTCACGGCTACATCTCCTGAGGAGGTTGCTCAATTACAGTTAGATATAAAGAATCAAATGGATACTATATCTGAAGAGAACCGTATACCAAGGTCTCGTGTTATTGAGTTATATTGGAATGGTTTTGCTGTACCGAATATTAACAACTTATTAGTTTCCGATAATCCTCAACCGGATAAAGCAGAGAAGATGTTAGACGCTTTGCTTGATATAGATTTAACAGGTAAGGGCGGTAAGTTAGGCAATATAAATAGAGAGGGTGCTTACATTCGTTCTAAGGCTGTAGAGATTAGAAATAGAATAGAGGGAGCTAGACGCTCTATAGAGAAAGACGAAGAAAGGAAGGCTGGGGATATTGTAGATTTATATATGCCGGCTGCTACTACTGTTATGTCTGGTTTATCTAAGAATGAAGATATATCACAACTACAGATTAGTGAAGTAGTGGACTTCTTAAAGGATGCGGGTTGGGACGATGCTTACGCTAATAAGAGAGCGATGGAGTTAATTAATTCTCAGGATGTAGAAGCTCTTAGATTAGAAGGTTTAAAGTACAGAGAGAACGATGTAACTAAAGGAGCGTGGAATGCAGCAACAGGATCGATACAGTCATTTACAATCGGTTTAGTTCAGAAAGCAAACGCTGTTATGTCGAGAGATGAAAGGGAAGCCACATTAGAAGGTATCGATGATTTATTATCTAAGGATCCTGAAGCAGATGTTAATAAAGCTTTAGCTGCTGAAGGTATCACGGACCCTAGAGTAAAAGCAGAAGCAACCAAGAAGAGTTTAGAATCTAAAGCTAATCTTTGGTTTGAGAAGACAGAAACTTTTAAAGATTTCGATAGGGAGTTTGAGGGTTCTTTAGATGAAGTCGTTGATGTAACTTTATTTAGCGATGAGGATACGGATGTTAGGGAAAGCTTAAGGAAGGCGAGTCGTTCTACATTTCAAGAACAATACAGAAACGAATTAAGAGATGTTCAAAAAGCATTAAAGAACGATCCTGATCGGGATATTAAAATAACCAAAGAAGCTGCTAGAATACAAAAAGAGGTTAGCGGAAGGTGGCTGGAATTTAAAACACTTGAAAAGAAATTTAGAGAAGGACGCTTAAAAGAAATAGCCGAAGAAGAACCGGGCGAATACCAACCACCTGAGCTGCCGGAGTTAGAAGAAGGTACTGAAAAAATAGATAGCGTTTTAATTTCTTGGCGTGATTCTTTGTTTACAGGTTTATCGACTGCGTTAGGTCTTCCTGAAGTAGGCGAAGCATTAAGAGCTAGAAGAGAGTTCCTGCAATCAGACATACCTCTTAGGTCCAAGGATAGGAGTAAAGCTTTTGTTAAGGCTGATTTTATCAAGAAACAATTAGCAGGGGATTATAAAGATAATCAAAATCTACAAGAAGGTTTGTTAACTATTAGACAGTTCTATGGTTTTAGAAAGCCAGCTGAAATAGATCAAGAGATGGTTGATGATTTAGACTTTAGGTTCACGCCTATGTATGACAGCGAGGATTCACTTATAAAAGAAGCTAAGCAAGCTAGGGTTGAGATAATAGATTACTTGAAATCACCCGCTAAATTAGACATAGATGATTTCCCCATTTATAAACTGTACAATGAGAAGTTTGGTATTAATACAGTAGATCAATTAAAAGCTTTTGTATTAACTCAAAAAGAAGTATTGAAGAAAAGAAACCAGTAAGCATGGCTAAAGAAGAACTTCCAGATTGGTTAAAACCTTCTACGCCTGATGATGTATTAGTAGAAGAGCCGTTACAGCCTAACGAACCTGAGTGGTTGCAACCTACTACTGTAGCTGAAGTACCTCCACCAGAAACACCTGTAATACCACAGGACGAACCAGATGATTCTTACTGGAACGATTATACAAGATGGGCTAAACCTATCGTACAACCTACCGTAAGAGCTGGAGTACGAGCAGCTGAAGATATATACAACGCATCTCAAGAGTTCTTATTCTTCGGTGAGAAAGCTAAATGGGAAGATGAATGGTTAGGTAAGCCTGAATCTGCTGTAGAAGATATAGCAGCTGAGATGGGGTCGTGGGTTGTAGGTTTCGTCGGTCCCGGAGGTGTTGTACAAAAAGGTGTATCTGCTATAGCTAATATCCCTAAAATATCTTCTAAAGCTAGTAAGCTATTAAGTTTTATAGGTAAGACACGTAAGGGAGAGAAGACTTTACAAGTAGGTAAGATAGCTGCTGAAGGTGCTCTGAAAGGTGCTGTCGCTGATTATCTAGCTACTGATGTAGGAGATGCCGCAGCCGATGAAGCTATACAACAAAGGTTAAGAAATACAGTAGAAGGTGCGGGTATTGGAGCGGCTGTTAACTTAACAACATTCGGTGCAGGTCGTTTAGCCACTGCACAGTTTAGGAGGCTCAAGGCACTACGTAAAGTAAAGCAAGCAGCTGAGGGTAAAGGCGATGCCACACAAGCACTGAAAGAACTTAAAGCTAGTATCGATGAGGAGACTGCTATTAAGGAAGACTTTCTTAGTGATATTAAACCTACCGATGATCGTGTTGACCCGACTCAATCTGTTGATGACGTTATTAAAGAAGCGGAGCCTCCTAAAGTTGAGAAGCCCGAAGTAACACCAAAGGTAGAAGAGCCTGCTAAACCTGCTGTTGATCCTGAGATAGAGATAGAAGATTACATACAAAAAGGTAAGTCTCTACCAGAACAAGTAAATAGATTAGTACGATTGAATGTAGCTTTAGACGGTCAGATGAATCCAAAGATTAATGCTTTGGTAGAAAGTCTAAGCGTATTTGAAGAACAAGCTGAGAAGGGTGTAAGAGTAGGTCTAGCTGATCACTTTAATAAAGTTAAGAATGGTGTTGTAGAATTAGAAACTGATCTACGTAGATACCGTAAGATGATTGAACTTAGAGCTAAAGCTGGAAATCTATCTGGTAAGTTACTGGTTGCATTCAAGGGTAGTTCTAAGATGGATTTTCGTAAGGCTATTAAATATAAACCAGCAGTACAAAAACAATTAGAATCAATCGATAGATTACTAGATTTAGTAGGTGGAGTTAAACAAGGAAAACTAACGGACGAAAAGATACTCGCTAGTATTAAAAGAGAATTATCTGGAGCTGATGAGTTATCTAAAACAGGTGATCTAAAGACGGTTGTACAAAAAGAATTTGATGCTGTAACCGATGAAGGCGTAGATACGATTTGGGGTAAATATAAACAAAGAATATCTGAGCAGGTATTAAAAACTCTTAGGCTTAGTAAGGCTACAAACAAAGCAGCACTTGATATGTTCTCTACTTCTGTAGCCAAAAACTTAAAAAATGCTGTAGCTCCAAATAAACAGGTAGCTAAAAAAGTAGGACAAACACTTGATAACCTACAGGATATATTAGCTAACCCAGAAAAGTATAAAGAGTCTATTGATGTTCTTATTAAAGATATAACAGATGCTAAGAACTTAGACCCAGACGCTGCTTCTAATGCTATTAGGGTGTTAAATGATTTGAAGGAAGGTACACAAGGTAAAAGATTCTTAGAAGGTTTACCTCAGAGAGATAAGTTAGTACAGAAAGTTCTTAAAGAAGAGATAGGTAATATAACTAAAAAAGTTAAAGAAGCTATTAAGAAAGGAACCGAGAAGCAATTAGTTGAGGATGTTATATCTGATATTTCTACTAGAGTAACAAACTTAGGCTTCCAAGAGAAACAAGTATTAATAGGCATGGTTAGAGCTGAGTTAGGTAATACAGTTACAGCGATGCGTGAGAAGATACTAGGTAACTTTATATCAAAAGAAATATATCAGAAGTATTCATTGAAGCATTCAATAGAAGAACTAGATGATATGGCTGATAAAAGTATAGCTGAGATTAGGGAATATTTAGGTGCTACAGCTAAGAAGTCACAGGTAGTACCAGATGATATAAAGCGTTTAAAAGACCAAGCTAGAGCCTCCAAGAAAGTATTAACTGATAAATTAAAACAGGAAGAAGTAGCTGCTTATAATGAATTCGTTAAGGAGTTTTTGCAGTCTCTCAGTAAAATGGATTCTTTCGGTAAAGAAGAGATGGGTAACTTTGAGTTGTTTCTTAGGGCAGCTGAGAAGTTTCGGTTAAACTCTTTGTTATTCAGCATCAGAACTTGGACTGTAGGTTTACTATCTGCTGGTTTCAATATGGGTTATCAGCCGTTCAAGCAGATGATTAAAAAGTATTCAGAGATTAAGGAGCTACAGAAGTTAGGTATGCCCGGATATGGTCCTGAAGTTAGTGCTATGAAAGTAGCGTTACAGGAACTTACAGCGACTAGTGAGTACATAAACAACTGGTCTGACCTAATTAATATTTTAAAAGCTACATGGAAACAAAACGGACATGGTGCTTTTAATGCTAAAGCTTTCCGAAGACATGAAGAAGATTTAATCAGCCAAACCGATGAACTAGGTAACATCAAAGAAGGACCAATAAAACTTAACTTTAAAAACAGAGAACAACTACAGAAGCTTGTTAGTAAGTATGGTGTTGATAATGAGAGAAATAAAAACTTATTCAGAAAATGGGCTGAGGAAATAGTAGAAGGCGAACCGACTACAACTATAGGTAAATTATTAGACCCTTTGTTTTCTGTAAGCTTTAGGGCTATGGGCATGTTTGACCAACCTTTTGTATTCCTCGGCACGATGAGAGCACTTAGGTCTGATGCTTTACAACAAGGTTTACTTAAAGGTTTAGAAGGAGAAGCCCTTGAGAAGTTTACTAAAGAGAGAATGCAGGAAGCCTTGAAGCGTGAGGGTGATGTATTAACTTGGGCTAAAAATGAAGAGTTTGAGGAAATATCCGAGTTAGGTTTTTCAATGGTGTATCAACAAGAGTACGCAGATAAAGTAATATCAAAGGCTGCTAGAGATTTTGCAAGATGGAGTAGGTCTGGGGAGGATTCATATAGGAACCCATTAAAGATAGTAGCTAGATTATTCGTCCCATTTATTAAAACTCCGACAGCTATTGCACAATGGACAGTAGATAATATGCCTGTGCTTTCTCATTTAAATTGGGCTAGTTCTCAGTTGGGCATGTCTAAAACAGCTAGAGAATTAAAAAAGATAGAAGAAACTATAATAGCAAATACTGACGCAAGAAAAGCAAAGCCTATAACTAAGGATCAAATAAAAGAGATCGATGATGCTCAAGAAGTGCTAATGCAGCAGAGGCAAGAACTAATCCTTAAGAATGCAGAGGAAAAAGCTGAAGCAGCTGCTAACGGTATATCTAGTACAGTATTGGGTGTTGGAGTTACTACTGCTATTGCTTCTGGTAATATAACAGGAAGCGGTGCTCACTTGAGTGACGATCAAAAAGCTAGGTTAAGGGAAGCAGGATGGAGACCTAATACGCTTTATATAGGCGGTCATAAGATTGATTACAGCAGGTTTGAACCTTTCTCTACTTTAGTATCCGTACATGCCGATTTAATTCATTACAAGATGATGTCAGGCGAAGGTTTAACTAATGACGACTTAGAATGGTATAATGTATTAAGGTCTTCTTTTGTTAGCAACTTCTCAGATAAATACTTTCTTAGAGGACTTAAATCTTTCTTTAGTTTGTTAGATAATAGAGCTGGGGATTATAATGCTGAGAGTGTAGCAGTTGACTTCCTTTCTTCGTTGAGTCCTACATTAATCAGAGACTTAAACCAAATGAACCAAGAGTACCAAACTAAAGCACACGGATTCAAGGATCGTTTACTTGAGCGTTCTTTTGGTAAGTTTCCCGGTTTATATGCAAGGAATCTGCTAGGTGAGAAAGTAGAAAGGCAGTGGCAGATGGAAGGTGCTTGGGGCGTATTAAGCCCAGTCTACTTTGCTAAAGATGAGCGTGATACTTTGATGACTGAGATTGCTCAAATTAGAGAAGATGTAGGTGGTCGTAAAAGTTTTAAGCGTTCTGAGGAACAAACTATCGACACTAGAGATTATAGAGACCCTAAGACTGGTATATCATTACAGGATAAATGGATGGATGAAATGTCTAGTATTAAGATTAGCGGTAAGACTCTACGAAAAACTTTAGAGAAATTAGTGAAAACTAAAAAATATAAAGAAGCATCTAGTTTTGAAATAGTAGGAGCCGACTATACTAAAGCTAGTTTGATACGAGAACAACTTACAAAATACAGAGACAAGGCTTGGAAGGAAGTACGTAAGGACAGGAAGCTACGTAAGTATGAAGATGCTGACGGAAATACTTGGATTGACGTTATTACCGGAGAGGTCTCTTTAATCGATCAACCGTTAGGAGATGTAGTTGGCATTGCGGATGTGTCACTACCTAAGCAATAATACTTGCTCTTCTCACTCAATAATTAATAATATACACTTAACATCATGGCTAACACTTTCCAAGATTACGAAGCAGATGCCGGACAGACGGACTTTGCTTTTACTTTTGATTACTTAGAAGACGAACACGTAACAGTCGAGATTGACGGTGTTGTTCAACTTACATCTGCTTATTCAATCATCGTTGAAAGTAATGGCGATACAAAGGTACGGTTAAATGTTGGAGCAACAGCTGGACAAATCGTCCGAGTACGCAGAAAGAGCCAACCCGACACGAACCTTGTAGACTTTGTAAATGGTTCTGTATTAACGGAATCGGAGTTAGACAGAGCGTACCTACACAATCGTTATCTTGCTGAAGAGATCAGTGAGTTAAATGATGCGTCGTTGCAACGTGTGCCCGGTAGTGATAACTGGGATGCTAAAGGTAAACGTATTACAAACGTAGGTGATCCTGTTAATTCTCAAGACGCTACAACAAAGAACTATGTGGACGGTACTGTATCGTCCATTGCTTTAGGAGTAGGCTTAATTCCTGACTTCGATAAGTTCACAGGCACAGGCACGGAAACTAGCTTTAATCTTTCATTTACCACAAACGGTATATCTTCTTCTGCTATACTTGTAACCATTGACGGTTCCGTACAAGACCCAGACGACTACACGATAGTTGGTGGAGTTTCAGCGGGAGTAGATGAAATACAATTTACTACACCTCCCCCATTAAACTCCGAGATACTTGTTATCGAACGTGGGTATAAAACTAAAAGAGAAATACCTGATGATTACGATTGGGGAAGTGTAGTTGGAGACGCAGTAACAGCATCTTACACATACGGTAAAATTGTTTAACACTTATATATATAAAATAAAATGGCTATAGCAGTACAATTAAGAAGGGGTACATCCACTCAAAACAATTCGTTTATCGGAGCAGTCGGTGAGCTGGTTTATACTACAGACACAAAAGATTTGTATGTACACGACGGGTCAAACGCTGGCGGTACAATTGTTGGAGGCGGGGCGGCAAGTATAGCGGACGGTTCAATTACCTACGCAAAGATACAAGATATAGCTGCTAACAATGTATTATTAGGTAACGACAACGGAGTTGGGCAAGATGTACAAGAACTAACAGCTGCTGAAGTAAGAACTATCTTAGGTGTGGCGGATGGAGCTAATAACTACGTACACCCAAACCACACCGGAGATGTAACAAGTACTGGAGATGGTGCAACTGTTATTGCTACGGATGCTGTTACTACCTCTAAGATAGACGACAGTGCTGTTACCACTAATAAAATAAATAACGGAGCTGTTACTGCTGATAAGTTAGCAACGACTTTAGACTTCGGATCAATCGTATAATAAAACCATGGCAAACATACAAGTAAAACTTAGAAGAGGTACTGAAGCTGAACACGACACGACTAACGGTGGGTTCACAGGTGCGGAAGGTGAAGTAACAGTAGATACAACAAACAATACTCTTAGAGTACACGACAACAGCACTGCTGGTGGTATTCGTTTAGCAAAACTCAGTGAAGCAAACGTACAATCAGATTGGAACGAAACAGATACAAGCAGCACCGCTTTTATTCTTAATAAACCGTCTATAACCGCAGCACCCACTGGAACCGTAACAGCTTTTGCTGGTAGTACTGCTCCTACGGGTTACGTTTTATGCGATGGATCGGAGTATAGTGAAACCACAGAAGCCGCTTTGTTTGCTGTTTTAGGTTCTACTTACAATACAGGCGGAGAAACTGCTAATCACTTTAGAGTGCCTGACCTTCGTGGGCGAGTAGTTGCTGGTATGGGTGGAAGTTTGTTAAGCGGTACTGACGCTCTTGCTGATACAGGCGGTGCATCTACACACACTCTTACGGAAAACGAAATGCCATCACACAGCCACGGAATAGGAGGGTTCGCCAATGATATGAATCTAGGAACATCAAGTTTTAGATTATCCCCAACAGTGACTAGTATAGGCGAAACTAAAGAGACTGGTGGAGATCAAGCACACAACAATGTCCAGCCTACCATCATTTTAAATTACATTATTAAAACTTAACATCGATGATCGACTCCATCTCCAGCTTTCTTAACACCGGACTAGTCGTCGCTCTTGGCGTGATCGGGTGGATTATCAAACGTATGATCGAACGGTTAGACATTGGTGATAAACGACTTACGAAGATAGAGGTAGAGCTTGCTGCACAGAGAGAAAGAGACGCTGCTGTTGAAAGTAGAATAGGTAAGGTTGAGACTGCTATCAATGAGATGCACAACAAACTCGACCGTATGATGGAAATATTAATGAGGAAATAGATATGCCAGAAGGATTATACGCAAACATTAATAGAAGAAGAAAGCTCGGTATTAGCCGTAGCAAAAAGAAGTCTACCATTACACCAAAAGCGTACGCTAATATGAAGCGTGGGTTCCCTAAGAAGAAGTGAGTGTATCTTTGTCGATAGGCAGAGGTGAGAAAAGCAAGAAGGGCGGACTCACTGCAAAGGGAAGAGCTAAGTACAACAGAGCTACTGGTTCTAACTTGAAAGCTCCTCAGCCCGGCGGTGGTCCACGTAAGCGTTCCTTCTGTGCTAGGATGTCTGGCGTAAAGGGACCGATGAAAGATAGTAAAGGTCGTCCGACCCGTAAGGCTTTAGCTTTGCGTAGGTGGAAGTGCTAACACATGTCTAGGCCGTACAGAAGACCTCGTGTTGTTAGACCGAGTCCATTAATCGCTCAATACAATACACTTGGTGCGGTTACTGCGGGAAGTGCGACGGAAGCTAAAGCAGTGACAGATTCTATTACAGCTGACCCGGACATCATCGGATTAAGTGGTGGTGATGCACCGTTGAGTGACCCACAGATCGATTCTTTAGGAGCAGCTGCTAGTGATAACTTAGATGTTTACGAAGGAGGAGGAGCATAACAAATGGCTACATTTAGTAAAAGAATACAACTTAGAAGGGATACCCCCAGTAATTGGGCAGCCACTAACCCAGTACTTTTAGAAGGGGAAATAGGCCTTGAATTGGACAGTACCCGCAACAGGATGAAGATCGGAAACGGGACGGATGCTTGGAATGATTTGCCGTACTTCTTAGACGCACACGAGGAGGATGTTGGTGATTATCAAGACTTTATAGATGGATTAAATACACCGTAACGAGCAATGAGCAGTTTACTTACACAGTTAGGTCAGAAGGTTAAAGCCAAGCTTGATAACAAGTTTGATAAGTCCGGAGGCTTGATTAGTGGTTCGGTAAATATATCACAATCTCTGCAAATTGGATCATATCAAACAGACAGTTTACCAGAAGCGGGTACATCAGGGCGTATTATATACGTTACTAATGGAGACGGAAACGACGGTCCTTGTATAGCTGTTGACGACGGAAGTAACTGGAAGATCGTGGAGCTTGGCGGAAATGTACCTACTGTTACACATATCCTTGCAGAAGATGGAGATAGCTTAACAACTGAAGCTGGTGCTATTCTGATAATGGATGAGGTAGCTTGACAGTTATTAGCTGTCCTTATACTCTTTCTAAACACAACTAACCCACAACAAAGGATTATATATTATGTCTAGTTTGCTTACCCAATTGGGTCAAAAAACAAAAGTAGAGCTTGATAAGAAGCTTGCCCTCGCAGGTGGAACAATGACTGGGGCTTTGACCCTCAGCGGTGCTCCAACTGATTCCCTTCACGCCGCTACCAAAGCATACGTTGATTCAGTATCTTCAACTGCTTCTGGTCTTCAAACTGAACTTGATGCTACTCAAGCTGGTGCTGGTCTCGGTGCTAACGGTGCTTACACAGCTAACGGTTCTGCCAACTACATCAGTTCGGTAACGACCCTTCAAGCTGCTGATAACGCTCTTGATACTCAGTTAAAGACTGTTGCTGACGCTGTTGCTTCTAACGACTCCGACATTTCTACCTTACAATCTAACGTAAGCAGCAATGACTCGGACATCAGCTCCCTTCAATCTGACGTTTCAACTGCTCAGTCTGACATCTCCACTCTTCAATCGAACGTTTCTTCGAATGATAGTGACATCTCTTCCTTGCAGTCCAGCGTATCCGCTAACACTTCTGCTATCAGCAGCAACGACAGCGACATCTCTGCTCTGCAAACTCAAGCTGGTTCCCTCGCTTCTGACGGTAACTCTGCTTCGTTCAGCGGAAACATCAGTGCTGCCAATGCTACGTTCTCTGGTAACTTGACTGTTAATGGTACGACCACTTCGGTTAACACCACCAACATCGACGTTACTGACAGCATCATGAACCTTTCTAAAGGTGCTGGTTCCGGAACAAATGCTTCGAATGACGGTGGTTTCATCGTTGAGCGTGGTTCTTCCGAAAGCAATGTTGCTTTTATCTGGGACGAAGGAGACGACAAGTTCAAAGTTCTCTCTACTTCCGCAACTGCTGCTGCTACTGACATCTCATCGACTGACGGATCGGCTACTGCCGCTAAGTTTGACGCTGACCTCTACCATAACGGTACTGAGTTAGGAACAGTCGCTGAGTTCGAAGCTGCTTTAAGTTAAGCTTTAACGCTCATCCATCATTAAGGGGCGGTTCTTCGGAGCCGCCTCTTTTTGTTTACAAAGATAACAACCAATAGTACACTTATATTATGTTAGATCACAAACAAGCTTCATCGTTGCATGACGAGGTGGCGAACGCATACCGAGCGAGCATCGATCTTATGAACGAGACTGGAGAGTATTCAGCAGCTCTTTTAAATGGAGCTAGACAGCTGTTGAAAGACAATAATATCGTAATGGACAGCGGTGTCGGTACGCCTTTGGAAGCATTAGATCATCAATTAAAAGCGTTACCATTTGAAGAAGAAGAACATCGAGATACCGCCCAAGCTACGGGACTTTAGAAACTTTCTATACCTAGTCTGGAAACACCTTAACCTCCCTGATCCTACCCCGCTTCAATACGATATAGCGGA
>Ga0255773_10002787_pt1 | contig 15980 bp, 13 predicted proteins | sample 011ome_17_FD_179971 | JGI IMG/M metagenome (GOLD analysis project Ga0255773, IMG submission 179971) | Coastal salt marsh microbial communities from the Groves Creek Marsh, Skidaway Island, Georgia - 011502XT metaG (version 2) | ecosystem: Environmental > Aquatic > Marine > Intertidal zone >...
ACTCCATTAAGTAAGCACTTTGTTAAAAATTTAATGAATATATCATCGTCAGTTGCTGCAACATCATTAAAATTTTCGGGCAGCTTTTCTGTAAAAAAGAAACCAAACATGCCACCAATGTGGTTGTAGCAAAATGGAATACCTTTTGATTGCATAATAGAGCTCATTTCACTCAAAAGATATTGTGATTTTTTTGCAAGCTCAGGATAAGGATTCTCAGATATCAAGAGATTTAATAATGTTGAGCCAGCTGACATAGCCAAAGGATTTCCTGAGAGGGTGCCAGCCTGGTATACAGGACCTTCAGGCGCAAGATAATCCATAATTTCTTGCGAGCCACCAAAAGCACCTACTGGGAGGCCCCCACCGATAACTTTTCCTAACGCAGTAAGGTCAGGCTTAATATCATAAACCTCTTGCGCTCCTCCAAGAGAAACTCTGAAGCCTGACATCACTTCATCAAAAATCAAAAGTGATCCACTTTCCTCTGTAAGTGATCGCAATGTTTGTAAAAATTTATCAATGCCTGGTACAAATCCCATATTTCCTGCAATAGGCTCAACAATTACAGCGGCCAAATCATCTTTTATTGCCTCATAGGTATTCTTAAAAGCATCAATATTATTGTAAGGAAGGCTGTAAGTTAGTTTCGCTAGTTCGGCAGGAACTCCTGGCGAGTCAGGAAGTCCAAATGTTGAAACTCCTGATCCTGCTTTAATAAGAAGGGAATCTACATGCCCGTGATAACAGCCATCAAATTTAATAATTTTATTCTTGCCAGTAAAACCTCTTGCTAATCTTATTGCGCTCATGGTGGCTTCAGTCCCAGAATTAACCATTCTAATTTTTTCTATACTTGGTAAGGCACGTTTAATCAATTTAGCAACATCTGATTCGAGCCCAGTTGGCGCTCCATAGCTCGTACCAATTTCAGCCTGCCTCTTTACTGCCTCTACCAACATGGGGTGAGAGTGGCCCATAATCATTGGACCCCAAGAACCTATATAGTCAATGTATTGATTATCATCAACATCATATAGATAAGGACCTTTTGCACTTTTAAAAAAAATTGGGTTACTTTTAATATTTTTAAATGCTCTTACAGGAGAATTTACTCCACCAGGCATTAATTGCTTAGCCTCTATAAAAAGTTTTATCGATTTTTCTATATTGCTCAATTTTTAATTTATCCTTGGCCTTTATTGGGCCGCTATCATATCAAAAAAAGTTTATTGTTAAAAAGATAGCTTAAAATTTAAATACGGCAGCAAGTATTCCAACTAAAAGAAATAGGACTGGAAGCTCATTAAATAATCTCATTTTAAAAGCCGTCCACTTTAACTTATTGCACTCCAGCTTTTTAATAATTCTAAAGCACATTAACTGATACCAAATCAACCCAAATACAACTGCTAATTTAAGAGATAGCCAGTTCTGGGTTATAAGTGCTGCCATATCATATGACAGATACACCATAAGAAGTCCAAAAATTATTGATAGAATCCCAAAAGGCGTTATAAATTTAATTAGCCTTTGCTCCATCCCTAATAAGTGTTTTTTTGTATTTTCATCATTTGTTTCAATATGGTTCACAAAAAGTCTTGGTAAGTAGAATATTCCTGAAAACCAAGCAACCATAAAAAAGATATGAAAGACCTTGAACCAAAGATAAGCACCCATAAATATATTTTATATTGTTACAAAAAATAATTCAGAACTATATGTCAATTTTGAACTCTATTAGTTTAGCCTTACAATTTGATTATGAGATTTTATAAATATTTTTTAACTGCAATTTTTTCAATTTCTTTAAGCGCATCTATCGATCCAATGGATTGTGCTGAAATAAAATCTGATAAAAAGAGGCTAGAGTGTTTTGATAGTATATTCTTTAAACCACTGGAATCACCTCAAAAACCTGTACTGGAAAGTCCTAAGATAGTTAAAAAAGATGTGCCTGAAAAAGTTAAAGAAACTCGAAGCGAGGAACCAGCCAGGACTCAAGAATCAAGATTTGGTCTTTCTCAAAAGCAAATCGAAGAACTTGATCCTAAAACTGTCAGCAACTCAATAAAAACAAATATAAAAAAACCGATAAAGCTATTTACTGGAAAATACAGGTTCGAGTTAGAAAATGGGCAAGTATGGGAATCTTACACAGCCTTGGCTAGACACCAAGCATCTCCTTTTAGAAAGAATATAAAAGTAGAGATTGAGAAATCTCAGATGGGAAGTTTTTGGATTATTGATATCTCATCAGGCAAGAGAGTGAAGGTGAAAAGAATAATATAATGAACACAGCCACAATTAAATCAATTAACTTAACTGATTCTGCTAAAAATAGAATATTGGCAGTTCTTGAAAATGAGAACGAATCAAACTTTAGAGTATATGTCACAGGAGGAGGCTGCTCTGGTTTTCAATATGGATTTAAGTTTGATAGTGATGTTGCATTTGATGACGATGTTATTAACTTTGATAAGTTCGATATATTGCTTGATTCACTTTCTTATCCATACCTATATGGATCAACCTTGGACTTCAAAGAAGATTTATCTGGAGCTAAGTTTGTAATAGACAATCCAAATGCCAAAACAACATGTGGCTGTGGCGAGTCCTTTACTATTTAATTTTTGTTATTGATCCCAAAAGAGCTTTTGTAGATATATTTTTGCCAGTAGGAACTAATGATGGGATGTTTTTAATTCTTCTGTATCCGAACCATGCAAAAGCCATTGATTCTATAGCTTGAGGATCTAAGCCCTCATCAGCTGTTGTAAAAACGCTCAAAGATGTAAGCTCAGATATTCTTTGCATCAAGAATTTATTTTTAACACCACCCCCACATGCAACAATTTCTTTTGGATCTAAATTATTATTATCTATGGCAAGTTGCACTGACTTTGCTGTCAGTTCTGTCAGAGTTGCTAAGGCATCTTTGGGAGAGCTAGAAAGTAAATTTTTTGATAAAAGATCAATGTTAAATAATTCTTTGCCTGTAGATTTAGGGAAGGGGCTTTTAAAGAAATCTAATGAGAGTAACTTTTTAAGCTCATCAGGAATAACCTGTCCTTTTGAGGCTATGGTCCCATTTCTATCAAAGGGCATATCTAACTTTTTCTGGCAATAAAGATCTAGCAAAGCATTACCAGGACCTGCGTCACTTCCAAAAAATTCAGATTTATTTTTTATAAAAGTAAAATTGGATATTCCACCAATATTAAGTATCAATCTTTTGGTATTTTTTTTATAGAAAATATTGCTATGGAACTCTGGCACTAGCGGTGCGCCTTGGCCGCCAGCAGCAATATGCATGCCTCTTAAATTATTAACTACAGGAGCATTAATTTTAGTTGCGACAATACTAGGGTCGCCTAACTGAAGTGAAAACCCCTTTCCCTTAATCATTTCATGTCTTACTGTTTGTCCTGATATTGTTATACCTGCGATGTCTTTAATTGAGATGCCGCTAAGAAGAATGGCTTTATCAATAGCCTTCGTATACATTTCGCCTATTTCTTTATTTAATCTGCCTAAATTACTAAGTGATATCTCATTTGTTGCGATGAGGTCTTTTATTTCAGTCTGTGTTTTTTTGGGTATTTTTGCGCTATGAAAAAACTTAAGCTTTATTGATTTATTTATTGCTATAAAAGATATATCTATTGCATCACAACTGGTTCCAGTCATTGCTCCAATATAAATTGATTTAGTCATCTTTTATTTCACTCGTATCAGGATTTGTAAATTTTTCCATGTCTTTCAACATTAAATTATTTTGGTCAAAAAGGATATCAAAATCTTCTTTTAGACTTTCTGGAATAGGTTCGGCTGATGGAAGTTTTACTTTTACAGGATCTGTTCTCTTATTACCTATTTTAAATTCATAATGGAGGTGAGGCCCTGTTGCCAGACCCGTACTACCAACAAAACCAATCACATCGCCTTGAGATACTTTCTTGCCCCTTTTTAGTGTTTTCGCATAGCCATTTAGGTGGCAATAACGAGTTGAGTAATCATTTGTATGCCTTAATACTATTTCCTTACCGCACCCATTTTTTACACCAACAAACTCAACCACACCAGACCCAGTTGCCCTTACTGGTGAGCCTCTTGGGGCAGCATAATCCACTCCATTATGTGCTCTTATGGTATGAAGAACTGGGTGCATTCTGTTTGGATTGAAATGAGAGCTAATGTAAGAAAATTCTAAGGGTGCTCTTAAGAAAGCTTTTTGCATGTTATTACCTTCTGCATCAAAGTATCCTTTATCGCCATTTTCTTTTATATATCGATTCGCAACATATTCTTTACCTTGATTAGTAAACTTTGCCATTAAAATATCACCACTTTGTATAGGCTCACCCATTGAGTATGGAGTTTCATAAATTACTGCAAAATTATCACCATCTCTTATATCGAATACAAAATCTATATCCCAGCCAAAAATATAAGCGAAATCCATAATAATGCTATCAGGCATTCCTGCTGCAATTGCATCCTCGTAAAAAGACTTGGATATTGAGCCTCCAGCATAAGACTGTATTAGTTCAGCTTCCTTTCTTAGCTTTTTAATGGTCACCGAATCTTCTATGCTTACAAATACTGAATTGAGCTTATCTTTTTCAATCTCTATGCTCTCTAATTTAATACCTAGATAACTAAAGATAATTTTATTACCAGGCCTAATATCGGTTACTAGATTTGAGTTCTTTAGGCTGTAGATTTTATATTGCGTGTTTAACGAAATATCAAAATCTTCCAATATGATTGATAGGATTTCACCATCTTTAACTGTATGGGTTTTTTGCGTTTGAACATCTTCAGGTGAAGTCTTAACTTCTTCAGTAAATAAAACTTCTTCCTCCGGAGGGGGCTGATCTGTACTTAAATCAAGATAGAGCAGAAGTATAAGCACCACCGTAGATATAAATACAAATAAAACCAACTTTGTTGGCACTTTTTTAAAGCCTATCATTCTTCAGATTGTAAATTAAGCAGTTCAGTATTTCCGCCAAAGGCAACAGTATTTTTTGATACTACCTGTTCATTAACAAATTGCGACAGATAGTTTGGGCCTCCTGCTTTACATCCGGTTCCAGAAAGCCCCTCTCCCCCAAAAGGCTGCACTCCAACTACAGCTCCTACCATGTCTCTATTTATGTATACATTTCCTATATTCGCAGTCTTGCTAATTTCATCAGCTCTCGACTCCACCCTTGTATGTATTCCCAACGTTAGACCATAATTTAATTTATTTATATTGTGAATAACATTTTTAATTTCAGTAGATTTAAATTTCATAATATGAAGAATTGGGCCAAATTTCTCAGACTTTATCTCATCTAAAGAGTTAATATCTATAAGAGTGGCAGGAATATAGTTTCCCTCAGCATTAGAAGAGGACTGATAAACTTCTAAGCTATTTTCTTTTGCTGTCTCAATATAGTCATTCAAATCATTAAAAGCATCTTTGGAAATTATTGGACCAATATCATTATTAAAGTTGTCAGTAGGACCAACATCTAAGACAGACATTGCTCCTGTTATCATATCTTTTAGCTCAGGATAGATCTCCTCTTGTACCAATAAAACTCTTAATGCAGAACATCTTTGACCAGCACTGTTAAATGCTGACCTAATTACATCATCAGTAACCTGCTCAAGTAGGGCACTAGAGTCAACTATCATACAATTCAAACCACCTGTTTCAGCAACAAATTTAATCATTTCTTCCTGATTCTCTGAAAGACTGGCCTGGATATGTTTTGCGGTTTTTGTTGATCCAGTAAAAGCCACACCCTTAATGCCATTAGATTTAGTAAGCGCATTCCCTTGAGAGCCGTCTCCGAGAACAAGCTCTAGAGCATCCACAGGGACACCATGTTTGTGGAATAATTTAACTATTAAACTAGCAAGTATCGGGGTGTGCTCTGATGGTTTTGAAACAACATCATTGCCAGTTGCAAGAGCAGCACTAATTTGACCCACTAAAATAGCTACAGGAAAGTTCCATGGGCTTATGCATAAAAACCTTCCCCTTGGTCGGTAGGTAAAAATATTTTCTTCACCTGTAGGCCCATTGAGCTTCGCTGGCATTTTCTGAAGTTTAATCGCTTCTATGCTGTAATACCTGAGAAAATCTACAGCCTCTCTTACTTCATCAACTGCATCCTCAATATGTTTGCCAGCTTCGTGAATTAAATAATAAAGAACTTCATAAGGATCATCTTCGAGAGAGGAGGCGATGTTATTAAGAATATCTGCTCTTTCAGTTACGCAAGTAGATCCCCATTCTGATGGTTTATAAGAAGAGAATGCTGCTTCAATATCATCACTAGAGTCAAAAGTTACTTCCCCAATTTCTCTGTTTGTTGCTAAAGAATATACTGATTTAGATTTAGCGGCTTTCGATGTTCGAGATGAGTAAATGGATTCAACAATTATCTTGCTGTCATCAAAGTTTAAAAGTTTATTGTTTATTCCTTCTAGAGCCAAAGCTTCTGACAGGTCTATACCCGTAGAGTTTTTCCTATCACTAAAAATATTTTTAGGTAGTGGAATTTCTTTTGTTTCTTCAGATATTTTTTTTACCGGACTATCGGCAAGCCACAGCGATTCTGTTTCAGGATCAAGAAGCCTATTAATAAAAGAACTGTTTGCGCCATTTTCCAATAGCCTCCTTACAAGGTATGGAAGCAAGTCTTTATATTTGCCTATTGGTGCATAGATTGAAGTTTTATAATTTGAAGAAAAGACCTCATCAGCTTTTTTATATAAAAGCTCTCCCATGCCATATAGTCTTTGATACTCAAACTCTTTACCTTTAGCCATTTCATTAATTGCAGCAATAGTATGAGCATTATGAGAAGCGAATTTAGCCGATACTCCCTCTATAGATAATATCTTTTCAGCACAGGCCAAGTAAGAAATATCAGTGTGAGCTTTTTTTGTGAAAACTGAATAGCCTTTATGTCCTGATACTTGTGAATTTTTTATTTCATAATCCCAATATGCACCTTTGACAAGTCTGATATGCATCGATGATCTTTTTTTAAGAAGCGACTCAACCCATTCGATTACATCTAGCGCTCGTTTGCCATAGGCTTGAACAGCAATGCCAATATCCTCCCAATCTTTAACCCTGTCAGATAATAGGATATCTCCAATAATTTCTAAACTTAGTGAAAGCCTATCTTGCTCTTCTGCATCGATGGTGATTTCAACATTCTTGTCCATTGCTTCATAAATAAGAGCAGTAAGTTTTTTTGAAAGATGTTGCTTAACTCTCTCAATTTTTCTTGTTTCATATCTTGGATATAGAGCAGAAAGTTTTATTGAAACGCCATTCTTGTTTCCCGTATCTTTATTGATATCGCTTACAGAATTAATTGCATCAAAGTAAGATTGGAAATATTTTTCAGCTTGTTCTTGAGTTCTCGCTGCCTCACCTAACATATCAAATGAATACAAATGATCTTTGAGGTTTTGAGATTTGAGCACGTCATTAAAATCCCTGCCCATAACAAATTCTTTGCTAAGTATATGCATGGCTGCTAAAACAGCATTGCGGATTGGCATTTCTCCAGATTTAGATATTAGATTGCCAATAAATTTAGCAGGATTGTTATTTGATAATTCTGATGGTTTGACCATTGTACCTGCCAGCAATAGCCCCCAAGTAGATGCATTAACAAACATACTGTCAGCTTGGTTTATATGATCAATCCAATTGCCTTCGGAGAGCTTTTCAGAGATCATTAGATCTCTTGTAGATTTGTCAGGTATTCTTAGAACAGATTCTGCCAAACACATTAAAGCAACGCCCTCATTATTAGAAAGACCATACTCACTCAAAAAAGCATCTAACATGGTTCGCTCTGACTTAGCTTCTCGGCAAGCATCAATTATTTTTTTTGCGTTATCAATAATTCTTGAATTACTTATAAAGTTCGAATTATTGATTAAGGCCTGAATAAGATCTGCTTCAGCCTGAAATTTGTTTTCATAAAGCGGCATAAATATATTTTAATCTTTAAAGGATAAGTAGCAAGAATGTGATTCTATTCATGCTCCAAAAATACTATGATATGCAGATGGCTGATGCATTATCAACAATTAAAAGAGGAACAGATGAAATCCTTACCGAATCAGATCTTAAGCAAAAGCTAGAATCTGGAAAACAACTCACAGTTAAGGCTGGATTTGATCCTACAGCCCCTGATTTGCATCTTGGTCACACTGTGCTGATCAATAAATTAAGGCATTTTCAGGATTTAGGTCACAAGGTTATATTTCTTATTGGAGATTTTACGGGTCAAATAGGCGATCCATCTGGGAAGAATAAAACCAGACCAACCCTTACTAAAGAGGAAGTAGCTGAGAATGCAAAAAGTTATAAGGATCAGGTCTTTAAAATCCTTAAAAAGGATCTTACTGAAGTAAGATTTAATTCTGAATGGTGTAAAGACTTAGGAGCAGAGGGTTTAATTGATCTAGCATCTAGATATAACGTAGCCAGGATGCTCGAAAGAGATGACTTCAATAAGAGATACACATCAAATCAAAGCATAGCAGTTCATGAATTCTTATACCCTTTAGTTCAAGGCTATGATTCAGTTGCACTTGAGGCAGATGTTGAGTGCGGGGGGACTGATCAAAAATTCAACCTACTTGTTGGGAGAGAGCTTCAAAGATCTTTTGATCAAGAGCCGCAAGTGGTGTTAACCGTTCCAATTTTAGAAGGGCTTGATGGCGTAAATAAGATGTCGAAGTCTTTAAATAATTTTGTAGGAGTAGATGAAGAGCCAAATGAAATGTTTGGAAAAATCATGTCCATTTCTGATACCTTAATGTGGAGATGGTTTGAGCTTTTAAGTTTTCTTCCCGAGGATGAAATTAAAGAATTGCAAGCATCTGTTGAAGCTGGAATGAATCCAAGAGATGCTAAATTCAAATTGGCAATTGAAATTGTTGATCGTTTTCATGGAGAAGGAGAGGGCGAAAAGTGCAAAGATGCTTTTCTAAAAAGATTTCAAAAGGGCGCTATCCCAGAAGATATTGAAGAGGTTAGCTATTCTTTAGAAGATGAATCTATACCTTTGGTAAATTTACTTAAAGAAACTGGAATGGTTGCTAGTACTTCAGAAGCCTCAAGGTTAATTAAACAGGGCGGCATAAAAATTGATTCAAAAAAAGTAGAAGATCCTAAAATGCTGATCCTGGCTGGAACAAAACAGATCTATCAGGTTGGCAAAAGAAAGTTCTTAAAAATAGAAACCTAAAATGAAAAATTTATATATCTTACTTACATTATTTTTACTTATTGGCTGCAATCAAGATAGCCCAAACATAACCCAAATACAGAACATGCAATATTTTATTGATAACAGTCAAAACCCAGACATTATCGAGGTTGAGCGCGGCCTTCAATACTCTGTAATAAATAGCGGATCGCCTGAAGGCGCCACTGCTGAGCTGACTAATACAATAACTGCACATTTTCATGGGACCCTAACCAATGACGAAGTATTCTGGTCTTCTGTTGAAATGGGCGAGCCTTTGACTATCCCTTTGTCTGGCTTAATCGAAGGCTGTCAAAAAATTATCTCTTTGATGCGTGCTGGAGATAAGTGGAGAGTCTTTATAGACCCAAGCATGGCCTATGGAGATGAAGGCCGACCAGGCATACCATCGAATGCTATTCTTATTTTTGAAATTGAATTATTGGAAATTTCTTAAAATAAGTATTTAACTTCTTACTTCTTGAAGGGCATAACCATAGATCTCTGATATTTGATCAATAATTTTACTTTTTGGAGTTCCGGCTCCATGCCCAGCCCTATCTTCTACTCTAATTAAAACTGGATTATCACAAGATTGAAGTTCTTGTAATCTGGCAGCAAATTTAAATGAATGAGATGGAACAACCCTATCATCACGACTAGCAGTAGTAACGAGAGTTTTTGGATAGCATTTTCCCGCTTCGATATTGTGATAAGGAGAGTAGGCTAACAAGTTCTCAAACTCAACCTTATTATCTGGAGAACCATAATCACTTTCCCAAGCCCAACCAATAGTAAACTTATGGAACCTGAGCATATCCAAAACACCAACCTGAGGTATTGCAACTTCAAATAAATCAGGCTCCTGAAGCATTGTGGCTGCTACTAAAAGCCCGCCATTAGAACCACCAATAATTGCAGTAGTCTCTGGAGATCCAATCTCTGAAGTATGTAAAAACTTAGCAGCATAAGCAAAATCATCAAATACATTTTGCTTATTCAAAAGCATTCCTTGCTCATGCCATGAATCACCATACTCACTTCCACCTCTAAGATTCACGACAGCGTATACGCCATTATGCTTTTTCCATGCAGCATGGCTTTTGCTAAATCTTGGTCTCATCGGAATATTAAAACCACCATAACCATATAACATTACTGGTGTATCCTTTGATAACTTTAAAGACTTTTTATAGCTAATATGAATAGGAATTTTTGTGCCATCTTTGGATTCAAAGAAAGTAAAATCTGAAACAAACTCGTTTGGATCATAATTTTTTAAATCTTCTTTCCAGAACAAACCAGTCTGAAGAGTGGTTAAGTCGATTTCATATATCTCTTTTGGTTTTATAAAATTATTAATTGAAAAATATGTTTTTTGATCGTCAATATTCCCACCAAAACCAGAAATTGTTGACTCTTCAAATCCTTCTAATTTATTTATTAAATCTCCACTCAAAGAATAGAAATAGATCTCTGAGAAGGTATCAACCATATAATTAATTACAAAGTTATTATTAATTAAGCTAATACTACTAATATTATTTTGTTTTTCAGCGACAACTTCCTTCCAAATAAAATCATTACCATCAATTTCTAAAGAAACCACTTTGCCGTTCTTCGCATTTTCTGTCGTGTAGAACCAAAAAAGACCATCTTTATAACCAATCAACGAATACGCAGCTCTCAGCTCATCAATAATTGGCTTAAATGTTTTGTCATTTGCTGTTTTAAAGTACAGCCTATTTCTTTCATCTGTGCCTTCTGAGATTGAGAGAAACCTAACATCTGAATCTTTAACAACTCTTATGCCCCAGCTCCATCTAGGCTTATCTTTATTTTCATATGCAACAACATCTTCGTTCTGATTTGTGCCAATTTTATGAAACATAAGCTTGGGTGAGGAATTAAGATCTTTTAAGATCTCATCTTCAGGTTCCTCATACTTTTGATAATAAAAACCAGAGCTATCATTTTCCCATGCAGGAGTTGAGAACTTTGACCATAATATTTCATCTTCTAGCTGCTCTTTAGTTTCTAGATCTAATAATTTCCATGTTCTCCAGTCAGAACCACCATCAGAGATAGAGTAGGCCATGTATTTAGCGTCATTAGATATACTTATTCCTGCCAAAGAGAAAGTGCCGTCTTTTGAAAATGTATTAGGATCAAGTAAAACCTCAAATTCACAATCAGGGCATTTTCTCATCATCAATTTGCTTTGTTGCCATGAGCCATCATTGAAATAGTAAAAAGTTTTATCGCTTACATTAAATGGAATGCTTCGAGAATCAGTATCCCAAATATCGCTTAAATAACTTGATATGGAATCTTTGTATGCAGTATTTTCTATAAACTTATTTGTAAATTTATTTTGGCGTTTTACCCAATCAATACTTTTGTCACTTGTGAAATCTTCAAGCCATCTATAAGAATCTTCAACTTCATAGCCATGAATATCTTCCACAAGATAATTTTTTTCTGATTCAGGATATTGCATTTGATCCGAGTCCTTGCTGCATGAGATTAATAAAAATAAAGACAAAAATAATAGCGATCTAAACATATCGCACATAGTACTTTATAATCACCCGATGAATCAATTTATCAACGCTTGGAAATTTTTTATAGACAATGCTGGCTATCTAATCGCCTTGGCATTACCAGTGGCTTTTATGGAAGTTTCAATGGCTTCTATTCTTCAGCCAATCCAACAACTCACTCAGCCGGAGGATTTTGTAGAGTATATAAATTCTAATGGCGCGATTTTTTTAGCAGTTGCAATTCTAGCAATTATTGTCCAAATGGGTTTTTTAGGCGGACTTTGGATTGGATTTGATAGCTTAGATAATGACAAAGATATATCGCCACTAGATGCTCAGCTTCAGGCGATGAAAAGGGTATTTTCTATTTTGGGGGCATCAATTGTTATAGGAATTGCCTCATTTTTAGGTTTTTTGTTATTAATTCTTCCAGGTATATATGTGATGGCAAGACTTTCACTTACTTATGGATATATTGTTCTTGAAAATAAATCAGTCTCAGACTCTATTCAAGAATCGTGGAGAATGACCGATGAGCATGGGGGGCGCTTATTTGGATTAACACTTACCTTTGTTGCATTAACAATAATATTTTCACTGATAATTGCAACTCTCATTCAGCCTGGTTTAACTAATCTTATATTTTTAGCAGCGGGTGAATATTTATTTGCACTCCCTCTTGGTTATATATATTTCACGCTTTATAAATCTCTTAAAAATTCTATAGATTAATTGTCCTAATTCAATTTCAAAGGTAGAATGCACATTCCCATTTTTATGGGTCTGTAGCTCAGCTTGGTTAGAGCGCACCCCTGATAAGGGTGAGGTCGGTGGTTCGAGTCCACCCAGACCCACCAATTTACTAACTTCTTTTTATAACTATTTTTTATCTCCTTGATAATATAATCAGCCATCTACCAAGATTTAAAATATCAGCTAGCGCAGCAGAAACATAAGTAAGAGCTGCCGCATTGAGAATACGACTTACAGCTTTTTCATTAGATTGCGATATATAGTTTCCTTCTTTTAATATAGGCAACGCTTTTGAAAAACTTGCGTCAAATTCAATTGGTAGAGTCACTGCATGAATTACCATGCGAGCAAAAAAACCAGATAACCCTAAGAACAGCAATACAGAAAATGGCATTGGATGACGCGTGATAATACCTATTATTGGAGATAAGGAAATAATGGCAACGCTTAAACGAGCTACCTGATTGGCAATAGGGATCATCTTGGTTCTAGTAGCTAGACGTTTATCACCTTGCTGATCTTGAATTGCATGCCCAACCTCATGAGCCGCTATTGCTATTGCAGTCAATGATTTAGACTCATAATGATCTCGCACAAGCCTAACTTTTTTCTCAATTGGATCATAATGATCCCCCAACTCAGTAACTTCTACCTCGACGCCATTCAAAGAAAACCGCTCAATCAAATGCTTTGCAAGTTCACCTCCGGTACCAGAAACTTCATGTAGCTGAGATGAATATCTATTCATAACAAACTTTACCCACAAAGATGGTCCGAATATTACTACTAGAACTATAAGCACGCCAATTAAGTAAGCCATGAATCAATCCTAAACAATGTATTATATTTTTGGAAGAACAGGCCAGGTAAAATCTTCTATAATAATTTATGACCTTAAGAAAACTCCACAAATATATAAGCCTTTTAGTTTCAATACAATTATTATTGTGGACAATTTCAGGGATCTATTTTGCTTTTAATAAAATTGAAAATGTCAGAGGAGAGCAGTACTTAAAAAACCAAAACATTGAAATTAGCAAAAATGAGACAGAATTAGAAAAGCTTTCACATGAAATTATTAAAGACATTGTAATTGAGGAAACCTATCTAAAGCCAATTGAAGTCAAATTAATCCAAGAGCAGGCAAGAGGCTCAGAATATAGAGGTAAAAAACTTCCAATTTATAAAGTAACTTCAATCGATGAAAACAATGAGAATATAAATATTTATTTAGATGCATACAGTGGAAAGATTGTTGCTATTAGATCAAACCAATGGCGAATTTGGGATTTAATGTGGGGATTCCACATAATGGATTGGGTTGATAGAGATAATATTGACAATCTTCTTTTAAAAATTTTTTCATTTCTTGCTTTACTTACTTCTATTTCAGGGATATTTTTATTTTTTAAAAGAGGATGAGTGCTAAATAAGGACTCTAATATCCACCTTTTTATATGGCGAGCAAAGATTATATTTATCGAATAATAGGTTAACTGAAATTTAATACCAAATTAGTTGATTATCGCCACGCTCCTTTTCTAACAGCTATAAACATCAATACTCCAAACAAGGTCATAGCCCCAGCAGAAGAATAGAATATACCTACAACACCTGTAGCAAAGTAGTAAACAGACAAGAGGGCAGCAACTGTAAATACAATAAATCTTATAGCAGTAATTACAATTGGCCACCTCATAGAGTTTGCTCCTTGCGATGCAAAATACAAGGAAAGGCCCACGCCCTGAAACAGATAACATACTCCCAAGATTTGTATGTATATTTTAGTGATGCTCAGGACTTCTTGGTCAGATGTAAAAAATGATATCCAGAAATCAGGAGTAAGAGCTAGAATTAATCCAATCAATCCAGATAAAAAACCTGAAGAAGCAGCTCCAACCATGCCAATTTGCTCAGCACGATAAATATTATTAGCTCCAATATTTGTTCCTACCATTGTTGTCATTGCTGTTCCAATGCTGAATACAATTGGTATTAGCAAAAATTCTACTCTTGAGCCAATCCCATATCCTGCAATTGCGGTAGTACCAAATTGACCAATTAGGCCTGTTAAAACTAGAACAGTGCCAACCGTGAATATAGGTGAAAGTGAGGCTGGCAAAGCAACAGAGAAGATGTCAGCAAACAATTCTTTCTTCATTACTGCTTTATTTATTTTTAAACGAACAGGACTGGTTGAGCTCTTTATTTTAAAAAGTATTACGCATGCCATGAAAGTTGATGTGATAATCATTGACCAAGCAGATCCAACAAGACCTAGCTTAGGGAATCCAAATAATCCAAGAATAAAACCAGCCGATAATACAATTTGAATGCCGGCACAGATAACTGTGAGCACTGCTGGGAATTGCATGTCTCCCATTCCTCTTAAGGCAGCGGTCAAGCTTCCCGATAACCAAACCACTATTCCTCCAGCAAGATAAACAAAACAGTACTTCAAGGATTCATCAAGTAAAGCATCTGATCCCCCAAGAGTTTTTAATAAACCCTCACCAAAAAGTATGAAGCCAATAAAGAATACTAATGCTCCAAGAAAAGAAATATATAGTGAGTGCCATAAAAGCTCTTCAGCTCTATTTTTATCATTAGCTCCCAATGCTCTTGAAATTGAAGATGATACTGCCCCACCCAACGCGCCAAATGCCATTTGTTGTGTCAGCATAATTGCTGGAAAAGCAAGAGTGATTGCAGCAAGGGGAGTGATTCCTAGCTGTCCAATAAACCAAAACTCGGCAAGAACCACAAAAGCATTAATTAAAAATGCAATAGTATTAGGAGCTGACATTTTTAGCAGCAAAGGCAGAATAGGATCACTTAAGATCTGCTTAGTCTTTTTATCCATTGGTTAAAATAATTTTACGTTGAGAGATGATAACAGCATTATTAAAAAATTATTATGCGGCAATAAATACCAATCTTGAACTAGATTTCAAACTATAAAACTATTAAGATTCAAATAACTGCAAAGGGGTGGCTGTAAGCCTGAGATCGATAGAAACCCTTTGAACCTGATCCATACAATAATGGCGGAGGAATTGCATGAATACCATTACATTTAATAAATACCCTTTATATTTTTTATCATTTTTAACAATTTTTGCTATGAGCATTTCTTCATATGAAATTGAAGAAGTTGTTGTAAAAGCAGATTGGAGAGAGGCCAATGTTTTAGAACAAGATTCCAGTTCTATAGTACTGGACAAAAAAGCTCTACAAAAGGAACCAGTTAAACATTTTGAGAGCCTAAGTTACTTAATACCAAATCTAAATTTTGCAGCAAGTGACTCAAGAGCAAGATATTTTCAAATCAGAGGTATTGGTGAAAGATCTGGCTATCAAGGGACACCAAATACATCGGTTGCTTTTTTAATAGATGATG
>Ga0255773_10002804_pt1 | contig 15918 bp, 14 predicted proteins | sample 011ome_17_FD_179971 | JGI IMG/M metagenome (GOLD analysis project Ga0255773, IMG submission 179971) | Coastal salt marsh microbial communities from the Groves Creek Marsh, Skidaway Island, Georgia - 011502XT metaG (version 2) | ecosystem: Environmental > Aquatic > Marine > Intertidal zone >...
CACTACTTGTACTCGTAATTTTTGTAGAAATAAAATTCATTTTTGGAGATCCAATAAATCCACCTACAAATAAATTATTCGGATCATTATATAGATCCATCGGTGATCCTTTTTGAGATACAATACCTTCATCAAGAACAACAATATCATTTGCTAGAGTCATTGCTTCTGTTTGATCATGTGTTACATAAATCATTGTAGCATTAAGTTGATCATGTAGTTTTGCTAACTCAACACGCATTTGAACACGAAGTGCTGCATCCAAATTTGATAATGGTTCATCAAACAAGAAAACTTTAGGTTTACGCGTAATAGCTCGACCTATTGCAACTCTTTGTCTTTGACCACCAGATAGTTGTTTTGGTTTTCTGTGAAGATAATCTTCTATTTGTAAAATTCTTGCAGCTTCTTGAACGCGTTCATTGATTTCATCCTTAGATCTTTTTTCTAATTTCAAACCAAATGCCATGTTATCAAAAACTGTCATGTGTGGATATAAAGCGTAAGATTGGAACACCATTGCAATATTTCGTTGTTTTGGCGGTAAATCATTAACTACTTGCCCATCAATAGAAATAGTTCCTGAGTGAATGTCCTCTAATCCTGCAATCATTCTTAGCATTGTTGATTTACCACAACCAGATGGTCCAACTAAAACTGTAAAAGATTGACTTTTTATATCGAGAGAAACGTCCTTAATAACATGAACATCTCCGTAGTATTTGTTAACTGTATCAATTTTAATATCAGCCACTTCATCCTCCTTTGAGCGATCTTTCAAGTGTGAAACCTGACGTTTCATTTTGTAAATTAGTATAAAAAAAAAGAAAAATCTACTAAATTTATTAAAAATTAGCCTTTTACAGCACCAGCAGTTAGACCTTTAACGATTCTATTTTGAAAAAATAATACGACAATTAGGAGTGGAATTGTAATAAGCACGGATGCAGCCATAATATTTGGCCATGGTATCTCATGTTCACTTTCACCTCTAAATCTTGAAATATAAACTGGAAGAGTGGTAACTTCAGGTGAAATAGTTAATGTTAGTGCAAATAAAAATTCGTTCCACGCTCCTATGAAAGCAAGAATAGCAGTAGTCGCTATTGCTGGCCACATAAGAGGTAAAAAAACTTTAAAAAGAATGACAAAAGAAGATGCGCCATCAACCATTGCAGCTTCTTCAATTTCCATAGGTAAGTCTCTAATAAAAGATGTTAGAATCCAAACAGTGAAAGGGAGAGAGAAAACCACATATGACATGATTAGTCCTTGATAAGTATTATAGACACCAAGACTTCTAGTTAACTCAAACATACCGGATAATATAGCAACTTGAGGGAACATCGATGTCCCCAATATTGCCATAAGTAAGCCAGTTCTTCCTCTAAATTTTATTCTTCCAAGAGCATAGGCGGCTGTTAAGGCAATTACTAAGCAAAAAAGAACTGTTAATGTAGAGACAAAAACTGAATTAAAAAAAGTTGATCCAAAAGCAGGGCGACTTAATACATAAAAAAAGTTTTCAAGTGTTGGTTGTTTTGGCCAGTATTCAACAGTAAAATTTCCAGTGCCTGTTTTTTTTAATGCTGATACGACAGCCCAGTAAAATGGAAAGCAAGTATAAACAAGTATGATTATAAGAAGTGAAAAAAAAGATATTTTTTTTATACTCATCATTTAATATACTCCTTGTTTATCAAAATTAGTTCTTGTTACGATTAGATAAATAATTGTTGAAATAGTAAGGAAAGCAAATAGCAATGTTGAAGCAGCTGATCCTTGACCAACTTCCATGTAATCAACAAGCCATTGTCTTGCATAAACTGACATTGAAGCATTTTCACGAGAATTTGATGTTAAAACATACAATAAATCAAAAACTCTGAGAGCATCTAGACTCCTGAAAATGATAGCTATCACAAGAGTAGGCTTAATAAGTGGTAACGTTATTTTCCAAAAAACTCTAAGAGGACTTACTCCATCAATTCTTGTAGACTCATAAATTTCAGCAGGTATCATTTGAAGAGCTGCAAGAGTTAACAAAGTAATGAAAGGTGTTGTTTTCCAAACATCAACAAATATTGCTGATGCCATTGCACTATCTGGATATGCAAGAAATGCTATAGGTTCAGAAATTAGGTGGAGGTCTAACAATATTTCATTAAAAACACCAAACTGTTGATTGAACATCCATTGAAACATTTTAGCATTTACAATTGTAGGAATAGCCCAAGGAATTAATATTGCCGCTCTTACTATGCCCCTTGCTGGAATATTATTGTTGAGTATTAAAGCAAAAATAACACCTATTACTGTCTCAAGTGAAACTGATACTATGGAAAAGAAAAATGTATTGTAAACTGAAACCCACCACCAAGAGTCATAGAACAGTAAAGTTTCATAATTAAACCAACCTATGTAATTATAATTATAAAGATCCCCTAATCTAGCGTCAGTAAAACTATATTTTATAGTGTTAAAAAGAGGATAAATTGCAACTATTCCAAGAGCTACGAACATAGGCATCATGAATAGCCATGCTGATCTAACTCTTTCTCTAGTTAGTTTGGTTTTAAATTTTTTTCTTGTTGAATTCATTTGATATACAAACTGGCGTTGTATACGCCAGTTTGTCTTGGAGGTAAAAATAAATTTAAAATTTTCTAGCCAGAGCTTTCAGATCTTTTTCCATAGCTGATGCAGCATCTTCTGCACTTTTCGAGCCAGTTAAGACTGAGTGAACTTCATTAAAGAAAATACTACTAACTTGACCATAATATTTGTGAGATACTGTTGATGGTCGAGCTACTGCATTGTTGAAAGTATCAAACAAAGTACCAAAGAAAGGATTGGCAGCTTTTACATCTGGATCATCATAAAGTGCAGGTCGTGTTGGAAGATTTGAAGTATCTATTGCTTTTTGCTTCATTACTTCAACACTAGTCATATGCCTTATAAGATCAGCAGCAATTTCTGGATTTTTTGAACCCTTGTTAACCATTAACTGCCATCCTCCTAAAGCTCCAGTCATCTTACCTTCAGCTCCTCCACCTGGAAGTGCCATAGTACCAACTTTGTCTTTAATAGGGCTATCATCTGCCTGACTTCTGCTCCAAGCATAAGGCCAGTTTCTCATGAAAACAGCATTACCTGTTTGCCATACACCTCTAGCTTCTTCTTCTTGGTATGTAACAACATCTTCAGGAGAAATTGTTCCAACCCATGATTTTGCCGTATTTAGAGCAGCGATTGTATTTGGATTGTTAATTGATACTGTTCCATCTGCTTCAATGATATTTCCACCGCCGAATGAATTAACCCACTCAATTCCATCACAAGTTAGGCCTTCGTAAGCATTACCTTGCCATACATAACCCCACATTTTAGAGTTACCAGCTTCCCTTTCTTTGTCTTGAATAAATTTAGCAGTTTCTGCTAAGTCAGACCAAGAGGTTGGTGCGCTTTTTCCATACTTATCAAGTAGGTCTTTTCTGTAGTAAAGTAAGCCGGCATCAGTGAAATAAGGTACAGCGACATATTTTCCACCAACAGTATTGTTACCAACTATTCCATCAAAGAAGTCAGCTTTATCTGCTTCACTAAAAACATTGTTTAGATCGTAAGCACAATCAGCGAAAATACCAGGCCAAATAACATCAATCATGAAAATATCAATATCACTTGATCCCGAGCTACAAATTTGCTGATAAAGATTTAAAGTATCAGTAGCACTTGCGGGTCTATAAACATAAGCAATTTCATGACCGTTTTCTTCAGCCCAATCAAGAGCGTATCTGTAATGCTCTCTCATAGCTCTTTCATCATCTCCACCCATTGTAATAGTAATTTTTGCTGCAAAAATATTTGTAGAAATTAATAAAGCAATAAGTAGGGTAGATAGTGTTTTAAAAAATGAAGACATAATCTCCTCCCTGTTAATTCGATTTCTCGAAATTTATTTATTTTCCAAAACGTTTTGGAATATATTATCTTTTTTTAAAAACCAAAACGTTTTGGTTGTCAATTTATATTTAATATCTTATTGTTGTTTTTTTATGAACATCAAACAATTGGCCAAAAAGCTTGATTTATCAATTACTACAGTTTCTAGGGGTTTAGCTAATTATCCTGATGTAAGCCCTTTGACGAAGAAAAAAATAAAAAAAATGGCTAAAAAATATAATTATGTTCCTAATCCTTTTGCATCTAATTTAGCCTCAAGAAAAAGAAATATTGTTGGATTTGTATTACCTTTGTATGGATTAAATTATGATGTTTTAAACCAAACATCTTTTTTGCAATTTATTGCTGGAATGCAAGAAAAGTTAAATGAAAATAGTATTCAATTTTCTATGCTTATTTGTAACAATTACGAAGAAGAACTACTTGCTTATGAAAAATTAATTAAAGAGCAAAAAGTAGATGATATCATTATTCATAATTTAACCACAAATGATCCAAGGATAAATCTTTTAAAAAAAAATAAAATTAATTTTGTTGCTTGGGGGAGAACGCAGAGTTTAAAAAAATATTCATGGGTCGACCTTGATAATCATTTGAGTATGGAAATGATTGTTGATTACTTAATTAAAAAAAATCATAAAAAAATTGCTTTTGTAAACATAGATGAAGAATTCAATTTTGCCTTTCAAAGGAAAGAATCTTTTTTTGAGTCTATGAAAAAAAATAAAATCAGAGCAAATCAAAAAAATTATTTTACTATTTCACAAAATAATCCTGAATTAAGTTTCCAAAAAGTGAAAAATTTTCTTAATAAAAATCCTGAAATAACATCTATAATATGTTGCACTGAATATATTGCTGCAGGTGCCATTAAAGCTTGTGACGATCTGAGTTTAAAAATTGGCAAAGATATATCGCTTATAACTTATGATAGTTTAGTCATTTCCCATTTAACTAATCCATCTTTAACTTCTGTGTCTCATCCTGTTAGAGAACTTGGTAATCAGGCAGTTAATATCTTATTAGAAATGAGATCAAAAAAAGGAAAAAATAAAAACTATATGGCAACTCCAACTATCATAGAACGAGGGTCAGTAGCCAAGTTATTAAAGAACTAGAATATTATTTTTCAAATAAAATTCACTTCAAATCTGAATGATTTAATATGGATTATAAATTTACCCAAGATTTCTTTTCTTCACTTTCAGCACATTTGTCCAAAATTTTTTGAATTTCAGCACCTCTTGCAAAATCAGGCTCATAAGGAGTTTTGTTCTTAATAGAACTTATAAATCTCTCAAAATTATTTAAAGTTGGAGAGGTTTCGATCTGTTTCCATTCTAATTTGTCTTTTCTATCAGAGAATTCCCTATTTATATCATCTGTAAACATTAGTTTATTACCTTCTGTTATTGGGTCATCAAATTCTATTTTAACAGCACCTTTGTCACCAAAAATTTTCAATTCTAATCTGTTTGAGTATCCTGTAGCAAATCTAGTAGCACTGATCGTACCAATAGCGCCATTATCAAATTCAACCATGGATATAAAAGTATCGTTTGCATCCAAAACATATTCTCCGATTTTTTCACCTTTTGATTTAAAGGTTTTTAAGTTCGCATTAATTTTTTTAATTCCTCCAACTGGAAAAGATGCAAAATCAAAAATATGAACACCAATATCTCCTAATGTGCCTTTACTTCCATGTTTGGTAGATAATCTCCACAGCCACTTTTCTTCCTCTTTCCAATCTCCCCAATATTTTGATGTTAGCCATGATTGATAATAGTTTGCATCAAGATGAACAACATTACCAATTTTACCTGATTTAACAATTTTGACTAATTCCTGATAACCTGAAGAATTACGGTAACTGAAATTGACCATATTTACTAATTCCTTCCCCTTAAGTGCAGCACACATTTCTAGAGCATCTTCATGATTTTCTGCAAGAGGTTTTTCACAAAAGATATGTTTATTATTTTCTATTGCTTTGATAGAAATATCCTTATGAAATGCGTCTGGCGTAGTATTTGTTATGGCATCAACATCTGATTTTTGAAGCAATTCCTCGACACTATTATATCTTTCTCTGATATCAAACTTATCACAAAAAAAATTTAATCTTTCTTTTGAAACATCACACGCTGATATAACTGATGAGTCAGGGTTTTTTTGAAATTCTTTTGCATGCCATTCGGCAATTCCACCAGTTCCAACAATTCCAATTTTAATCATTTTTTATAATTATGATCTACTTTGTAGCCTTTAGTTTCAATTGGCTCAATGGGGGTTTTTCTTTCTCCATAATCATTATTTTTTTCAACGGTATTAATCCATAATCCCGAACCTTTATCGGGTGAAGTCCAACCTATCGAATTTTTTATTACACGTTGTACATCTTTATTATAATAAACAGGATAAGACTCGTGACCTGGTCTAAAATAAAATATTTTGCCATTTCCTCTTTTGTAGCATAGGCCTGATCGAAATACTTCTCCACCTTCAAACCAACTAACAAATACGGTTTCATCTGGTGCGGGTACCTGAAAGGGTTCCCCATACATCTCTGTCATTTCAATTTCAAAGTATTCGTCTAAACCTTCTGCTATTGGATGGCCTGGATTACAAACCCAGACTCTTTCTTTTTCTCCTCTTTCAGCCCATCTAAGATTTGCAGTTGTACCCATCATTCTTTTAAAAATTTTAGAGTGATGACCTGAATGTAAAACAATTAAACCCATACCCTCTAAAATTCTTTGCTGTACTCTATCAACAATTTTATCTTCAACAAGATTATGAGCTTTATGACCCCACCAGATTAATACATCTGTTTTATTCAGAAGTTCTTCAGTTAAGCCATGATCTTTTTCTTCAAGTGTTGCTGTTGTAATATTAAGTTTTTTATCTTCTAATAAAAAGTCTTTGATACAGCCATGAATACCATTTGGATAAATAGATTTAACTTGCTCATCTTCTTGCTCATGAACAAATTCATTCCAAATTACTACGTTTATCATTTTATTAATTTTTTATCTTACTCTTTCGCCGTGAAGTCTATGTCCTAATAAAGCAAGAAGAATAATTAAACCATTAAAAAATTGTCGCCAAGTTCCGCTCCAGCCAATTGCGACGATTCCAATTTCCATATATGCTATTATTCCAACACCAAACACAGCTCCAACTATAGTACCAAGACCGCCCCAATAGGGAGTTCCTCCAACAAAAACTGCAGCCAATGCTAAGAGCAAATATCCAAATCCTTGTGTAGGAAAAAAAGTATAAGTAATAAGTGTAGTAAAAATACCCCCTAGAGCTGCTCCAAAACCAACAAACATAAATGCTTTAATTTTTACAGCATTTACATTTATTCCCATTTGCTCTGCACTTACTGAATTGTCTCCAACGTGATGTATGTGAACTCCAAAAACATGTTTTGTAAATAAATAATAACAAAAGATTACAAAAATCGCTGCCCAAAATATTTGCATAGGGAAGCCATAAAATTTTCCTACTAGTACTGGATAAATCCAATGACTATCAATCTCTAAAAGAGTAATTGATCTACTATTTGTTAATAATAGGATTATACCTCTCAAAAGAAATAGCACACCAAGAGATGCTACAAGAGATGATAATCGAAAAACAACTATTAATGCCCCAACTAGACCACCAATAGCAGTTCCAGTCAGTAATCCTGCTAGAATACTAAGTGCAGGATCAATCCCAGATTTAGCCATAATTGCAAAAACATATGCAGCGACTGCATAGGTTGAGGCAAATGATAGATCAATTTCGCCTGAAGCAACAAGAAAAACTAAAGGTAGAGTGAGGAATATTAAAGTTGGCATCATCACAAAAACTGACTGATGCAGATTTGGCCTCATCCATGCCTCTGGCGCTCCAATTAAGAAAACTAACATAAGTAATGCAAAGTAACCCATGCTTCCAAGCGCTCTTCCATTTTTATGAAACATGTTACCTATAAATGATTTATTGTTTTTCATGGTATCAATGGGATTTAATTGTATCTCTCATAATTTTCATTAGTTCTTCAGGTGACTGAATATCTTCTTTATTTAAATGATGAACTACTTCTCCTCGATCTAATATGACAAATCTATCTGAAATATCATAGACGTGATAAATATTATGACCAATAAATAAAACAGACCTATTAGATTTTTTTACATTTAGAACGAAATCAAATACTTTTTGAGTTTCATTTAAAGAAAGATTATTTGTTGGTTCATCAAGAATAATTAATTCAGCATTATTGTAAATTGCACGCGCAATAGCAACTCCTTGTCTTTCTCCACCTGATAAATTTCCAACAGGGGACTCTGCATTAATTAATTTAGAGGTAAATCCTATTTCTCTTATTAATCTATTAGCTTCTGTAATTTGTTCTTTATCCCTAATAAAGCCAAAAGGGTATTTAAGTTCTTTGCCCATAAATATATTCCAAACAATTGATTGTTGTGGGCAAAGAGCTCTGTCTTGAAAGACAGTTTCTATTCCTGCTTCTCTTGCTTTTAGAGCATTCCAATTATTAACTTTATCACCACGTATTTTTATATCTCCATCATCTGGGTTATGAACACCAACAAGTGTTTTAATCAAGGTGGATTTACCTGCTCCGTTGTCACCAATAAGTCCAACAACTTCACCTTTGTTTACTTTTAAGGATGCATTGTTTAAAGCAGTAATACCTCCAAAACGCTTTGTTACTTTTTCTAATTCTATAATTGGTTGCATATTAAAATTTTAAACTGACCCATTTTAAAAAAATGGGTCAGTTATAAATATTATCTTATACCTGCATCAGCAAGTGCTTTAACAGCTTTATAGTTATTAGTATCTACAAAACCAGCTCCAGTATCCTGAATGATCGCTCCAGTACCAAGAACAGCTGTTTGGCATAACGATAATACCGGAAGGTAACCTTGGAGGAAAGGTTGTTGATCAGAAGTTAAATGCACATAACCTTTTTCAAAGGCTGACATAATCTGAGGACTGGTATCAAAACCTATTTGAAGAAGGTCATTAGGTCCATAACCAGCTGCTTTTGCGATTCCCTCAGCTACGTTCATGATATCACTACCTGAATGTACAATAACTTTTGTTTCTGGATTAGCATTAAGTGCTGCTCCAAAAATTGGTATTGTCATATTTGGATCTGATGCATATTTTGGATCTCCATCAAGAACAGTAACTGTCATACCATGTTCTTCGAAGACAATTCTTGCACCATCTTCTCTTTGAGCTCTTGCATAATCTCCAAGTGGGACCATTACAATTGCATGATCGCCTGCTTTAAATCCAAACTGTCTTATAGCTTCTCTTGCGAGAGCTTTTCCTTGAGTTGCTAAGTTAGCCCCAACATAACCACCACCATACTTTGCACGAACCTCACCAGGATCAACATTTTGATACGTCATGATGATGCCATTTTCAGCTGCCTGTTTAGCAAGAGGCATTAAAGCTTCATTTCCTGGGTGACCCATCATTGCGATAGCGTCTACTCCCAATCCAACTGATTCTCTTAGTTGTCTGACCATTTTTTCAAAGTCCCACTCAGAGTAAAGAATTTCTGCATCCGCTCCTGTATCTCTTATGGCATTCATTGCTCCTGCTGCAACTATGCCAGCAAATCCACCAGCTTCTGGTCCACCAGCATAAAAATGCATTTTTACATCTGAACACCAATTGTCACCAAGATCTTGGCCAGTTGGAGCAGCATATGAACTAAAACTTAATGGTAATAAAAATAATATTGATAAAATTAGTTTTAATGATTTCATTTTTCCTCCTAATAAAAAATAATAAATTTATAAAAATCGAAAACGTTTTCGTTGTCAAGTGCATTTTTATAAATATACAGTATAAGTAATTATAATTTATGAATTTAAGGGAATTTTCAAAAAAAATAGGCTTGCCAATATCTACAATTTCTAAAGCATTAGGAGGATATAAGGATGTAAATGACAATACTAGATCTAAGATAGTTTCACTTGCTAAAAAATACAAATACGTACCTAATGTTTATGCTAAAACTCTCGCATCAAGAAATACTTCATCTGTTGGATTAGTGTTACCTCTTGGTTACAATTTTATTCAAAAAAATGCACTTATTGATTTTATTCAAAATATTTATTCAAAACTAAATGAGATAAATATTCCAGTAATTGTAATTTTTGCTGAGAATAAAGAAGATGAGATCAAAGCATATGATAAATTAATCAATCATCATAAAGTAAGTTTAATTATTTTAAATGATACAAAATTTAATGATAAAAGAATTAAATATTTAGATAAAAAGCAAGTTAGTTATCTCACTTGGGGGCGTTGTAATAAGAAAGAGTCTTCATATACGTGGATTGATGAAGATATAAAACATAGCTCAGAATTAGCTGTTCAATACATTATTTCAAAAGGTCATAAAAAAATCTGCTTTATTGAAAGTGAGCAAAGTTCAAATTATTTTCAATTAAGAAAAAAATATTTTCTTTATTTTTGTAAAAAATATAAAATAAGATTTCATACTAAAAACATCATTAAACTAAGCCCAGATTTGTTTGCAAGATCTAAAAATTTACTTAGTAAATATATTAAGTCAAACCCTAAAATAACAATGTATCTATTAGGTTCGCATCAGTTTGCAAATATCGCTATTGAAAGTTTGAGAGACACCCAAAAAAATATTGGAAAAGATATTTCTGTGTTATCTTTTGACTCAAATTTTTTAGAAAGTTTTGCGCCATACATCACGACAATTTCTCAACCAGTAACTGAAGTAAATAAAAATCTTATCAATTTAATAATTGGAAAATTAAATAATATGAAATCTAATAAAAATTTTCTTTACAAGTCTAAATTAAACGAAAAAAATTCTGTTATTGATTTAAATAATTTTTAAATTTCTTTAATTCTTTCTTTTCAATTTTTATACGATGTTTTTGACTTGGATATTTTTCACTTCTAACGTCCTTAATAAAAAGTTTATATGCTTGGATTGATTTATTTTTTATTTCATCATAATTTTTTTTCAAATTACCATAAGTTTTTGCATGTCTGGGTATATGATTATTATTATACCCAAGTATATCTTCAGAAAATAAATATTGAGCATCACAAATCGTTCCACTACCCATTCCGATTAAAAAAATATCAGTCTCTTTATAAATAATCTCTACAATTTCTTCTGGAACTATTTCAATTTCTGTAGCAAAAGCTCCAGCATCTTGAAGAATATGAATTTCATTTAGGATTTTTTCACCTTCTTTTAAGTTTTTGCCATATGCTTTAAATCCACCATATTGTGTTAATTTATATGGTATGAAGCCTGTATGACCAACAACAGGAATGCCTTCATTTGCAATTGCTTTGATAAATCTTGCGCTTTGGGGGCAATATATTGCATCAGCGCCCATTTCTAATAATTGAAAAGACTTTTTAATGATTTCATATTCACTTAAATACCTACCGTATTGTAATCCCACAGTAAAAAAAGTATTCAAGGCATTTTCTCTTAAAAATTTGAAATTGTTATTTTCTGAAGATACAATCATATCTATACCAGATTTTTCACAAGCATTTGCTTCTAGGGGGGTATGGACATAAACTTGAGTTAATTTCTTTTTACCTTTTGACTCTAGTATTTCTTTAACTGTTAATTTTTTTTTCATTAAAAATAACTTTATGTTAATCTTTTACTAATTCTTTTTGTTTGGCCATGACTATAGATTCCATCAATGCCTCCATCTCTGCCATATCCTGATCTTTTGTATCCTCCACCAGGTAAATTAACACCATCAACAAACCAATCATTTTGCCAAATTATTCCAGCTTGTATTCGATCAGCAGTCCATTTAGCTTTTTGATCATTTGAAGTAAACACCCCAGAAGCCAATCCATATTTTGTTGAATTGGCAATATCAATTGCTTCCTCTTCATCATGAAAATCAAACACTGATGTAACAGGTCCAAAGATTTCTTCTTGAGCTATTGTTGAGTCAGTTTTAACATTATCAAAAACTGTTGGTTTAAAATAATTTCCATCACCTATTTCAACTGCTTCTCCACCCACTGCCACAGTGGCACCAGATTGAATTCCTGATTTAACATAGTTTGAAACTCTTTTAAGTTGGTCTGGTGATATTAACGGTGTCACTTGAGTATCAGCATTATCTCCCGAACCAATTTTTAATTTTTTAGTTTTTTCAGTAAGCTTTGTCATATATTCATCTTTTACTTTCGGATGAATGATGACTCTAGACATTGCAACACATATTTGACCAGCATTTGGTTCAAAAATCCCTTTTACAGTGCTATCAACAGCTTTATCAATGTCAGCATCAGAATAAATAATTGCAGCTGATTTACCACCTAATTCAAAATGTGTTGGTACAATTCGATCAGCTGTTTCCCTTAAAATTTCAGAAGCCACTTGAGGTGATCCAGTAAAGACTATGTAATCACTATCAGGATGTTGAACAAGTTTTCTACCAGTTACTTCGCCATATCCATGAACAATATTAATTATGCCATCTGGAACACCAACTTCTTTAAATATTTGCCCATAGAAATTTGAAGAAATAGGGCATAGCTCTGGAGGTTTAATGACAATTGTATTTCCAACAATCAAATTTTGAGCAACCATGCCAGAAAAAATAGAGACTGGATAATTCCAAGGAACTATTTGGAGACTAACCCCAAAAGGTTCCAATACTACGTAATTGAATGTATCATTTCCTGATGGAATGATTTTATGTTCTATTTTATCAGTCATTCCAGCGTAAAAATCAAAAGTATTTGCTGCTCCCTCGAACTCTCCAACACACTGAGCAACTGTTTTTCCGTTCTCTTGACTTAGAATTTTTCCACCTTCATCTTTTTTTTCTCTAAGTTTGTCAGCTATTGATCTCATCATCATAGATTTATCTTTTGAATCCATGTCTAATAAAATTCTTTTATCAAAAGCTTTTTTTGCAGACTCAAAAGCTAAATTTATTTCATCATCAAGAGCTTCATCAATATTGCCAACAACTTTTTGATTTGAAGGATTTAAAACAGGAATATTTTTCTTAGAAATAGAGTTAATAAACTTGCCATTAATAAAATTTCTTAGTTCCATAAAAATTCTTTTTTAATTTAATAAAACTAAAAAATTAAAAGAGTCAAGTAAACTTTAAGAATTTGGAATTTTAACAGGAATAAAATAGTTAGGATCTTTTGATTTCTTGATAACAGCTGGAATTATTTCTTTATAGGCCTCAATTAATTTTTGTGGTTTTGGTAATTGATCTTTAATCTCTTCATACAATTTAGGTAGATTATAAGACGGTACCATGGGAAACATATGGTGTTCAATGTGATATTCCATTTTCCAATAAATAAAACTAGGAATCATACTTAATCTTACTGAGCGGGTAGATAATCTATGATCTTTTGTATCTTCTTTTAATCCCATATGCTGAGTTAAACCCCAAATAGCGTTTAAAAATGTAAAAAACTTTGGGAATAGAAATAAAAAAATAGGAAGAAATGAGCCTAAAGTTATTGATAGTACTATTGTAGAAAGCCACAATAAAACAAATAGTCGTGAACTATTTATGCAATCTCTTTTTTTGTCTTCTGGGATACAGTCCTTCATTACTTTTGTTTCAACTCCAAAAGCATGCTTTATAATTTCTAAGTGCAGTGATTTATGTAAGGTTAAAAAAGAAGATCCAGGTACAAAAATAAAGAGAAAACTTATTAAAGAGTGATTTGCAAAAATACTTCCATCTACTTCATAATCATGCGGATCAATAGAAGCAGTATAACTATGATGAAGAGAATGACTCCATCTCCATCTTACTGGTTCAAAATTATTCATATAACTTGCAATGGTATAAAAAAAATCATTAAGCTTTCTTGTTTTAAAAGCAGTTCTATGTCCACATTCATGCCAAATTGCATCAGCACCTCCCCATAATGTGCAATAGAAAATATAAATAGGTATAAACCAAATCGTCCCCCAAGATGCTACTGAAGCAATACCAAGTGACAAAAGACAACTAAAGAAGATTATAATATGTTTCCATCCTTCATAGTCTGATCTTTTTGATAAATTTTTAAGGACTTTTTTATCAATGGTGGGTTTAAACCATTCGTTTGAAATATTATTAATTCCAGTTTGTACAGTCATTTTCCTTAATATATCTCTAAATTTTCATAAGGCAAGTTGATTGAGATAAGCTTTCACTTGATCAAAAAGTCATTATATTCACTACAAATCAAAGAATGATTTAAAATAGTTCCAACATTAATAATCTAAGTTTATAGAGACCTTTATGAAATTGGCAATAATAGGGACGGGGTATGTAGGTCTGATAACAGGTGCTTGCTTTGCTGAGTTTGGTTATCAAACTGTATGCATAGATAAAGATGAAAGCAGAGTCAAAGAATTAAATAATTCTAAATGCCCTTTTTATGAGCCAGGCGTAGAGGCTTTATTAGATAAGCATTTAAATAAAACAAAACTATTAAGTTTTTCGAATTCTTTATCACAATCTATCAATGATGCAGATATTATTTTCATTACTGTTGGGACACCTTCAAAAAGAATTGAAGGGGAGGCTGATTTATCTTTTGTTTGGGATGTTGCTGAAGAAATAAGTAATAACATAAATAAATATTGTATTGTTGTAACTAAATCTACTGTTCCTGTAGGCACTACCAAGGAAGTAAAAAATATTATTTCAAAAAAAATAGATAGAAACAATTTTGATGTTGTCTCTAATCCAGAATTTTTACGAGAAGGCTCAGCAGTAAATGATTTTATGCGACCTGATAGAGTAGTTATTGGGTGTGAAAATAAAAAATCAGAAGATATAATGAAAGAATTATATAGGCCTTTATATCTTCTTGAAACACCACTAATTTCAACAACAGTCGAGTCTGCTGAAATTATTAAGTATGCTTCAAATAGTTTTTTGGCAACGAAAATTAGCTTTATAAACCAGGTTGCTGATTTGTGTGAAAAGGTTGGTGCAGACGTGCAAGATGTAGCAAAAGGCATGGGAATTGACAAGCGTATAGGAAATAAGTTTTTACATGCAGGCCCAGGATATGGTGGATCATGTTTTCCTAAAGATGTTAAGGCTTTTATTACAACTGCTCAAAAACATGATGTTGATTTGTCGATTTTATCTGCGGTTGATACATTCAATGAAAATAGAATAAATAAAATTTCAAAAAAAATAATTTCTAAAGCTAATTTAAATAAAGGTGACTATGTTAGTTTGCTTGGTTTGAGTTTTAAGCCGAATACTGATGATGTACGGGATTCAACTTCGTTAAAAATTGCAAAATTACTACAAGATAGGGGTATAGTTGTTAAATCGTATGACCCAGAGGCGATGGATAATGCAAAAAAAGAAAATACTGAATTGCATTTATTTGATAGCGCATATGAAGCATGTGAAGATACTAAGGCAATTATAATTGGAACTGAGTGGAATGAATTTAGAGCTCTGAATTTTTTAAAAATTCAAAAAAGTTCTAAAAATTTAATTATCTTTGATTTAAGAAATATATATAACGCTAAAGAAATAGAAGAATTAGGTTTACAATACTTTGGTACAGGAAAATAATTATAAAATAGAAAATTTTGATCCAGAAGTCCTCCGTGAATACGACATAAGAGGAGTAGTAGGAGAAAATATCAATGAGAACACTGCCTACACTATAGGCAGAACATTTGGTCATACGGTTAAATCAAAATTAACTTCTCATACAATTGTAACAGGTTACGATGGAAGATTGACCTCTCCATCACTACACAAAGCTCTTTGTGAAGGTTTAAAAGACTCAGGTGTGAAAGTAATAAATATTGGTATGGGACCAACGCCTATGACGTACTTTGCTCATTATCATTTTGAGGCTGATGCGGCTGTTATGCTTACA
>Ga0255773_10002826_pt1 | contig 15864 bp, 9 predicted proteins | sample 011ome_17_FD_179971 | JGI IMG/M metagenome (GOLD analysis project Ga0255773, IMG submission 179971) | Coastal salt marsh microbial communities from the Groves Creek Marsh, Skidaway Island, Georgia - 011502XT metaG (version 2) | ecosystem: Environmental > Aquatic > Marine > Intertidal zone > Salt...
AAAAACTGCGCAGGAAACTGATGGAAGCGAAATCAAAGGCGGGCAGAAAATTCGTGTCGGAGAAGGATTCCATATTCTCATCGTCGGGGAAAGGCCAAAAAGACGGTTCGACATTCGAGTTGGAAGATTTCGATCGTCGCTTAAACAAGGAGAAGTAGTAGATTGATCTAAAGGTTGTATTTATAATTGAAGTGAAGGAAAAAACGTATAGTAAATAACCCCGCGCTCGTTCGTCTTCTTCTTCTTTGCTTTTTGTTTTTATATGGTGGGCAATTAGGTGGTGCAGGAGTTTATATTTTAAAGCTACTTCAAACATGAATAACAAATATCATCATCGTGATGTTGATCTACTAACGCGTTCTATTCTTTCACTTCTAAACGGGTGTCAAGAGAGAGATCAAGTCCGGTCTCGGCGTCGTGCGCATGCCGACGATGATGATGAGAGGAATGAGGGCGTAATGAACGACTTCGGAGTTGGTGGAGACGTAGTTTACAACTTTCGCGATCGAAGCTCGAATACCGGCCATTATTACGTTTATTTATGCGTATCTTTTGGTGCGACGCGATCGATACGTGTTTGTTTCAAGTGCTCCTCTCGACAAACTACTCTATTTGGTTCCTTTGTGAGTTGTGCGTAAATGAGGAAGAAGAAGAAGAAGAGGGGCGGCTGGAATTCCCCTAATTTTAAGAGAAAGGGGCAGGGAGGGGAGCCCCGAGATCTTTCTGCTTGAGATTTGTTTTCGTCCTCAAAAAGCAGAGAAGAACAAGAAGTTTTCCTGAAAAATTAAAACGTCTACTCGTATTGAATCATAAATTATTGTGCGCGCGGCGCACCTGTGTATATCTATTATCCCTCCTTGATACTATTTAAGAAGACGGACGACGATCGCGGAGAATAACAATACAGGTAATACAGAGCATCTCTTCTTCTTCTTGACTTCTTCTTCTTTCTCTTCTCTTTCATACTTTATATGGGAGAACGAACGCAAAAAAAATCGATCGCCCAAATTCGCAAATTCGCGACGCCACGACGACACAGAAGAGAAAGTTATTTTCGTTCTTCTAATCAAATATTTTCTTTACAAAATCAATCGCAGAGAAGGAGAGATGCGCACGCCGACGAAGAAGAGAAAGACACCGATAAAGGAGACTAAGTCGGTCTCTGTTTCTACGACGTCGACGCCCGTGAAAACCTCTCCTAAAGCGCGGAGAAATCTTAAACTTTCCGACGTCGAAGAAGAAGACGTCGCGATGCTGAAAGGGGAAAAAGGAAAAAAAACGCAAAAGAAGAAAATGATTGTCCCGCCGGCGAGTCCACCCGTGGAGAAGGCTGGGAGCACGAGAACGACGCCTAAACGCGCTGCCGCGACAGATGCGAGTAAGAAGTTTGAGCAGCAGCAGCGAAACGGCGGGTTCGAAAGCGACGACGATGTCGTTCTTGGAGATGATGATGATGATGATGAGGAGGACGACGGTTCGACAAAAATCTCTCGTGGCAAGAAGACGGGCAAAAAGCAGACGCCGACGAAGAAGAAGAAGAAAAAGAAGAACGATGACTCGTCCGACGATGACTTCGACGAGGAAGATTTCGAAGACGAGTTGTTCACGAAGAAGAAGAGTCCGAGTAAGAATCTTACGCCAACGAAGAGACGGCGCCCAGGGAAGTCAGATCCGCCGACGCCGCAGTCCAGGTACGTTTAGATTTTTGCGCCTTTTTCGCGCGCACATTTTGGATTTTGGATTGTCTGTTTTTTCTTCGCAACGCGTTTATTTTACTCACTTTTATTCTCGGGGTGTGTTACTTGATTCTCACCGCATTTAAAATGTGTATTTTCTTATCACGTGATAAACAGGTCTCTCCATTCGCCATCCAAATCGGGAGGATCCTCGGGGATGAGCGCGTCGGAACGTCTCGTAGCGGCTGGCGAAGAGTTACCGGTGATTTCCGAGCCGGCGGCGATGTTTCACGATTTGGCGTCCAAAGTTCCAAAGTTGGAAAATTTTTTAAAGAAGATGAGTCATCGACCGTTGCGTGTCGCGACAATGTGTTCAGGTACTGAATCACCGCTGCTTGCGCTCGATAAAATCGCAGACGCTACGGAAAAGCTCTTTGGATCGAGATTGAACGTTGAGCACGTGTTCTCGTGCGAAATTGAGCCGTTCAAGCAGGCATACATCGAAAGGAATTTTTCGCCACCGATTCTGTTCAGAGATATTCGAGAATTGAAAGAGAAGCAAGCGTACACTGCTTACGGAGCCTTGGTTGACGTTCCTGGCAATGTCGACATTCTTGTCGCCGGTACGTCATGCGTCGATTACTCGAATTTGAACAACGAGCAAAAGGGGTTGAACGAACAAGGTGAATCCGGTCAGACTTTTCGTGGAATGAAAGCGTGGATCATGCGTTGTAAGCCACCTGTGGTGATTCTCGAGAACGTGTGTGGAGCGCCGTGGCAACAAATCGTGGACGATTTTGCATCGTTCGGCTATACGGCTGATTTCCTTCGCCTCGATACGAAGCGATATTACATCCCGCACACGCGCACGCGCGTTTATCTGCTCGCTGTTCTTGGTGACGACGATGAAGGCGTGCTCGCTCAGTGGAAAGAAGTCGTCAAACAACTTGAACGACCATCGAGCTCAACTTTGGAAGCGTTCCTCTTTGATACGGACGATCCCAGGGTGAATAAAGGTCGACAAGACTTGGCGCTCCCGGGTGAAAAGAACACGCGCGCCGAGACTGATTGGGGTCGATGCCAAAGTCGACACATTCGCGCCCGAGTGGAAGAAAAACTTGGTCAGCAACGTCCATTTACTCATTGGGACGGTGGTTGTCAGCTGCCAGATTATGCGTGGAACGATTGGGGTAAGGCGCAAACGGATCGAGTCTTGGATTTGATGGATATCGATTACCTCCGTCTCGCGAGAGACGGCGTTGACGCCATGCACAAAACTCTGGTGTGGAACTTGAGTCAGAACGTAGATCGAACAACTGGTTCTGTCGCACCGGGTATTTGTCCGTGTTTGACGCCGTCCATGGTGCCTTTTGTTACGAACAGAGGTGGGCCTCTGGTCGGTATCGAGGCGTTGTCGTTACAAGGTATTCCCGTAGATGACTTGTTGTTAACGCGCGAAAATGAAAACCAAATGTCGGATTTGGCTGGGAACGCAATGACAACTACTGTCGTTGGCGTTTGCATGCTTTCCGCACTCACGCTCATGGTGGATAAGCTCGCCAATCACAAGGAGAACAATGAGTTTGCAAAGAAATTGTCCGCTTCGTCAAAGGAAGAAAAGTTGAAGATTACAAACGTCATCAGTAAGGCTGAACAAATCAGTAAAAACACCAAAGTTATTGGAGAAGATGCGTTGAAAGAAGAACTGTTGAACCTTGATGTCAAATCTGAAAAGAGTGTGTTGGCGTTGATGGAGTCAGCGCATCGATCTTCTCGATTGTGCGTGTGCGAAGCGCAAAGCGGACTGGCGAGTGAAATCGAACGATGCGCAAACTGTGATCACACGTGCTGCGTAAAGTGTAAGGGACGACCCACGCACACGTACGGAGCGTACAAGCCGACGCGCGTCGCACCGGATGTGTTTAGTGCAGAGTTGAAGCAGGCGTTGCCGATGACGGTGAAGTTTTCACAAAAATTCAATCTCGATAGGTACAAGTCGAATCTTTCCCTCACTTCCCCATCTGCTCCTAAATGGAAGGTTTGGATGGATGCTTTGAAAGCGGTTGAGAATGCCGAGTTTCTTTTCCGCGGTTTGCAGCGCGGAAACGTGTGGCGAATCCACTACGCTTGTCCGGGGGAGGATTTGATTAAACTCGAAGGTCGAATCGACGGGAAGGTGTGCGAATGGTTCATCATTTTTGAACCGTCGCCAAAGTCCGAGCAAAAGCCGGATGAGATATTTTCTCGACCGCTCGCGAGAATGATTTTGAGCAAAGAAAAAGCGAAGAATCTTTTGGACGGGAATTGGGAGTTATTCACTCCAGCGCCGGACGCGTTTACAGCCCAGATTATCGGAAAAGGCGCTTTGGTCGATTCCTGGCAAGTTACGCTCGGAATGGAGCACGGAAAAACAGTTCTCAACACCGAAAACGATTGGCCGCTCAAGCGATTCAGCAGGTACCAGGTTATCGTCAAGGATGAGGACAAGAAACAGCTCGACCGGGACATCAGTGGCGATTACGCCTTGTACGATACTTGCGACGCAGCGCAAGCTTCGTTACATCGAAAGGTAAATGGAGAGGAAAAAGGAAAGCGCTCTCTCTATTTCTTTCTCGATCAAACTCGTAATAAAGGTGCGGCTCACGATACGTTTGTCTTCGCAGATAACCATCGTCGTTTAATGTTCGATGAGTTCCGCGTAGAGACATGCCACATTGACACCCAGGATGGCTTGGCCAAGGGGTGGCGTCCGAGCGAAGAAAAAATGGGCACTATTGTCATCAAAATCCGTGGGAAATGGGAATCTCTGGACAAATCTGTGAAAATGGTTGCAATTGATACTTCGAAATCGTGCCTGAGCGTTCCTTCGCCGAAGACTTCGTTGTCTCAGGACAACGAATCGTGCAACGCCGCGTTGGCTGTCGTCAAATGCTCGGTGCCGCTCGCTCAAGTGGACAAGCACGCTTGGCCTACGGGAGAGTTTGAGACTATCCGCTTAGATAAAAGTGCCGAGACGTTCAAGAGATTGCATTGGTTTACGTCGCGACTCGAAATACCAAAGTCGCTGCAGAGATGGAACGGTTTGGACTTGAAAGTACCAAACAAGCACTCGTCAGACAGATGCGATGAGTACATTTGTTCGAGGTGCGCTCCCGTTCCGCCAACTTTACGATGGAGTAGATTTTATGGTTCGAACAAAATTGAAGCTCGAGAGGATCCGCAACAAGCGGCGGAGTACGAGCAAGCGCTCAAGTGTCGACCGGCGCCGTTCATTGTACGTTGGAAACGCGAAGCCAATATGGGTAAGTTTCTCATTGCGATCAATCCGTCCACGTTAGTGCATCGTGCTTTGGCTCACTTGTCGCCAACAATGCACACCGCAGGTGCGACCGGCGAGCTGCTTAATACGTCGTGGAAGATTGTTTCTCACGACGAAAAATCTGTCGAGCAGTTGCCAAAGTCTTTTGAATTGAAATCGAACAGATTCAACGCTCCCGCATCGCAACCTCCGAAGTGGAGTAAAAAATATCCACTCCGTCCCGAACAACTGCGCTCTCTCGGCTGGATGATTGAGCAAGAGACCACAAAGGAACCATTCATTGAATCCGAAGTCGCCGAGAGCTTGATTCCAAGACTTGGGTTGCGCATGGACGGTAAGGTTGAGGTGAAGAAAACAGTTCGAGGCGGTATCGTCGCCGATCAAGTCGGTTACGGGAAAACCGCGATTTCCATCGGTGCTATACTCGCAAATCAAATACCGTTTCCCTCCGAGAAGGAAAGTGCAGTTTTGAAACCCGTACGAGCGATTCCAACTCGTGCAACGCTCGTTGTTGTGCCCTCACAGCTCATGCGGCAGTGGCCGCGAGAAGTTGAAAAATTTTCGGAAAAGGGTGCCTTGAAGACTGTCGTCGTAAAAACTGTTGCGGATATGACTGCGTTGACGGCGAAATGCGTCATGAACGCGGACGTGGTTATCGTTGCCACCTCTGTGTTCCGATCGAAGCTTTACTTTGATCGTCTCGCAAAACTTGCGGGGACTAAGACGATGCCGGATCCGAAGAGCGGCGCTCAAGGTCGTCACTTCACTTCTGACTATAACCTTGCTTTGAAAGGTTTGGGCGATCAAGTCGAGGCACTTACTGATCCAAAGCGCGGTGCGAAGTACGTTGCCGAGCACACGAAGAAGAATGTGAACGTTCTCGGTGAACTCACTTTGCAACCGAAGCGCTTGAAAGGCGCCAAGTTGGTTGCTGCCACGGTTGCTGCCGGTGGCGAGGGGTTCACGCACATCGAGGAGATGTTTGCCGCAAAAGAAAACGTATCTTCAAATCCGGTGCAGAAGCCTGTGGTTGAGAAGCCGATGAGTCCTTCGAGGAAGACGCCGATCAAGAAGAGCAAAGTTGCTACGCCGTCCAAGAAAAGTGCCGTTTCAGCGAGATCCACGCCCTTGAAAAAGCAAACAACTCCGAAGAAAGCCTCGAGTGCGATTCGATCGTTGCCGAGTTCTCGAGCTGGAACTCCACGTAAAGTGGTGGCTGCTACTCCTTCGAAACGAACTTCTGCGCGCAACACGCCTCGCAAAAATTATTACGAAGAGGACGATTTATCAGAAGACATGTTGCGTGATTCTGACGACGATTTTGCGTCCGAGGACATCAGTGATGACGAAGATGAGGATGCCTTTGACGTTGACGACGACGATGACGACTTCGATGACGAGAGACCGAAGCCTAAGAAGAAGAAAAAGAGTGGTGCGGCGAAGCGTAAACTGGCTCCCGGGGAAGAAAAGGATCACTGGGGACTCGAAACCGAAGCTGTTCAAGAAAATTGGCGTCGAATGACATCTGTCCCATTTGAAATGTTTCACTGGAGACGGGCAATCATCGATGAGTTCACATACTTGAAGAATTCGGACAGAGCAGTCGTACTTGGTCTCAAGACGCAGTCGCGCTGGTGTTTGTCTGGTACTCCTCCCGTTGGCGATTTCGCAGACGTGAAAAGTACGGCGGCTTTACTTGGCGTTAATCTCGGAAGCGATGAAGTACCAAGGTACACAAAGTCCGAAATTACCAAAGCGGAATCATTTCAGTTCTTCAAGGAAAAGCCTTCGCAGCAATGGCATCGCAGACGCTGGTCGGTGGCTCAAACCTTCATGGATCGTTTCATGCGTCAAAATATCGCAGAGATTGACGAGATCAAGTACAAAGACACGAGACTCGACGTACAGTTACGCCCAGCGGAACGGGCGATTGCGCTCGAGCTCGATCACTATTTGCAGTCCATGGATATGAAAGCAAAGAAGAAAAAGCGAGGCGCTGGAGCTGATCGCGACTCGCGACTGGCTACTGTGCTAGGCTCCTCCGCAACGGCCGAAGAAGCCTTATTAAAGCGCGTCGCGTATTACGAACTCGATGAAGCGGATGGAACTGCCGTTCGAACATGCCAAGATATTGTGAACTTGCGCATAAAACAGCGAGATGCGTGTTTGGAGGAGATTGGCAAGGAGATTTGCACCGGGCGTATTCTACAAGACGAATGTAAAACTTTGAGTAAAAAGATGGAGCAGGCTTACGAAGAAGGTGAAGACGAGTTCCACGCGTGGGAGCAAAACGTCTTTGATAAGACTGGTGGAGTAGATTACGTTGGTGATCCCGAGGCGCACAACATCTTGTCGAAGGTGTTGAGAGATAACGATCTCAAGGCGGCGAAAAAAGTGGAGACGAAGACGAACCCTCCGCAGTACAGTAAGATTGAACTCGTCATCAAAGGCAATCTCACTACTGCAACGATTTTGGCATACCAGGGTCAGCACAGACAAAACGCTAAACTGGAGTATAAGAGCGCGTCTTCAGGTAAGATGCAGAGCACAGAAAAGAACTTGAAAAGAGTTGATTACAAAGTTATCAAGTTGGCACCTGAAAAGTCCAAGTCTGACTCGAGCGACAACGCTTCGAAAGTGAACACATCGAAGAAGGTCAAGAAAGAATCCAAGAACGACAAAGCCTGGGAACTGCGCGAGCACACGCATCAGTTGATTGCTTTGCAGAAGGAACTCGTCGGTCGTGTCCGATCTTTGCGCTTCTTTCAATCAGTGCGCGACTTACAGGCGAAGGTTGCAACAGCCACCGTCAAATGCCAAGTCTGCTTGAAGGAAGTTAAGAAATCCAACACCAGCGTCTTATCGACGTGCGGTCACTTCGGATGCCTCGTGTGTCTCAGAGAGAATGCTTCCAAGCAAGCGTGCGGTGTTGCTGGTTGCAATTGCGCGCAGCGTGATTCATCGGTCGTTTCGGCAGATTCTCTCGGTACTGAACTTTCCATGCAAGGAAAGAAAGGGAAGGGCAGCGTATCTGTGATTGGTAAGCACGGCTCCAAACTCATCGATCTTGTCAATCACATCAACAACATACCAAAAGAAGAGCGCATATTGGTATTCGTCCAATTTACGGACTTGATGGCGCAAGTCGCGAATGTTTTAAATGAGGCTGGAATCAAAACGCTGAAATTGAAAGGCTCGGTGCACCAACAAACTGGCGCGCTCGATGAATTTCAACAGGAAGACATGAAGAAAGGAAGTGCGCGCGTTCTTCTTCTGTTGGGACGCGATGAATCTGCATCGGGTGCGAACTTGACCACAGCGAATCACGCAATCTTTGTGCATCCGCTCCTGACTGCGACGAATTACGAATACGTCGCCAGTGAGACGCAAGCGATTGGACGCATTAGACGTTATGGTCAGTCGCGCGAGGTGAACACCTGGAGATTTATTGTAAAAGATTCAATAGACTCCGAAATTTACGAGGAGCGTACAAGGGAAGCTACTCAAGTATAAAATACTTCTGTGTATGATATATTGTGAAGATAATTTGATATGCATTATTTACGAGAAAGCGGAAAAGAGTAAAAATAATAACGAGCGAGCATCTAAGCAACGCGCGCGAGCAAGAAAAAGAGAAGGAAAAGAGAGAAAGAGAGACATACTGGAGAATAAACACACGAGATTAAACTGTTTTTTAATTAACAACACGCAAATAAGAGACATATTTCGAAACACATCTACCTAGTATATAAGAAATACGCGATGACAGCCGGCAATTTTTCTACCTTTTTATCTTTGCTATTGTCCCTTGAGCGATTGCTTCGCCTTCGCTTCTGAGCAACACGCCACCGAGCGTTTTACTCAACGCGTATGCCTCTACACACAAACTTTGTTGAAACGACAGAACAATTTTCCCATACTTGCCTTTCGGGAGAAAGAGAGGTTTTCTCTTCACCTCTTCGCCGGTTGTTTCATCTAAAATACTTAAAAGTTCTATAACCGTCGCTTCGGTCTCCGCCGAATGCGCGTGTACGACGACTTTCGCACCAGGAAGTATGGGTCGTTTCAGCGAGTCACTTGTTTTGATATCAACTTCTATCACCTTTGCGGCACGTAACGGATATGAGTGATGGCAAATCACCGATCCGCTTTGCAAACTCGAAGACTCGACTCCAGTCAACCCAACATCTACAACTGCGCCGACCGAGGCGAACTGCACCGGCTGATTCAAACCTTTTTCTATCCTTTTGACCGTCGCCACTACATTCGCGGGCGATATAAACACTTTATCTCTAACGCTGATACTCCCAGATTCTATTTTTCCAGTAAACGCGCAACTTCCTAAAGCGTGCGAGGATGCGTTCCCACTAGCAGTCAATATTTCTAAAACAGGCATACACAGAGGTGCAGGTTGTCCTTTTGAAGACGCCTTCGAGCTCTTAAGAATATCCAGTAAAGATTCGTTGCCTGCATACCAAGGCGCGCATTCTTGAACAAACTGATTAGACGAGACTATGTTCGAACCTTCTAGCGCAGATACAGGTACGACGGCAACATCTTTCTCGTCGTACCCGATATTTCCGTTCGTTAAGAAATCAAAAACACGACTCTTCACTTCCTCATATCGACTCTTGTCGTACGCGCACGAATCGAGTTTATTTACGACCACTATCATTTTGGAAATTCCTAAAGCTTTCGCCATCATTGCGTGTTCTTTCGTTTGCCCATTCTCGCTAAAGCCTTTCTCGAAGGCGCCGATGGCTCCATCTATTACTAGGAGTGCAACATCCGCACTCGACGCGCCGGCGATCGCAGACGGAACGAAATCGCGATGTCCAGGCGCATCGCTGATTTGAATCCACCTATCTTCGCTTTCATCTAGCCTAACGCGCGTTCGCGCGACGTCTATGGTCACTCCTCTCGCGCGTTCCTCGGGTAGCGAGTCCAACGCCCAAGCGTACGCGAACGAAGCTTTGCCAGCCGCTTTCGATTCCCTCGCGTTCTTATGATGCGTGCGTGCGTCTAGGGAGTGCAAAGCTTCTAATAATCGACCACATAAAGTGCTTTTCCCAGCGTCTACGTGTCCTAAAATAACCACAGACAAATCAAGTTTGCTCGTATTCTCGTATGCTTCTCTTTCCTCGAGAGTTGGAGTGTATGATTTGAGAGAAATTTCAACTCCATCTTTAATATCTGGTGTAAGCGCGAGAGTTGAGGCTACTAATTTCTCCAGCGAGGATGCCGATACATTCTTTTCTGCATGCTGATGATGCTTCGGTGCTTTCGATTTTAAAACAGTTACTCGTTCTTGCTCCTTCTCACTTTTACCAACTTTGCCTCCTTTCTCGTAATATTCATCATCGTCGCAGTACTCATCATCGTCGTAATCTTCATCGTAATCGTCGTAATAATCATCCTCGTCTACCCATCCACTCAGCTTTCGACTCATGTCTTTCAGAAAGTTTGTTAAAACAACAATACTCGTAAAGTGACAAAAAATTCGTCATTTCGACCTCCCTAATTGCGCGGGAAAATCTACACTTGCAGTCTTTCTTTTTTAGAAAGAAGAAGAAGAAGAAGAAGAAGAAGAAGAAGAAGAAGAAGAAGAAGAAGAAGAAGAAGAAGAAGAAGAAGAAGGAAGAAGAAGAAGAAGAAGAAGAAGGAAGGAAGGAAGAAGATACTGCCAATACCATAATAGCAATGCCGTCCGTCTCTTCCAAATCGCCGTTTCCGCCTCCGCCAGAATTTTACAAACTCTACCGGCAATCGGGAGGCAAGAAAGATGAGACAGAAACAAAGACTCCTCCGTTACCTCCATTACTTCCAGAGCGAGGCGAAACATACGAAACGTTCGGCGCGACGCACGCGGATCCATCCAAGTTGCTCGCGCCTGAACTGTTGATAGACGATCCGGATTTCCCGTTTCAAAAGTTATACACGATTGTCCCTCAAAACACCGACAACAACAAGACGAAAATCATAAACGCTAAAGGAGAAATACAAAAACTTAATAGGGAGATTCTAGAACGATTTGCGGCACTCGCGAACGATTTGCAAAACGCTCCGAGTCGAGCGAACGAGCGCATAGAGGAAATTGCATTGCTGTATAATAACTTGCATCATTTGCTCAACACGATACGGCCGCTGCAAGCGCGGGAAACCATCGCCTTTATACTGAAGCAACAAATCGAAGAGAAAAAACAGGCGTTGAAGGAACTGCAAGAGAGTTTGAAGTAGACGAATAAAACAAGTACATAGCCGTTAGCCAAAACACATTCACAACACTACGCTTAAAATCATGCACACGACCCCTCCTCGCTGACTCCAATTTTTCTACCTTCTCGAATTCGGAACGAATCGTCTGTTACCGCTTGCCGAGCTTCCGCGACTGAGTCCCGGCCTTCCCCCCGGAAGTAATGCTTTCCTCGAAAATTTCACGTTTCCTTTCATGTCCTTTTCAACAACTTGCACTTCAATCTTCTCTCCTATAGTGAACACACCTTCCGCGACTTCCGTGCGCGTGTGAGCAAAATTCGAGACGTGCATCAATCCTTGATCACCGTTCGGTAACTCGAGTATCACGCCGAACGGTTTCTCTTCTACGACAACAGCCTCTACGTTCGTGCCAATTTCTATGAAGGAAGATCTTATGCTTTCGACAAAAGCAAAAGCTTTGTCGTGACTTTCCTTCGACTTTGCGAAAATTTCAACCTCTCCATCGTCGTTCAATACCGCAACTTTCGCACCAGTGTCCTTCTCCAATCCCTTGATGACTGATCCGCCTGGTCCGATGAGTTTCCCGATGAGAGAAGGATGTATTTTCATGCGCGTAGATCGAGGCGCATTTACTTTCGACTCGGTATTCGGCGTTGAGATCGTCTTCTCCATAACGCCGATAACTTTGGCTCGACCAACGCTGGCTTTGTTCATGGCTTCAATTAAAATTTCCAATGGGATGCCTTTCGGTTTACAATCGAGTTGAATAGCCGTTATACCGCTCCTAGTCCCAGCAATTTTAAAATCCATATCACCTAATACGTCTTCCAAACCCATCAAATCTGTCATAATTTTGTATTGCGGAAGCTTGTCGCCGCTCGCGGAAGGAGCATCGGAAGTACTAGAAGATGATGATAGAGAAGGAGGTTCATCCATGACAAGTCCCACAGAAAGCGCACCAACGTGTTCTTTCAAGGGGACTCCAGCATCAAACAACGCCAAACTTCCGCTACAAACGGCCGCCATTGACGAAGAGCCGTTGCTTTCGAGTGTTTCTGCGTTTATTCGAACGGCGAACGGGAAAGTTGATGGATCCGGGAGGGCGGCCGCCAGTGCCTTTTCCGCCAACGCGCCGTGACCAACTTCTCTTCTCGAAACGCCACGAGGCGGACCGGACTCGTTTACAGAAAAGCTAGGAAATGAATAGTGCAGCATTAAACGTTTGCTGGATGGTCCAACGAGACTGTCCAACTTTTGAGAGTCTGCTTCTGCACCGAGCGTAACGGCGGCTAACGCCTGCGTAGACCCTCTCTCAAACACAGATGATCCGTGAACGACGGAAGGCAAAACACCTACTTCACCACGCAACTCGCGAATATCATCCATACCTCTTCCATCCACTCGTATATCGTCTTCGAGTACCATTTCCCTCATAACGACGGAAGCGTTGTAAAAAAAAGCGCCATCGACATCTCTCTCTGACCATTTCATTTCCTCCTCTCCGTACTCTGCAAGCATCTCGTGGTAAATCAAAGTCTTCAATTCCGCCATTTTTCTCCCACGTTCGTGTTTGTCCTGAATTTTCTCATCGTATAATCCTCGCAACCTTTCCTTACATCGCGCTAATACGTCTTTTCGTAACTCAGGTGATCTTCCTCCCACAGGTTCAGCGACTTCCTGTTTTGCTTTCGGCATTTTGTTATTTTCAATCGCTTTGAGATCTAATTTCTTTTTCAATTCTAACTGTGGTTCAATCAACGCCCTAGCGGCGTCATGTGCAGCGAGTAAAGCTCTCGCGACGTCTTTTTCGCTCACACCGGATTCATCGTTAGCGTGTGCTTCAATCATCAAAGCTCTGTCGTAGTTTCCTGCGTAGAAAAATACCAGCGAAGCTTCGTCGCACTCCTGAAACGTTGGGTTCACGCAAATTGACCCGCTTTTCATGACCGCGACTCTGCACGCACCGATTGGTCCATCCCACGGAATGGACGAAATCGTGAGCGCCGCAGAGCACGCGTTTACGCATAGAACCGCGGGATCTTGATCTAAATCACTCGCTAAAACAATCGATTGAATCATAGTTTCTTGCGACCAGCCTTTCGGGAAGAGTGGACGCAACGTCCGATCGATGACTCGCATAGCGAGAATCTCCCGGTCTTTTGGCGCTCCTTCTCGTCTCGTAAACGTCGGTGGGATAGAACCTTTGGCGTACGCACGTTCGCGATAGTCTACGAGTAAAGGCACGAAGTCTTTACTCGGGTCACCCTTCTCTCTCGATGCGACTGCGGTACACAGAACAACCGTATCACCCAAGTCGGCGACGACGGCGCCGTCTGTGAGACGAGCGAGCGCGCCAGATTCAAATCCTACGTTGACACTCACGTTTTGTTCGCCAACTTCGATGATTGTTTCTGCTCTCGTGGCGCCGTCAAATCGAGTTCGTTCTTCTTCCTTTTCACTTTGAGAAAATGATGATGTAGAAAATGCACGTCGTCTGATTCTTCCTCTCCTGTCATTTCTGCTAGCACTATCGTTATTGGCGGAGATTCCTCTGGCTTGGTGCATCATCGTCGTCATCATCGTTCTGTTCTTTTGTTCTTGCACCACTGTCTCACGAGTACCTGTACTTGTTGTTCTACGAAAAACAAAATCTCTCAACATCAAAGGAGAAGAAGAAGAAGAGGAAGAAGACCATTCGGTAATACTATTGGTATCGTGCGTATTGCTGCTGCATCTGTTACTGCTACTGCACCTGTTGTACGAGCTCGATCGACGCGTCGCGGCTCGAAGCATGTTTATGAAAAGAACACGACGGAAAATCGGCTCAATCTGCTGCCGCCGTCTTATTTGTGGTGCAAAGATATGAAAGATTTGAAATGTGTCACTTTTTTCGCGTACTCGTAAAGTCGTATGAGTGTTGTGCTTTGCAATGGTGCAAAGTCGTATGAGTGTTGTGCTTTGCAATGGTGCAAAGTCGTATGAGTGTTGTGCTTTGCAATGGTGCAAAGTCGTGTGCGTATTTCTAGAATGATGGTATCAATATTGATTTGATACGCATTAGGTATGTATCGGAAACGACGAAATCATACCACCAATAAGGAGAAGAACGCCGAAGAAGAAGAAGCAATGGACGCACTCGTCGCGTGCAATAGATATCGCAACAGCGAGAATATCGTATTGATTGCGTTTTTATCTAGAGTTATATTCATAGCTTTGATGTTTATCTGCGACGCGTTCGTATCCGATTACGATACTTCTTCTTCTCCTTCTTCCAACAAAAAGAGTGGTTCAACACTAACACGTGACGGGTTTTGTTCTCGCATGGAATCCATTGCGGTGTGGGATGGAGTTCACGTTTTGCGAATCGCAGAAGTGGGTGGTTATGAATACGAACATTCTCATGCTTTCTACCCGGCGTTGCCGTTTCTACTACGGTTCATTATTCGCGACAGCGAGATGACTACGTGCGTTTTAGCACGAACCGCGTTGGTTTTGAATGCCATAATTTCTATCGCAACAGTAGTAATCATGGAGAAGCTCGCGTTCATCCTCTTGGCGAATCCGCAGAAAGGAAAAACTCTAGATGTTCATTTCGCTGGAAAGTGTGCGTCTTTCTCGAGATCTGCAGCGTTACTGTATTGCTTTACTCCGGCTTTCATATTTCATCTCGCTCCGGGATATACGGAAGCGATATTTACTTTTTGCGCAACTTATGGCGCTCTCTTATTTGCAAGAGGTTCGATGTATGAATTCGATGGAGCACGTGCGACGACTGATTGGCGATTCGTTTTGAATAAAGTGACGAGCTATGTGTTCTTTGCTCTCGCGGCGAGTTTTCGTTCAAATGGTATTTTATTGGGTATCTATCCAGCCTGCGAAATTATATCGTTGTTGTTAGCAGTTAAACGTGAAAGAAAGTATTGGTTTAAGAGGCTGGTTTCGTTGCCTATACACGTCATCGGTGGTTTGTGTATCGCACTTCCAACCGTTTTGGTACAATATAACGCCTACTTGAGCTTTTGCGGGATCGATTCAGGATACGAGATTGGAGGAGGAGGAAGTGCCGTTGAAGCAGCGAAATCACGGCCGTGGTGCTCAAAATTTCTCCCGAGCGTGTACGCGTTCATCCAGTCGGAGTACTGGGACGTTGGTTTCCTCCAATCCTGGCGCGTTTCTCAAATTGGAAATATTCTGATTGCCTCTCCAGCATTGCTCGCTTCGATGTATTGTTTGAAAATGTATTCATTTATACGAAGAGATAGAGTATTGGTATCGCCTGTTGGAGCTCTAGCGGGAGATATTCTGTGGTTGATTAGTTGTGTATTGTGTGCAACCGTGACGCATATACAGATCTCGATGCGGTTTATGAGTGTGTTAGCCGCGCCATACGTGGCAATCGCTAGATTTGGCGAAGAGAGCGAGAGAGGCAAATACTTACTCGCCTCATTCGTCGCCGGGTACGCACTCGTCGGGATGGTTTTGTTTAGCAACTTCTATCCGTGGACATAATTTGCGCGAATGAGTGCGGAAACAATGTAACATTATGTTAATTACCTAGTAGTATACCGATAACTTTTGCAATCCCTAAATTTTCGTTTGATATATTTCTTAAATATAACCCAATTTGCAATCCCCTAATCCGGAACTCCCTAA
>Ga0255773_10002833_pt1 | contig 15849 bp, 15 predicted proteins | sample 011ome_17_FD_179971 | JGI IMG/M metagenome (GOLD analysis project Ga0255773, IMG submission 179971) | Coastal salt marsh microbial communities from the Groves Creek Marsh, Skidaway Island, Georgia - 011502XT metaG (version 2) | ecosystem: Environmental > Aquatic > Marine > Intertidal zone >...
AAAATATGGCGATCCCTGCAGGACTCGAACCTGCAACCTACTGCTTAGAAGGCAGTTGCTCTATCCAGTTGAGCTAAGGGACCGACGACAGGAACATCGACTATCACACCGTCTTATTTTGCCGCCGGCGCCATGTCAAATGTTCAGCGGTTTTGAGCAAATTCTAGTTGGTAAATCTGCGCTTAGCTTAACCGGCCATGGCAATGTTTGAATTTCTTTCCAGAGCCGCAGGGGCATGGATCATTGCGTCCTGGATTTCCCCAAGTTGACGGATCATCTTCAACAAATCCACTTTCTGCCTGGGCTGTTTGTGATGTTTGCATTCGGGCTTGGGTTTGCTTTTGCTGCGCAACCATCTGCTGCATCATCGCCTGCTGCTCGGCCTCTGTCATCGGCCGAACCAATGATAACTGTTTGCTTACATCGGTGCGTAAGCTGGTCAACAGGCTTTCAAACAATTGAAAAGCCTCAGATTTATATTCATTTAAGGGGTCGCGCTGGGCATATCCGCGAAAGCCAACCACGCTGCGCAAATGCTCAAGCGTTATCAGATGCTCGCGCCATTTGCTGTCAATCGTTTGCAAAAGTACCTGCTTTTCGACTTGCCGCATCGTTGTGGGCCCAAAGGCAATGGCTTTTTCCGCCATCATTTTATCTGAAGCATCCTCAAGGCGCTCACGAATGCTTTCGTCATCCACGCCTTCCTCATCTGCCCAATCTGTGATCGGCAAATCCATATTCAGCTGCTCTGCAACAGCCGTCTGTAAGGCTTCGCTTTCCCATTGTTCTGCATAGGATTTTGGTGGCATATAGGTGGTCACAAGATCGTCAATCACATCATGACGCATATCTTGAGTCACATCCGACAAGTCTTCTGATTGCAAAATATCCAAGCGTTGTTCAAAAATCGCGCGCCGCTGATCATTCATCACGTCGTCGAATTTAAGCAATTGCTTTCGTATATCAAAATTGCGGCCCTCAACCTTTGACTGAGCGCGTTCTAACGATTTGTTAACCCAAGAATGGGTAATGGCTTCGCCTTTTTCCATTCCGAATTTCGACAAGACTTTATCCAAGCGCTCAGAGCCAAAGATCCGCATCAAGTCGTCATCAAGGCTGAGAAAAAACGAAGATCGACCCGGGTCGCCTTGGCGGCCCGAACGGCCACGCAATTGGTTGTCAATCCGCCGGCTTTCATGACGCTCGGTGGCCAAAACGAATAAACCGCCCGCCTCCAAAACCCGCTGCTTTTCTGCGCTGGTTTCGTCTTCAATCGTACGGCGCAAATCTTCTGGGTTCGCCTCTGGTGTTTCCGCCAAGGCGCTCAACATTTTCATCTCAACATTGCCGCCCAATTGAATGTCCGTTCCCCGACCGGCCATATTGGTGGCAATCGTCACCGCGCCAAATTTTCCGGCATCCCCGACTATTTGTGCTTCTTGCTCATGTTGACGCGCATTCAAAACATTATGTTGGATCTTGGCTTTTTTCAGCATTTGAGACAGGGCTTCAGATTTTTCAATCGAAGTGGTGCCAACCAAAATTGGCTGACCTTTCGCATGCGCTGTTTGGATTTCTTCGACGATCGCGGTATATTTTTCATCTGCGGTGCGGTACACACGGTCATCTTCATCAATGCGCGAAATCGGGCGGTTCGTTGGCACTTCTACGACCCCCAACTTATAGATTTCCATGAATTCTTCGGCTTCGGTATTGGCGGTACCGGTCATGCCTGCCAATTTATCGTAAAGCCGGAAATAATTTTGAAACGTCACGCTGGCCAAGGTAACGTTTTCCGCCTGGATTGTACAATTCTCTTTGGCTTCAATGGCTTGGTGTAGCCCGTCCGACAGGCGCCGCCCCGCCATCATACGCCCAGTGAACTCATCGATTAACACAACTTCATTGTTGCGCACGATATAATCCTTATCGCGGGTGAAAAGCTTATGCGCGCGCAGGCCTTGATTGACGTGATGTACGAGTGATGTGCTTTCCGGATCATATAGGCTTTGGGTTTCGGGCAGGATCTCTTTTTGTCGCAATAGGTCTTCTAAGAAATCATTGCCTTCATCGGTGAAGTTCGCGTTTCTGGATTTTTCATCCAGCGTGTAATGCTCTTCGGTCAGGTCTGGGATCACAGCGTCGATGGCTTGATATAAGTCCGAGCGGTCCTGCGCCTGCCCCGAAATGATCAAGGGCGTGCGGGCTTCATCGATCAGGATGCTATCAACCTCATCCACAATCGCAAAATGATGTTGTTTTTGATACATCTGCGAGAGTTCGCTTTTCATATTATCGCGTAGATAATCGAACCCGAGCTCATTGTTGGTGGCATAAGTTATATCGCAGGCATAGGCTTTTTGTTTTTCACCTTCGTCTTGATTGGGGTAGACCACGCCCGTGGTAAGGCCCAGCGCTCCATAAACGTTTGACATCCATTCGCTGTCACGTTTGGCCAGATAGTCATTCACGGTAACAACATGAACGCCCTTGCCCGTCAGCGCGTTCAAATAGGCGGGAAATGTGGCCACCAAGGTTTTTCCTTCACCGGTCTTCATTTCTGAAATATTGCCTTGATGCAGAAAAATTCCCCCCATCAATTGCACGTCAAACGCGCGCAAACCCAAAGTGCGCTTTGCGGCTTCGCGGCAATTGGCAAAGGCTTCGGGCAACAACTCATCCAACGTGGCACCGCTGCTTAACCGGGTTTTGAACTCTTCGGTTTTGGCAATGATAGCCTCATCAGAGAGGGCCTGATAATCAGCCTCTAAGGCATTGATTTTTGCAACCAGCGGCATGGTTGATTTTATCACGCGGTCATTCGGGGAACCGAATACTTTTTTTGCCAGTTTTCCGAACCCTAACATGGTCTCTCCAATCAATAATCATGCAACTATCTGCATGTCGGCCTTGCTCTGATGGGCAAGTCTGAATAGGTGTAAAGCGGGCAGCCTTAACACCATAAGCGATGTAAGGGCCCCGATAGTGAGTGTCAACGCCAGCCAGAGGCGGCAGGTTATAAATAAAGGGAAAAAGGCGATGGGTTTTCATAAATTGGTTCTGCTCGCAGCGACGTGCTGCGCATTTGGCAGCGGCGCTTGGGCGCAAGAGGCGGTTTCGGCTGAAACGGTTGTGGCCCGCGTGAATGGCGAAGCAATCACGCTTGGGCATATGCTCTTGGTGCGGGAAAGCTTGCCGAATGAATATAAATCTTTGCCCGATCGCCAATTGTTTGATGGGATTTTAGAGCAATTGGTGCAGCAGACTATTCTGTCGCAAAAAAGTCCCTCTCCTGATTCTCTGCAAATCAGGTTAACACTTGAAAATGATCGCCGTTTGATGCGGGCTGCGCGGATGATTGAACAATGGTCAGAACAGCCAATCAGTGAAGGCGCCATACAAGACGCTTATGAAGCAGCTTATTCGGGCGTCGATCAAGGCTTGGAATATAAAGCGGCGCATATTTTGGTGGAAACGGAAGCGGCAGCGCTTGAGTTGATCGACAAGGTGAACGCTGGAGAAGAGTTTGCGGCTTTGGCGCGTGACTTTTCGACTGGGCCATCTGGCCCGGGGGGCGGCGACCTTGGCTGGTTTGGCAAGGGCATGATGGTGCCGCCGTTTGAGCAGGCGGTCATAGAACTGGAAGTGGGCGAAGTGTCAAAGCCTGTGAAAACAGATTTTGGATGGCATGTTATTCTTTTGAATGAAACGCGCGCCGTGGAAAGCCCCGCCCTAGAGGATGTGCGCGAAATGATCGTTGAGGATCTACGCCGCGCTGCGGTTGAGGCTGAGATGGCTGTTTTGAGAAGCCAAGCTGATATAGAACTGATCGAAGATCCGCAAATCGATCCCGGCGCGGTGAAAAATTTTGAGTTGTTATCGCAGTAAAGGAGCCTGAATATGGCAAAGTCTCCCTTGGCTCCAGCGCAGTTTCCCGCGCTGCCCAATGTGGCAGGGGTGCGGTTTGGCACTTTGGCGGCTGGCATTAAATACCAAAACCGCCCCGATGTGATGTTGGCAGAATTGGCGCCCGGCACCAGCATAGCTGGCGTGTTTACACAATCGGCCACCCGCTCAGCAGCGGTGTTGGATTGCCAAAAAAAGCTGGGCCTGCCGGCGGCTGAGGGCGCTGCTATTTTGGTGAATTCTGGCAACGCGAATGCTTTTACCGGCCATCGTGGCATGGCCTCTGTTGCGGCTTTGAGCAAAGCGCTTGCTGATCAGCTTGAATTGTCTGAGTCGCGGGTTTTTACCGCCTCGACTGGCGTGATCGGTGAGCCTTTGCCGCATGAAAAAATTTCTACGCGGATGCCAGAGTTGATTTCAGATCTTGACGCAGATGGCATCGGCATGGCTGCGCGAGCGATTATGACCACGGATACCTATCCCAAGGGCGCAAGCGCGCAGGTGGAAACCTCGTCTGGACCGGTCAATATTGTTGGCATTGCAAAAGGCTCCGGCATGATCGCGCCCGATATGGCCACAATGCTGGCCTATATTTTCACCGATGCGCAGATAGAACAGGTTGAGTTGCAGGGTCTTTTATCTTCGTTAAACGAGGTGACGTTCAACGCCATTACCGTCGACAGCGATACCTCAACCTCGGACACGTTGATTTTGGCAGCCACCGGAGCTTCGGGGCACCGCGTGTCTGCGCAGAATGCGGCCTTTGTGGAAGGCTTACATCAGGTGATGCGCGATCTGGCGCATCAGGTGGTTCGCGATGGGGAAGGCGCGCGTAAATTTGTTGAAGTAAGGCTGACGGGCGCCGCCAGTGATCAGGATGCCAAGCAACATGCCAAAGCCATCGCAAATTCGCCTTTAGTGAAAACAGCGCTTGCGGGTGAGGATCCCAATTGGGGGCGGATTGTTATGGCTCTTGGAAAATCCGGCGCTGCTGCTGAGCGTGATCTGATCAAGATTTGGTTGGGCGATATTTTGGTCGCCGAGCAAGGCTGGGTGGCGGCCAGCTATAGCGAGGAACAGGGCGCGGCCTATATGAAAAATGCGGAATTGGTAATCGCGGTTGATTTGGGTATGGGCAGCGGTGCGGCCACCATTTGGACCTGTGATTTGACCCATGATTATATTTCGATCAATGCGGATTATCGCTCGTGAAAACGGTTTTGGTTTCTGCGGTTGCGCTGGTTGATGCCGATGGGCGCGTGCTGATTGCACAGCGCCCTGCCGGCAAAGCCATGGCTGGGTTGTGGGAATTTCCCGGCGGTAAGATTGAGCCAGGTGAAACGCCTGAAGCGGCGCTTATGCGAGAATTGAAAGAAGAGTTGGGCATAGAAACCTGGGATAGTTGTTTGGCACCGCTTACCTTTGCCAGCCACAGCTATGATGATTTCCATTTGCTCATGCCTTTGTTTATTTGCCGGAAATGGCAGGGCATTGTGGCGCCCAAAGAGGGGCAGCAATTGAAGTGGGTTTACGCCAAAGAGCTGCGCGATTTTCCAATGCCGGCGGCCGATATACCGCTGATTCCGATTTTGCGCGATTGGCTATAAAAGCCTGCTTATCACTTGGCTTGCGATACGCACCAAGTTTCAGCCGTTCCACAAAAAAAACCGCCCCAGCAGGGGGCGGCTTTTTTGTTGTTCCAGATGTCGCGAATTAGCTGAGCACCCGCTCAATCTCTTGACGCTCAAAGATTTCGATCACATCATTGGCGCGAATATCTTCATAATTTTCAAACGCCATTCCGCATTCCTGACCAGATTGAACCTCTGGAACTTCGTCTTTGAAGCGCTTGAGCGTTTTCAACGTGCCTTCATGGATCACCACATTGTCACGCAGCAGGCGCACGCCGGCGCTGCGTCGCGCCACACCTTCGGTGATCAGACAGCCGGCAACTCGACCAACCCCGGAAACCTTAAACACTTCTTTGATCTGCGCATAGCCGATGAAGTTTTCACGAATTTCGGCACTGAGCAAGCCGCTGGCGGCGGCTTTTACATCATCAACAAGATCATAAATCACCGAGTAATAACGGATTTCAACGCCTTTTTGATTGGCTGAATTGCGCGCAGGCGCGTTGGCTCGCACGTTAAAGCCGATCACGGGTGCGCCGGATGCTTCGGCAAGCCCAATATCGCTTTCGGTGATCGCGCCAACACCCGAATGCAGCACGCGCACGCGCACTTCCTCATTGCCAATTTTATCCATCGCCTGAACGATTGCTTCGGCAGAGCCTTGCACATCGGCCTTCACCAAAACGGGCAGTTCTGAGATGTTTTCATCTTCCTTGGCTTTTGCCATCAGCTGTTCAAGGGTAGTGGCTGCCCCCGCTGCCGCGCGCTTCTCTTTGGCTAAATTGGCGCGGTAATCCGCAATTTCACGGGCTTGAGCTTCGGTTTCCACCACGTTTAGAACATCGCCTGCTTCGGGTGTTCCGTTGATGCCGAGCACCTCAACCGGTACTGATGGGCCCGCGGTTTTGATACGCTCGCCCTTATCATTGATCAAGGCGCGCACTTTTCCCCATTGCTCACCAACGACGAAAATATCGCCTTGGTTCAAGGTGCCTTTTTGCACCAAAACTGTAGCAACGGGACCGCGGCCCACATCCAGCTGCGCTTCAATCACAGCGCCTTGCGCGGCGCGGTCAGGGTTGGCGGTCAATTCTAAAATCTCGGCTTGCAGCGCGATGGCTTCCAGCAAATCATCCAGCCCCATCCCAGTGATCGCGGAGACTTCAACATCTTGAACCTCGCCCGACATTTTTTCGACAATCACTTCATGCTGAAGCAAGTCAGTGCGCACTTTATCCGGGGTGGCATCTGGTTTGTCCATTTTGTTGATCGCAACGATCATGGGCACTTTGGCCGCTTGCGCATGGTTAATGGCTTCGATGGTTTGCGGCATGACCGCATCATCTGCCGCCACAACCAGAACCACGATATCGGTGACCTGTGCCCCGCGTGACCGCATTGACGTAAAGGCCGCGTGACCGGGCGTGTCTAAGAAACTTAGCACCGCGCCGCTATCGGTTGACACTTGATAAGCCCCGATATGCTGCGTGATTCCGCCTGCTTCCCCCGCCACCACTTTGGTTTTGCGAATAGCGTCCAGCAGCGATGTTTTGCCATGATCGACATGGCCCATGATCGTAATCACCGGCGGTCGTGGTTTTAATGTTTCCGCATCATCTTCGATTTCGTTGATCACATCTTCAACATCGGAGTCAGAAACCCGAACCACTTTATGCCCGAATTCTTCGATGATCAGTTCCGCCGTATCGGCATCAATCGTTTGGTTTTGCGTGACCATCATTCCCATTTTCATCAGGGATTTCACGACTTCGGCGGAGCGTTCCGCCATGCGGTTGGCCAGTTCAGACACTGTGATCGCTTCGGGAAGCTGCACTTCGCGTACAATTTTTTCTCGCTCGGCGCTGCTGCCCATGGCTTTTTGCCGCGCCCGCTCTTGTTTGCGGCGCATGGCTGCCATTGATTTTTGTCGGCCGCCTTCGCCCTCTAAAGCTTGCGAAAGGGTAAGTTTACCTGAGCGTCGGCCATCATCACGGCCTTTATTGTTGCGCCGGTCTTGTTCGGTTTCGCGTTCTTTCTTGCGCGAAGTCGGCGCGGCTGATTTCAAGGTGGGGCGTTTGACCTCGCCTCCATTCTCGGCCGCGGGTGCTGCCACGGCTGATTTTGCATCAGCAGCGGCTTTTTTCGCAGACTCTTCGAGTTCTTTGCGCAGACGGGTCTCTTCTTCAGATTTTTTGCGCAGGATTTCTTCAGCTTCACGCTGTTCGCGCTCTTTCTCTGCTTGTTCTGCGCGACGGCGCTCGCGTTCTTTTTGGCGGTTCTCTTCTTCCGCGGCTCGGGTTGCGCTATCTTCGGCTTCACGGGCTTTGGCGGCTTGCACAGCTTTCAAGCGGCGCGCCATTTCCGTGTCCGAGATGCCCGCGGGCCGATTGCTGGATTGTGTCTTCGCAGGGTTTGTGCCCTGCTGCACTGGTGCACCCACCTTTGGCACCACGACGCGTTTGCGCTTGGTCTCAACCAGAACATTTTTGGTTCTGCCATGGCTAAAGCTTTGTTTCACGTTTCCCGAACGGGGCGTGCCGCGTAAGCCCAAAGTTTTTTTGCCGTCACTATCGCTCATCTAGCTGTCTTTTCCTTCTGGAGGGGTGATTTTGTACCCTCCGTTATGCGCAGGCCTTTCAACCGTTGCGCTTCCTCTACTACACGTTGCGTAATTCCGCTAGACGCAAGTGCGCAATGAATTACTGTCTGTCGCCCAAATGCCATGCCTAGCTCATCTGAGCGCAGCCAACCAATGAAACGCCCTCCATAGGGCGTACTCAGCTTTGATTTGCCACGTTCTGATCCATCGCTGGATTGTACCAACACTTTGGCCTGCTCTTTACTGAGCCAATCTTTCACCTTCTCATACCCGGCGATCGCGCGCCCTGACTTGCGGGCCAAGCTTAACAAATCAATAACCCGCCGCGATAGCTGTGCCTCAAGATCCTGCAAAAGCGTTTCAGAAACCTGAACAGGCTGTTTTGCACTATGCGCAAAGAGGCGTTTTTTCACCGCTTTTTGCAATGCCTGCTGATTGCTGGACACCCAGATGCCGCGCCCTGGCAGCTTGCCCAAGACATCGGCAACCAGATGCCCATCGGGGCTGACCACAAAGCGCAGCATGTCACGCGTTGGACATAGTGCGCCCGTTGCGATGCATTTTCGCTCTTGGGCCGGGCCGGCCGTATCATATGATCGGTTGCGCGACATAAATCAGATGCTTAGCTCTCTTCTTCTGTCTCGGCAGCGTCATCCGCATCTGCACCTTCGGTGATAAGGTCATTCGGATCCACCCAGCCCAGAACGATCCGCGCCGTCATCACGAGGTCTTGTGCCTCTTCCAGGCTCACGTCGAAACTTTCCAGTAAGCCATCGTCTTTCACCCGCTCACCATCAACAGTTGTCCAGCCTCCGGCCAATTCCCAATCTGCGCAAGTGGCAAAATCTTCTAAAGTTTTGATGCCATCTTCGGCCAATGCCTCGATCATTTTAGGCGTCAAACCCTCAAAAGAGACAAGGCTGTCTTCCACGCCCAATTCGCGGGCCCGCTCGAGCGCTTTGCGCGCTGCTTCTTCAAGATACTCCTGCGCGCGCACCTGCAGCTCTTTTGCGGTCTCTTCGTCAACGCCGTCGATCACCAGCAATTCGTCAACTTCGACATAGGCCACTTCTTCAAGCGAGGTGAAGCCTTCAGATACCAAGAGCTGCGCGAAAAATTCATCCAGATCGAGCGTTTCCATGAACAGTTGCGTGCGCTCTTCAAACTCTTTTTGGCGACGCGCGCTTTCTTCTGCTTCCGTCATGATATCAATATCAAGATTGGTCAGCTGGCTTGCCAAGCGCACGTTTTGGCCGCGGCGGCCAATCGCCAAGCTCAGCTGCTCTTCTGGCACGACCACTTCGATGCGTTCTGCTTCTTCATCAAGCACCACTTTGCTAACTTCGGCCGGTTGCAGGGCGTTCACCAAGAAGGTTGGTTGGTCTTCATTCCAGGGGATGATATCGATTTTTTCGCCCTGAAGTTCATTCACGACGGCTTGAACGCGGCTGCCGCGCATTCCGACGCACGCGCCAACCGGATCAATAGATCCATCATTGCTGAGCACTGCTATTTTGGCGCGTGATCCAGGATCACGGGCCACAGCTTTGATTTCGATAATGCCTTCATAAATTTCCGGCACTTCCATTTTGAACAATTCGGCCATGAATTGCGGATCTGTGCGGCTTAAGAAAATCTGCGGACCGCGGCTTTCGCGGCGCACTTCTTTAATGTAACAGCGGATCCGATCATTGGGCCGGTAGCTTTCGCGGCCAATTTTTTCATTGCGCCGCAAAACCGCTTCTCCACGACCGACATCAACGATCACATTGCCGTATTCTTCGCGTTTCACTTGGCCGTTGATAATGGTTCCGGCGCGATCTTGGAATTCTTCAAATTGTCTGTCGCGCTCTGCCTCGCGTACTTTTTGAAGTATCACTTGTTTGGCTGATTGAGCAGCGATTCGCCCCATATCGACCGGCGGGATTTCTTCGATAAATTGATCACCAACACTTGGGTTTTCAAGATATTGCTTGCCCTGTTCTACCGTCATTTCCGCCTGATAATTTTCAAGCTCGGCTTCTTCCACAACCGTACGCACACGGGTGAATTTTGCGCGGCCGGTTTTGCGGTCGATGGCAACGCGAATATCCATTTCGCTGCCATAGCGGGATTTGGCAGCCCGCGCCAAACTTTCTTCCATAGCTTCAATCACCAGAGCGGGATCGATCATTTTTTCGCGTGCCACGGCTTCGGCGGTTTGCAACAGCTCAAGCTGATTTGCAGAGGTAATAGCCATTGTTAGTCCTCCTGTGACCCTTCGGTCTCGATATCGTCAAATTTATCTTCACGTAATGCGCCAGAGGCTTTGCGTTGGCGCAGCATTTCTTTAATCAACTCATCCGTTAAGATCAGTTTTGCGTCAGACATCCATTCAAAATTTAGCCCAATCGTGCCCTCTTCTATGTTAATCAGCACATCATCGCCCTCAATACCGGCCAAAATGCCCTTAAAGCGCCGCCGACCATCGATCAAATCATGGGTCTCAATTTTTGCTTCATAGCCTTCGAAGAGTTCGAAATCTTTTAGCCTCGTCAATGGGCGGTCAATGCCCGGGCTCGACACCTCCAGCGTATACATATCAAGGATCGGGTCTTCCACATCCAAAACCGCGCTAATCGCCGTTGAGATTTCGGCCAAATTATCCACATCAATGCCGCCATCTGCGTTATCCGCCATCACCTGCAAAGTGGTTTCCTTACCGCTCATCAAGCGCACGCGCACCAATTCAAAGCCCAGATCCTCAATAACCGGAGCGATGATGTCAGCCAAACGTTGGTCAATGGCAGCTTTTGCTATCAAATCGTTGATCATGGATCCAAACATAAAAAAACGGGCCCGCGGCCCGTATGAATTTCCGGTGGAGCATTGAAATCAACGCGCCGCTGTTAAAAGGGCTTTTAAGAGGTTTTTCAATTTGCTGCAAGCCCTCTTTTTATTTGGGGCCAACGCTGAATAATGATAGCGGATCAATCGATTTGCTCCACCCACGGACATCTTTTACTGGGATGATCCGCTATCGTATGGGCGCATAACTGATAGCGGTAATGATCTAACAAAACGGTTCTCAGTGGAAAACAGGCGCGGCCGATGAAGCTGTGAACGGGCTTGCCTTTTGCTCAAGTATGAAAAAATAAAAAGTGGTCCTTTTGATTATTTCAAAATAGATGGCATGCCTTTGTTTGGGTTAACCCTTGCAGAATGGCATGCCGTGCAGTTCTTGCTCATGTTTGCGTTCGGGCCAGTTTGCTCAGCCTGTCTCTTGCTGTTTTGCTGGCACATGTTTTGGAGCGCTGGTAATTTTGGAGCAGCCAGCTGCTGACCATTTGCATTCGCTTGGCTCTAATTCTGACGCCTGTTGTCACCGGTTATGTTTTGCTGCTTGTTTTCGGGCAGACGGCCTCTACAGGACACCCCTTAATGATACCTTTGGTATCTTTTAGTGTTTCCGCTTATGGTGCGCGCGATCCGTTTGGCGATCGAGGCGGGGGGCCCCAAATTAGAAGAGGCGGGCACCATGATTGGCGCCAGAGCGATCTGGGTTTTTTGACCGTTACGATGCCCTTGCTGGCGGCAGGCTTGGTGGCGGGATGGTTTTGGCTTTCGCTAAAGCTGTGAAAGAATTTGGGGCAACAATCATCGATGTGGCAAATATACCGGGCCAGACGCAAACGCTGCCATCGGCGATTTACGCGTTTTTATAGCTGCCAGGGGGGATGCTTCCGCGGCTTGGGCTTCTGGTCCTGTCTATTTTTATTTCTGGTTTTGCGCCGACGCTGTCCGAATTGATGGCGTCGGCGCGTTATGCGGGGTATCGGCCAATGACATTTTTTTAAATCTCAATCATTCCGTCGGCGATGTTAACCTTGTGCTTGCAGCCCGATCTTGCCTGTTATGAAACCGTAAAAACCTGATCGATCTGACCTGCAGAAGTGGCCATCTAAATGCGCAATCGCGTTATTTGTTATGATGACCCCGGGAATAGGCCCCCTCCGGCAGCGAAATTGCCGCGGCAAGATCGCGCATCTGCGTGATCGAAAGCGTGATTTTTTGAACTCGGTCGGTTCTGGGATCATATTGCTCTACCGTAATACATTCCGCAAAGTTATTGACGATCACATCCTCTTGCAGGGGTGTTTGTCCTTCATCAACCAAAGTGATGACAGTCGCATCGAAATCGTGTTCAATTGTAAACATGGGATCAGTGTAAACGGCTCGCGCTGTAATGCAATTCGTTGTGGTCGGTTTATTTCTGATAAAAGGGGGATTTGGCTTTGAACGGGGTGAAACTGGTGGGTTTGCTATGGGTTTTGCTGCTTGCTGCTTGTGCAAGCGCCCCCGCAATCAAAGATTTTGGCCGCGCATCAGCAGACAGATCGAATGGGCCCCAAGAGATAGAGCCAAATTTTCTTCCACCAAGCGGGGCCTTTGCCTCAGTTGTCGCCGTGGTCGAGCCGGTGGGAGAAGATTTATGCCGCCGGTATAGGCCCCAATCCAACTGTGACTTTGAAGTGGTTGTCTACAAGAAAAACCCAAACTTGGTGAATGCGTTTCAAACCATAAAATCTGATGGGCGCCCATTGATTGTGTTTTCGCAGGGGTTGATTGAGCATGCACGCAATGAGGATGAGTTGGCCTTTGTTTTAGGGCATGAGATGGCGCATCATCTTGAGGGGCATTTGTACCAGCAATATCAAACCGCTCGCAGCGGCGCCGAGAGGTTTGGTGGGCTAATATCGCTTGTCGGTGCCTCGGATCGTTTGGTCCGCAATGCAGAGCATTTTGGGGCGCGCTTGGGTGGGCGCAAATTTTCCAAAACATATGAGCTGGAAGCGGATCGGCTGGGCACTTGGATTGCTACGATCGCGGGGTATGATGCTTTGCGTGGGGCTGCCTTTTTTATGCGCATGTCGGATCCGGGCGACCAGCTCTTGGGCACCCATCCGCCCAATCAGGCGCGGGTTGAGACCGTGCGAAAAGCCATGGCGGATCTTTCCTCATCGTGAAGGCAATCTGCAATAAAAGTTTCTATGTTCTACAATCTTTGCTTCACGACATTTGGTGAAACCGGTTTGGATTAAGCCGATTTTGAATATCTTTTGGCAAATCTGACCTTTGATCGAGCACCAGATCTGCGATCAATTGGCTAGAGGCCGCAGCTGTTTGAAACCCATATCCCCCTTGACCGGCAAGCCAGAAAAAACTTGGAAGCTTTGGATCCGAGCCGATCACCAAGGCGCGATCTGGCGCGAAGGTGCGTAAACCTGCCCAATTTGCGCTGGGCCGCGTTATGGGATGCTTAATCATGGTTTCGAAACGGGCCAAGCCCTCAGCCAGTATCATATCATCTGCCCAAGCATCTTGTGCAGGCAATGGATCTTCATCTGCCGGCGAGACGATCAATTGGCCTGCGTCTGGTTTTGCATACCATGCTTCGCCAATTTCATCGATAACGGGCCAAGAGGTCGGATCGTAGCCCCCGGGCACGGGCAATCTTGCTATTGAACGTCTATATGCAATCAGACCTAGCGGCGGCACTGATGCCATTTTTGCAATATGATCAGCCCAGGCCCCCGCGGCATTGATCAAAATATTGGCTTGAAAATCGCCTTTTTGGGTTTTGACTTGCCATTTCCCGCCACAAAAATTCAGCGCTTTGACAGAGTGAGAAACATGGATCTTTGCGCTCTGATTGCGTGCTTTACGCAAAAAATCCTGCAGCAATTTATCTGTATCAATGTCGTAAACATCTGAGCGGTATGCAGCATATCCCAGAGTGCGCCGGTTAATTAGGGGAACTTTTTCTATCGCTTCAGAAACGGAAATGGGTTGAAGTCCAAACTCAGCCGCCTCATCGCCGAAGGCGGCCCGCTCGTCAGGTTTTGCCAAAAGCATCATACCTCTTGGGCTTAAAAAACCTCCGTTTTCGGCCCTCAGATAAGGTAAACTTGCGATGTTTAAGGCCCGGATTGTAGGGTTGCCGTAATCTTTGATAAAAACCGCTGCGGATCGCCCAGAGGCATGGTAGGCAAGTTGGTCTTCTGCCTCAAGCACCGTTACATCTGCTTGTTCTGACAGCCGTGCCGCAGCGGAAATGCCGGCAATACCGCCACCGATGATGATAATATCGCTCATGTTTGAACGGCTGAAAAAGGCGGGGTTATTGGCAAGGCGACGTTGAAGGATAAAGCACAAAATTGTGCATGTGAAGCATAGGGTAATTCTCTTAATGCGATGCATGCATTGATAAAATCAGCAAAACGGCGGTTGATTATGATGCGACTTTTAATCTGCCAGAAAGGTAGGGCAGGCGCTTTAAATTTGAGTGTTTGATCGGGCCCAAGAGTGCAAATATGCCAGAAATCTGTAACCCGCGACGATAATTTTAAATCATATACCATTGCGCAATAATGGCAAAATATACCGGGGCGGTACAGTTCTTTTCGATGTAAACCAACGGGTCTTTTGGGGTGGGTGCGTTTAAGCCAGCTGTTCTAGCGCGTCCCCCCGCGCCATAGCCGCCGCCTGGTCTGAGACGGGCAGGGGTTTGCGCCAGCTGATATCGGGGTCGCGCTTTACCGTTGAATCTATAAATTGGTTGTCAAATGTGATGTTTACGTTTTGCCAAACATTCGAAAATTCTTCTGGAAGAAAGCGCTTCACTACAAAAATTGTAGGGCGTCGATCCCCAAACGCGGATCTTTGGATGAGAATATTCTCGGGCCGTTTAATACCGCGAGCAGCTAAGGCTTTATCACTTAGCAATACGTCAAACACGAATTTGGGGCGATGGATTGGATGCAAGGCGCCTAGGTCTTCCATCAGGGTTTTGAATGCGTCGGTGGTAACGAAATCAATCAAGCTATCATAGGCCTTTCGCATCGCCGCTTGTAGAGCTGGGCGGTCATAGCTTAAGCCTTTGTACCCGTGTGATTTTACGGTAGGCTGCATTTTATTCTCCTTAATTGCAAAGAAGTTTTCAAAGGTTTTAAAAGGTGGCAGGCTGCACCTACCCGACCTTTTAGGTTGAAAAGCCACCGCATCCACAGATGGTGGCGGCTCCTCCGCCAGCACAGGCGCCCCATCCTAAAGGGTCATATGGCTGAAGCGGGCTATCAGGATCCTTGATCGGAGAAATCTCAAAGCGCTCGCCCCTTACTTTATCTTCGAAGATACGGCTGGTCAGCCTGAAATCTTCTGGAATTTTTGCGCCTGCGGCGCGAAGCCCTTCGAGGCTCAGTATCTTTGCAACGGCTTCGTAACCTCCATCTTTTTCGGCTTCATCCCGAGCTTGGCGCATTTTTTCTACAAACTCTGGAGAGGTAATGGTTTCAATCACAGTGTTTGTTGCGGCCATTAAGCGATCGCGATCAAGCTGACCCTTCAGTTCAGCCTTTTCTAAATCAAGCTTTTCTAAGCGGTCTTTAATTTTATCGGTTGAAGGCATGGGTATCCCTTTCTCTATAATCGGTTGTTCAAATAAAATCGTTAACCCGCGCCTGATTGCGACGCTCTGTAATAACTATCAGAATAATCAGCTATGCGCTTTAAGCTACGGTTAGCTTGTGTCAGGTTTGGTCCAAAACAGGTCAAAAAAAACGATCTCTGACACATTTTCCGCGTTTTGATCAGGGCGAATTTTCAAGCGCGTTGGCAGGAAACACAGCCTGTAAGGCGCAATTTAAACCAGTGATGAATTAACTATTAGGAAAG
>Ga0255773_10002838_pt1 | contig 15835 bp, 13 predicted proteins | sample 011ome_17_FD_179971 | JGI IMG/M metagenome (GOLD analysis project Ga0255773, IMG submission 179971) | Coastal salt marsh microbial communities from the Groves Creek Marsh, Skidaway Island, Georgia - 011502XT metaG (version 2) | ecosystem: Environmental > Aquatic > Marine > Intertidal zone >...
TGATTAGGATCAAAAGACTTATTATTTTTTTGATCTTGATAATATAAACCTAAGTTCTTTGCCTCCTGCTGCAGCTCTTTCTTTACATCATTAATTCTAGCCAACACCATCCAACTGCCTTCCATATCCCAAGGTACTTTTTTCAAACCACCCCATCTATAAATTGCTCCTTCTTTACCATTTGAATGAAACTCTTTTGGAACTCTGTTATCTCCCATACTATTTAGTAAACAATTAGAAAAGAAATGTATGTTTTTATTTAATCGTACTGATTTTTTTAACACTAAAGTTTTACCTGGAAAGTTTTGAAATAGGTCCACATCCGCACCATTCCATTCGTAGATCGCTTGATCATCGTCACCTGCAATATAAACTCTTTCTACTGCACTTGCTATTTTAACAACCATATCCCACTGCAACGGTGTTAGATCCTGAGCTTCATCTACCATCAAAACCTTAAAAGGAATAATTAATCCATCGTTAATAAATTTTTCTACCATGTCAGTAAAGTCTAACCTGTCCGGTGTTCGTTGGCCATTCTCCATCTCCATTGTTTTAAATTCTTGATACCCTGCAATAATAGATTTGAATTGTTGTAGCCTAACAGACTTCCTAGTTTGTTGTTTATATAACCACACGGGATCAACTTTCATGTTTCTTGCCCTGTCATATATTTGAAGTGACCAATTGTTATAAACTTTTGCATCATCGTAATTATCTTTGTAACCAACTTTTACAGTTCCGTACTGAGTATGAAACATCAGCAGGTCTGCCTTTGGATCTAATACGGGAATTTCAGCAAACTGTTGTCGGGCCAAAGAATGTAATGTTCTAAAATATGTGAAAGCATCTTCATCATAACCTTTAAACTTTTGTCTAACCCTTGCAACACATTCATTAACAGCTTTGTTGGTGAAGGATACATAACAAATCTCATCTGGTGAGTAACCTTTTTCCAAATATCTTTTAACTCTTTTAAGTAAGTTCTCAGTCTTACCTGTACCTGGAGGACCAAATATTTTAATTGTCTTCCCACGCAGCTTTTGCTTTAACGAACTTGACATCTTTATTTCTGTGCTCACTCTGTTTTGGCAGCGCTACTACCCAATGTCTAGACTGTATACCTTTAAACTTAGACTTGGGTTGTGCACCTCCTGTTTCTAAAAATTTTGTACATTCTTTTTCATTCCAATTATAACCCATTTTTTTCATAAAGTTTTTAAAGGTTTCTAATTTAAATCTCATCTCAATATCATCCTTCCAAATGTTTCCAGAATCAATTTGGTCAAACTCAGTAGTATCTTCTACATCTTCTAAGAACCTAGACATTCTAGAATTAAATACATCCGTTAGTTCCTCCACACCATCAAAGCCTTCCATGTCTTGTTTGTTAGACATCAACTCCTCTAACCAGTCTCTGTACGGATCTGGATCTCTCTTAGTTGGTTTTAATGATCTCCAAACAATATCGTAGTTAAGCAGCGCTTCACCAAGTAATTGTTGTTGATATAATTGTTTTGTCGATAGTCGAATTGATTTACCTTGAATAGGTAATATCCAATAAGGTTCTGGATATGAATTTACTTTTGTAAGTTTACCAACTTCAGGTAAGGCTTCATTCTTACCAATTCCGTGTGCACGTCTTAAACAAGTTGCAGAAGAACAATGCATTCTTGCAATAGATGTTTTGCACTTATAAGTATATTCTTTATTCTCCACACCTTTGAAAATATTATTTAACTCCTGCGGATGGAGTGGTTCAGAGCATACCTTAGACATCATGTTACGTGTCCAATCTTCGTACATAACAGGATCTGGATTAATTTTTTTAGCCAACACAGCTACGTTAAACATAGCATCATTACGACCTTCACCTTTGTTAACTTTATTTTTCATAAAATTTACTACACAAGGTGGGTAGTCTTTTGTTTCATCATCTTGAAATACTTTTAATTTTTTAAATTGTGCAGGGGTAAGTCTATATTCTGATACAAACTTAAATAAATCTTCTAGCTTAATAGAGTTGCCATCATTGTCCATGCAAACTCTTGTTGTCATATGTGCTTTTTGATAAGGCAGGTTTACAAAATTACCTTTTCTTTTTTGATCCCAACTCTCGGGAGTTAAATCAACTTCGTCCTGCGCAGGGTAAATATCAGTTGTTGTATCATTGACACCTAAATCAGATGCGATCTCTAATAATTTTTTTCTCATCGATGATGCTGCAACAACACCATCAATAAATAAAATTAAATGGAGTCCGTTGGATTTTGATCTGAATGGGACGAGTGGGTACTTCCTTTTCCGTATAACTGATATAACTTCCTTATGTTGTATATTGTAGCGATCAACATCGATGACCCCCCAACTGCATGAATTATCATCTCTGATAGGGACACTTCCATAATATTTTTCTCCTTTTAAATGTTGTAACCAATCATCCTTGGTCATGGGTTTAGGTTCAACCCAATGTCTGAATTCTTGCTTACCATCACGATCACGTTTGTGACCTAAAGGTACGGAAGCGCCAAAATATGTAGTAGAGCCTTGGAAGAGTTCTACAAACTCTCCCAAGGTCTTGTCAAGTATCTCCATTGTTAGAATGGAGTTTTTTCTGTTTTCTCTTCGTTGGAGTGAACTGTTCTCACTGCGCCTTTCTTACATGACTCATAAAAGTCAAAGGCTGCTTTGATTGTTTCTTCGCTCTCAACTTGGCCGATGTGCTCTATTTCCCAACCGTACCATGAACCTAAATTGTTTTTTTCTAAAACAGTTTTAAGTTTGTACTCTTGAGTAAATGGTGCAGGTCTAAAGAAACCTTTACCATCTTTTCTTTTTGCTCTTAGAGACATCATCATAGAATTCCACTTCTTAGATTTTTTTCTTTGAGTAGATTTCATTGTGATTAAAGCCGTAGAAGATTTATCTTCCTCCACCACCATTACATAGTGTGAAGCAGTTTCTTCTACATAGTTACCATTTTCTAACCTATCTTTACCGTCCTCACCTCTAGTTGTTTTAGACATGATATCAGAATCAGATGGGTAGACATTAACTGGAGCAACAGCACCTTTATCTCTGTCCTTCCATTCAATGTATTCGAGTTTATAAAAACAAGGTATGACATTCATACCTTCAGCGCCATTATATAACTCGTTTGTTACTGTGTTGTAGATCATTCCTGGTCTTGCCGATTCTATAAATTGGCTATCACCTTGTGTAACTTGTGGTGATAATTGTCCAAGAACTTTTAGAAATGGTAACGCTAGACTTTTTGAATCTACGTTATCAAATCCTTCATCAGCGAATTGCTCAATATTTATTGCAGCAACTGCACCGGCTTCTTTTTTAATCGCTACTTCGTTCGATTGTCCGTCTTTTAGTTTCATATTATTACCTATTATTTGTTAGTTATTTTCGTTTTATTTGCGATGTACACACCGAACAAATCAAATGGTAATTTCTTACCGCCTTCAACTTGTTCTTTAACAAACGCTTTCAAAGTCATAGGTTCAACTTTTTCTTTTTTATTGTAGTTGAATCCAAACTTTTCACACACGCTTATTAATTCAGAGACTTGATTGTCTTGTCCTCTACCAAATGATGCCGTAACAGTATTTTTAATTAAATCTTGAAATCCGTTACTTCTCAAATAACCAAAGGCTTCGTCAATACGTGACTCAGGAATTTTTGCTGCATAGAATGGTTTTACTTCAACAGTAGATCCATCACTTAACTTCAGCAAAGATACACCAGCTTCCTGCATCATCTCTGGAATTGTTCTCTCCTCTAAATCACGAGCTTTGTTTTTTAGAGTAGATAATTTTTCTTCTTCATCTTCGATATTTTTTCGGAGACTTTTTAGTTCGTTACATTTATCTGAAATAGACTTAACACTATCTTGGCTAAGATCTATATTAGACATCTTTTCAATATCTATTTTTTCCATATTTCCTCCGCCAATGTGATTATTTTATTTTCTTGACCTTTGCAAGTAAAAAAATATAAATAATTCAAGATGTGGAAATACCCGTATAAGACTACCCCATATGAGCATCAAAGAAATGCTTTGAATCAGTCTGCAGAGCAAACGCAGTGGGCTTACTTCATGGAGATGGGAACAGGAAAAACTAAAGTTACTATAGATAATATGGCTTATCTATTCTTTCAAAGAAAAATTAATTCAGCTTTAATTATTGCACCTAAATCTGTTTATTTAAATTGGGAGAATGAAATAGAAACTCATATGCCTGATGTTTTAAAATATAAAATATTTAGATGGAATGTTGATAAACCAAAAGATTATCACGCATTAGAATCGTTTAAAGATCTTAAAATATTTCTAATAAATGTTGAAGCATTATCAACTAAAAGAGGATTCAATGCCTGTATAGATTATCTTAAAGAAAATAAATTAAATTTTGTAACGGTAGATGAATCAACCACAATAAAAAACAGATCAGCAAAAAGAACAAAAAATATTTTAGCACTACAAAAATTAGCTCTGATAAGGCGTATACTAACAGGATCGCCAGTAACAAAATCTCCATTAGATTTATATACACAATGTCAATTTTTAAGTCCAGAACTATTAGGTTTTTCTAGTTATTTAGCCTTTAGAAACAGATATGCTGAAATGACTGATATACCAGTCGGCTCTGGAAGATACATAAGTGTTCCAAAATACTATAAAAGATTAGAGGAATTAGAAATGAAACTTAAACAGTTTGCTACTCGTATTCGTAAAGATGAGTGCCTTGATTTAAAACCTAAGGTTAGGCAAAAAAGATATATAGAATTAGAAGGTGAAGGCAAACAAATTTATGAGAAATTAAGAACTTCGGCTTTAGCAATTGTAGAAGATAGTACAATCTCATTCTCTAATAAACTTACTGAAATAATTAAACTTCACCAGGTTTGTAATGGTTTTACAAAAAATGATGATGGTGCAATCATGACTTTGCATAAATCAAAGTTAAATGCTCTTGATGAAATACTTGAGGAGACAGACGGTAAAATAATTATTTGGGCTAATTACATTTATAACATTACTGAGATCATAGAATTTTTAAAAAAAAAATATGGTAAAAAATCTGTGGTTAGTATATACGGTGCTGTAGATGTTCAAACACGTAAAGAAGCTGTTAGAAGAATTCAAGAAGACCCTGACACACGTTTTTTGGTGGGGAACCCAACTACAGGAGGGTTTGGTCTTACTCTTACTGCTGTCAATACTGTTATTTATTTTTCTAATAACTACAACTTAGAAGTGCGAAAACAATCAGAAGACCGTGCTCATAGAATGGGCCAAAAAGGAACTGTTGTTTATATTGATATTGTTGCAAGAAATACATTAGATGAAGCTATTATGAAGTCTTTGACAAGTAAAGGCCAGATTGCAGCTAAAACATTGGGCGAAGAAGACCTAAGAGACTGGTTGCTCTAGTTTATTAAATTGTTCAACTCTCTCTAAAAACTTATCTCCATATTCTTTTAAATCAGCTTCAGAAAGTCTAAATTCTTGATATTGTAGTGCTCTGGTACAAATACTTATTACACCCTGCTCTATGGGGCCGTAATTAGCTGTATGGGCTAAATAATAGGCACCCAATTGTAATTTATAATCTTCTACCCATTCCTCTTTTTTTGGCTTGTTTGCTTGTTTCCAATCGATAATGCTAGGTTTTCCGTAACATAATGCAGATAAATCGCAGGTGCCTGCAAATTTATTTTGATATTCTAAACTAATCTCATTACCCCACACCTCTTCAATTTTAATATTATCCAATATAGTCTTAGCCATCATCCTAGGTTTAGTACCTTCTTCCATAGCATTGTAATAACCTTGGCCATTTAATGTGTATTCAAGAACTTGATGCATCTCAGTTCCGATGGTGGAGGCTTGTCTCATGATTCGATCTGCTTCTTCATTGCCGACCTTTCTTCTCCAATTATCAAGAAATCTTTTATCTTTAGTAGCTCCAAGAATAGTTGTAACTGATGGAACTTTTACACTATCTACTAAGTATTTACGTCCTGTGGTGTCTGAGAATCTATTATAGTGTTTGTAAGGATATTTCCTAACTAATTTCATTTGTAGTTAATACTACATGTGGTTTGAAAGTACAGCTAAAACTACTGCAATACACCCACCTATTATCCATTTTTCCATTCTAGCTATTCTAGTTTCCATTCTGTCAATTCGTTCAAATGTTTGTCTTTGCATTAACCTGCAAATTTTTTCGTGATTATCTATTCGATCGATTGCAGATTTTCTAGCCACGTCTAACTCCTCTTTGTGCTATTGCAGCTCCTGTTGGATCGTTAGGAAATAAAGCTTGAAATTGATTAGCATCTACTTGTCCGGTAGCCGGTGGTGCTGGTGCTACAGGCGGTCTAGCTACAGGGTCTTCTAATTGTAAGTCAGCCATAATAGATGTTTTTTCTTCAGCTTCAACTGGTGCTTCTTCAGCATCAACCATAACTTCATTCTGTGTAGCTGTAGATAACATAGTTACAGCGTTAGTATCTGTCTGTAAGTTTCCAGAACTTCCTGAATAATCTTGTGCAAACATAGTTTCAAAATTGTTTTTAGGAATGGTGTTTTCATCATAAATAGGAGCTGGAACTTTTGCATCTAGTTGTCCCATTCTTTCCGTAATCTCTTCTGGTGTTACAGTTTTAGGATCCACTCTTGGAACATCAGCATCACTCTCATTTAAATAATTAACGAGTCTTGCAAACGCTTCTCTTTTTTGTGTAAGGCCAAGTCTACCTACAACACTTGGGGTTTTTAAAATGTTAGCTGCTGTTTGAATATCTCTACCTTTAAAATATCTTCTTCCAATACCAAGAACTCCTGGTACACCATCACCAACCTTTTGACCCATTAATAATTTAATTTGTTCATCAGGATTTAATGCATCATTGAATGCTCTCATAGCGATTGGATCTGTAAGTATTTGACCCGCACGTCTACCAAGTAAAATAAATAATGCTGGTGCAAATGGATTAACTGCTGCAGAACCTCCAAGAACTAAAGCTCCTGTAAATGAATTAAGACCACCTAGTTGTAATCTTCTTTGCATAAAAGTAGATGTATCAGCAATAGGAGTATCAGACACTGCTTTCATATAAGTTAAAAACTTTTCAAATTCTTTTGCTTGTCCTCTACCACCAAGAATAGATATCATTTTTTCTTTTGCTACATCATCAGTTGGATCTGCTATTCCTAGCTCTCTCATAAATTTATTTATGTTAAAACCAGAAGTATCTTTTGGACTAAATTTTATTTTTGTTGCATCAAAGATGTTGTTTCCCGTTTTAACTTTATCTAAACTAAAATCTACCACATCTCCTTTTTGCACCATAGATTCCATAACATCTACTGTTCCATTAATACCTGCTTTTACAGTAGCCTCGTTCATGATTTCATCAATCATTGTTCTACCTGCTGGAGATGCTGCTGAATCAAAACCTTTATAAAATGAATTAAACATCCATCTAGCTTTTGCGGCATTAAATAATGCTTCACCACCACCTTTAGTTATACCAATTGCTTGACCTGTTTTTTTAGATATTATTTGATCAGCACCTAATAATTGTCTGAATTGTTTGATTGCAGTAGGGTCTCCTCTTGTAAATACATCGTTAGCTAAATCATTGAAGAATCTTTGTGCTTTTTTCTTTTCCATTCCACCAATTCCAGCTAAAGCTTTGTTTGTAAATGTTGTTGCATTGTAATCTCTAAATACTTTTGTAGCATTAGCTCTTTGATAAAAGTTCATTAACGTAGAGAAGGTATCGTTTGCACCATAAAGTTTATCTTTTAACTGTTCAGAAGATTTAATTTTTAATGCCATATCTGCATCTGCAGCAGCTTTGTTTGTTTTAGCCAAAGTTTCATAAGCAGCTTTGACTGTATCATCTTTTAAAAATGTTTCTTTTGTAATGTTCGCACCGAATGAGTTAAGATCATTTTCAAGGGCTTCTCTAATAGACCAAAGTGTAGGTCTAATATTTTCATAACCTGTTTGTTGTATGGCTCTGTTAAGAGTTGTAATCATTCCTTTGTATTGTTTTGGAGTTACAAAGTCATCTACTGCATTCATATATCTAAAGAATAATGCAAGTGGGTCTCCAGTTCCTTGTAGTTTTTGTAAATCTTTCAAAGGTACATCGCCTAATTTGTCTTGTGCATAACCTCGTAAACCAGGAAACTGCATTGCTAATTCATCTACATAATCACCAGCCATTTTTTTAACATGGCCTGTAGGAATAACTTTTGGGTTACCTATTGTATCTGCTAAAGTATCAAAAGCTTTGTAACTAGCATTAATTAAATTCGAATTTTGTTTAAATGCTTCATCTGCTTGTTTCCATATAGTTGCAGATAACATTCCCGTTTTAATAAGTGGACCATAGTTAAGAACAGAATTATTTAAATATTCTCTACCTGCTTTTTGTTCTGCACCTTGTAATGCTTCTTTACCAATACCATTAATAAAAGGCATGATACCAAGAACTTTAAAATATTTACTTGCAAAGCCACCAAGAAGACCTGTACCTTCTTGTGCAGTCATGACCATAGGAAGTGGTAAACCTTTGTCTCTTGCAATATTAACTAATTCTTTTGCTTCTTTTGATTTGGCACCTATCATTAATCTTCCAACTTTACCTAAACCTTTTGTAATAACTGGTGTTAATGTTGCAGCACCAGCGTTCCAAGCTAAAGATGTAAACATAGAGTCTGCAGCATTAGCCATCATATCTGTGTTAACTTCTTTTGGACTCATGTTTTCCATATCAGATGCTATTGCATCCATTGCTGCAACTCCAACAGTTTCATTTAACATGTCATAAGTAACCGAACCTGCACCTGCACCTGCAGTACCACCTAATACAGAATATACTTCTGCTCTTCCAAGTGGACTAGCTAATACTCTACCAACAGTTGGATCTGCTACTTTTGCAACTAATTTTGCTAAGCCGCCTAATAATTTAAATCTTCCTGGTAATCTTGTTGTAAGTTTATCAGCAAAGTTGCTAAACATTTTAGTTCTAGCAAATAAACCTGTTGATTTATCCCCTGGTACTTTTGATTTAGCTGCACTAAATATTTTTTTTCTCATTGAAACATAAGGTGTAATAGATCCTATAAGATCTCCAGCAAGAACTGCTTCTGATCTACCATCTAATGAGCTTCCTGTTTGTTGTAATCTTACACCAATAGGATTTTTAACAGCTTCTTCTATTGTTGCTACATCTTTTGCTGCACCTGCTCTTTGTGATTGTAATTCTGACATAGAAGGACCTTTTATTAATCCTCTCCGTATAGCTTCATCAACCGCTTGTCTTTGTCTTGCGTTTAATTTATTTGGGTCAAATGTATTGTTATCAATTTGATCTTGAATATCTTTTAAGGAAGCCATTAGTTTATCCCTTCAATAATATTTTCTATCTCTTCTAAACTTAAGTCTTCTGCTAGTTGTGAAGCAACACCACCTTCTCCCTCAAATACTTCAAAGTTTTTTAGTTTTCTTAAATCTTTTAGTGTAGTTTCTAATCCACCTGCTGTTGTGTAAAGACTTTCTTGTCTTCTAATATCAGATTCAAGTTGTCTTCCAATTGCTTCAATAGAAGCTTTAACATCTTTAGAAGATCTAGTTAAAGAGAATATATTTACAATTTCTTTAGCAGCATTAACATCTCTTTGTGTTAATCTATCTTGATCTTTAAATGTGTTTGCAAGTGCATAAGTCAGTGTAACTTCTTGTACAGCAAGCTTCTCTTGTTCTGCTCTAGATAATCCAGATAATATTCCTCTTTTACTTAATCTAGCTTTAGCTTGTTTTATTAAATTTTTACTATCTAAATTTTTCTTAGCTGCTTCTTTACCTGCATCACTTAAATCAGGATCTCTATCTATTGCAGCATACTCATCCGCTTGAAGTTCAGCTACTTTTGCTTCTAAAGCATCTAATGACATTGAGGACACTTCGAACCCTAATACTTCTTTTGCAACACCACTTAATCTTCTAGTAAATTGATCAATAGATAACGCAGCACCGGCTTTTACAGTCTCGCCAGACTCATCCATTTGATTTAGAGTTTTTAATACATCTCTAGTTACAGATAATGCATTGTATCTATTACCTAATACATCTTGAATATCAAATAATCTTTTGTCTACATTTTTTTGTTCTAAAAAGTTTTCAAACTGACCAATTAATTTACCATCACTATCAGCAATTGGTGCTCCTTGTGAAACAGGTACAAACATTTCTCTACCATCTGCTCCAATTCCTGCAGCCATTGTTACTGTTCCATCTTTCATTTGATAAGCTTTGTAGTTTCTCAACCTACCATCCGCTCCTCTTATTTGAACTATTCCACCAGTTTGTTCAGGTCTTTCAACTTCAGCATTAGCATTATCATTTACAAATTTCATATGATCTAATGCTGCGTTTAATGATGCTTCTCTGTTACTAGCTCTAAGCTCACCTTCTTTTAATTTAATTGTTGCGTAATTATTTACAGCAGGTCCTATTGCTTGACCAAATACTTCCATGGCTCCAGCAAGACCAGCTCTTTTAGTAGTCCCTGTTAATAAACCTGATGCAAGATTAGCTAAAAAAACTAAACCTGCTTGTGAACCCTCGTTCTTAAATACTTCTTCTTGATATTTTTTTGCAAGTGCAATTGTTTTATTAAAATCAACATCATCTGATGGGCCACCTAAAGTAATTTCATTATTACCTTGAGCTGTGTTTTGATTTTGAATATTTTTCTTTTCAGCTTCAGGCATATCCTTATCAGCAACCTTGGTAGTTGTTGGTAAAGTATCTGTACTACCCGGAGGTCCTGGAGGCATTCCTGTGCTGTCTATGTTTACAGCATTTTCTTGAACTGCATCTAAATCTGCTATATCATCTGCATTAGCTACGTTGTCCTGTAGCAGTGGATCGCCTTCAGCTTTTAATTCTTTAGCTCTGTTTTCAAAACCTGTTCTATAAGATCTTTTTTTACCTGCTATTATTTTTTTATCTTCCTCAACTTTTTCTTCAATAGGTTTTGGTTTAAATTGTTGATTAAACATTTCATCAGTTAAATAACCCTCAGTTCCAAACCGCATAGATTTTCTTCTATGAGCTTCTCTTTCTTCTGGACTCATTTTTGCAATTCTTTCTTTTTCTTTACCACCTGCGTACATAAGATATGCAGGACCTGCCATTAATGCTGCAGAAATGCCTGCAGGTGCCGCTGCTAAAGTAGGCAATGCTTTAGCTGCTGCATAACTTCCAGCTAAACCAAAAGGTACTCGTCCTAATTCACCGATACCTAAAGCTTGTCCAACTTTATCTCCAGCAATATATCCACCTGCAGCAGGAATATTAAACATTGTTTTACCAAATCTTACTACTGGGTTTCTCATAAAGTTTTGCATTCTAGTAGGTTTTGGTGGACCAAACCTTTGTGTATTTACTCGTGAATAGACACCCTGTCCTGGAACCACAGCAGGAGTAGGGGCAGGAGTAGTAGGTTGCCCAACCATAACTCCTACGTTTGCATTAATAGTTTTAAGTGCACCTTTTCTAAGTGCCTCTTTTCTAAACAAGGGTCTGTTTAAAATTTTGTTAAGTGACATCCAGCCTCCTAAGCCTGACTAGGGTTAACGCCTTGAAATGCTGTAAAGGCACCAATACCTGTTCCAACAGCTTGAGCTAATGGACTAGTGGATGGTTGTGTTCCCATGGTAACTTGAGAAGAAGACTTAGGCCCTGCAGCATACAAGTTAGCTAAGAACTCAGCTCTTTGATAAGGTTCGTATTGTTGTTGTAATGTAGATTGTCTTTGTGCATCGAGTGCTTGTTGTGCAAGTTGTCTTTGAACACCACCTGCTGCCATTAATTGATTGATATCACCTTGTGCCATTTGTTGTTGACCTAAACCTAATTGACCTAACTGCTGACCTGCAGCAAGTCCAACTTGTTGTTGTCTTTGTGCTGCACCTAATGCAGTATTGAAACCTTGTTGTTGTGCTCTTCCCATGGCCTCTAAAGTTCTTCCTTGAAGCTCTGCTTGTTGAACACCTTCTCTTCCTCCACCAAATGCACCAGCTTGAATTGCTTGATTTGCTAATTCGTTTTGCATAATTCCTGATTGTCTAGCAATCTCTCCTGTTACATAAGATTGATATGGATTTAAATATTGTTGAATCTGTGATGCACCAATAGGTGCTGCTGCACCTGTAACTTGATTAATACCTTGTTGTACTGTTGGAGCTCCAACACCTGTTGTTCCAGCTGCCGTAATACCTTGTTGTTCTAAAGCACCTAAACCTGCTACTTGATAATCTGGTAAATTAATAGGATCTTGTGCGACTTGTCTCGCAATGTCCATTAATTCTATTTTACGTTCTTCAATACCTGGTGCTTCTCTCACAAACTGTGTTTGTGAGCTTGGTGTTGCAGGTTGTGATTTTCCTCCTCCAAAAAAACTCATATTAAATCCATTTCTCTAATTGTACGTGTTTCTTTTTCCATCCCCATTTTTTGGAAACTTTCTCCCAACCAGGTCTGGCCATTATACTCATTCTTTTACATTTATTTATTTTTGCAAAATCTGTTACTGTTGTAATTAAATTATCTTCCCAAAGTTCTCTTCTCTTACCTGTACATATCACTATTTCGTATTGATTATAGTTTGGCATTATACCAATTCTACCAACACAAATACCAAAAACTTTATTTTCTTCAAATTCATCTGAGCCAAACATGATCCAGCACTGCATAGTATCTTTTTTAAGTTCATCCATAACCCAAGAAGAATCTGCATATTTACCAGAAAAAGCTAAAGCTTCTGTAATCATAAATTCAGCTAACGGCCAAAATCTTTCTATATCTTTAGGCTCTAGTGGTAAAATACTTACTAAAGGTTTAATTTGTTTTTTGTTCGCTGTCGCCATTTTTCTCCTTCAATAAATCAAATACTCTTTTGTATTTTGCTTGTTGTTCGTAGAAATATTTAGCGCCTTTTTCTCTCATATCCTTCATACTATTTGGATTTGCTCCAGCTATGATTCCAGCGCCTAATACTCCATCTGCTCTTGTTACAAACTCTCCGTCTGCTAATTGAGCTAACATTGTATCTTCGTCTTTATCTCCGTTTCCAGATCCGTCTTCAACATAACCTGATGCTCGTACATAATTATTAGCATCATTTTCGTCATGAGAAATTTTTGATGGAAGATAGTTTACACCACCTTCATTAAATTTTTGTATTTGTGCTATACCACCTGTATTTAATCTCTGAACATTCATAGAGTAAGGACCCATTCTAGGATCTCCTATACCTGCTTCTTCAGGTGCATATACTTTTTCATATGCTTTTTCTTCACCTGTTGTTGGATCTATATAAGTGTAACCTGGTCTATTAGCTCGCAGATCTAAATAACCCATGTTGTATCCTGGTGTATAAATATCTGTAGGTTGGTTATCAAAAGCACCTAATCCGTAAGTTGTTGCAGCTATTGCAGCTGAAGTTTTAAATGGATCAAATTTACCAGTCTCTTTATCTTTTAAAATATCTAATAAACTTCCTTTAGTTCTGTTTTGGTTTTGCGCTGCTATTAATTGATCAGAATAAGATCCTCTGGCAACATCTTCACCAAATCCAGACATACTTACGGGTTGTTGTGGATTATAAGCTCCGGGCATGTTAGCTAAGAAAGCTGGTTGACTCGCTGCAAATGTTTTTGTTGCCGCTGATCCTGGAAACATACTCATACCTGTAGAACCTAAAGTATAACCAGTATATGCTCCTGTAATACCACCTAATATTCTTCCAAGTCCTGATGCACCTGAATCTTTTGCTCCTTTGTATCCTTTATAACCACCATAAGCTGCAAGTGCGTAAGGTAAAAACTGTAGCATTTATTTAATTCTCCTAATTAAGATCTTAAGTTTTTAATATTACCATTTTACTTAGGTATTATCAACTCATCGGCAAAACGTCCTGTATATTGATGCTCTCCAATATGCATGATTGGATCATCAATAAAGGCATGACACTTACCACCTATGTCTTTCCATAGTTTACAAAAGCTAAAATCTTCACCTAAATATGTCTTAGTTTTGGGGTCATGAATACAGTCAAAAAAGTTCCACATATTCGGTTTATTCACGTACTCACCATTAATAACAGTCTTTTGTACAATTTGTTTATCTGGATAAGCTTGAATCATTTTATCTATGACTGACTTTTTAATTAACATACATCCTGTTGGACTATGAGTTACTTCTATAACACCTTCAGTTACCACAATGTCATTAGTGTTTTCTATTCTCATTGGATAACTATTAGTCCATTTGTGAATATCAGATGGTTTCTTTACTTCACCTTTTTTAATTGCATCAAAAGCTTTATCCCAATTGAATGTTTTAAGTGGATACGGAATTGAAATAACATCTTTATCTCTGTCTATCATTTTAAAAATAGACTCTGCATTCATCAATATATCTGAATCAACAAATAACATATGTGTCATTCCAGATTCTATAAAGCCTGATACACACAAGTTTCTTCCTTGTGTAACTAAAGATGATTTAAGTAATTGAAACTGTACATCAATTTTTTTCGCCATGCACATTTTTTGTAATTCTAACAATCCTTGTGCGTAATGAATTGAACAATCGCTATGTACTGGTGTTGCAACAAACAAAGATACTTTACTTTTCCGTTGTCCGTTTTCCGTTTTCCAAAGTGGTTGAATACTTTTCTCGTAAGGCTGTGGAGTATTTAATGGTTTTACCTGTACGTCTTTTAGAGTTTGGTAGGTGTCTTCATTTACATAAGTTTTATTTTCTTGCATTTAAGGCTCCTTGTAAAAAGCTTGCCCATTCCATTCCCTTTTTATTCCAGTTGTAAAATCTTTTATAAAATTTTTGTTGTTCTTCTAAATGTTCTTGTATGAATGATTCATGTAAATAACCAGCTGCTACTTCAATTGCTGCTGCAGTATCTTTAGCCATTGTTTCGTAATTTGTAGAGTAGTTAACGTACACTGGCCATTCAGCACATGTTTCATATAAAGCACCAAAATTATTAGTAATAACATGAACACCAGAAGCCAACGCCTCTAAAGCAGATGCACATGATGTTTCTTCAAATATTGATGGATATACAAACATATCATAACTGGGCATAACTTCTCTTATGTATTCATTCGGTTTGTAGCCAATATAATTTACATTAGTTAATTGTTCAGCTTGTTCGTAAAGTGGTTTAAATTGATCATCATTTTGTTTTTTAAATTCGTCACCGTAAACTTGTGTGGAACTGTAAACATCTAAACTAATTAAAGGATCTTTTATTTCTTGCATAGCTCTAAGCAATACATTTAAACCTCTCCATGGAGTGCAGTGGTGAATCAATTTTATTGGATCACCTTTTTTATAAATTTTTCTTTTAGGAAAATCTTCAATTCCATTTTTAATAACGACAGATCTATCGGTTGGAATATCAAAAGCATATCTAAATTTTTCAAAATTCCAATGACTATTAAATACATACCAATCATACTCTTTATGTCTTTCTTTGTTTCTAAAAAAAGGTTGAAGATTAGGTTGATCCCAAGAATTCTTTTGCCAAAGAATATTAAGTTTATTTGGGTCTAATGGTACTTTACCTGGTATGGATGTGCAAATTTGTACTTGATCTAGTAATTCTTTAGAAACATGCTTATGGAGCATTTCCATTTGGATTTCTGTTGCTCCTCGAGGTTGCATTATTTTTTTGTGGCAGCGCCCATAGTAACTTTAGTAACTTTAATTTC
>Ga0255773_10002849_pt1 | contig 15814 bp, 12 predicted proteins | sample 011ome_17_FD_179971 | JGI IMG/M metagenome (GOLD analysis project Ga0255773, IMG submission 179971) | Coastal salt marsh microbial communities from the Groves Creek Marsh, Skidaway Island, Georgia - 011502XT metaG (version 2) | ecosystem: Environmental > Aquatic > Marine > Intertidal zone >...
AACATTCTTTCTCACATATTCTTTAGAGAAGTATGTTCCTACATAACTTTCAATCTGACCCAACATATCAATGCGGTTCTGTAAAAGTTCTGCATTCTTTAGTTCTGTAAAGTGTCCATCTTGCATAAAGTCAAACTGCAAGTGTTCTTTAATTGTCGGCCATTCTTCTTCTGCGATAACACCTTTAAGAATAAGTTGTGTACGAAGCATATCCATAAACAGGATTGTAAATTTCTTACGAAGTTTCTGTACAAACTTAGTGAACTTCAATTCGTCACGAGTAATGTTATCGGAACGTCCAATAGAGAATGAGTTCTCTGCCTCAAGTCTTGAGATTGGTACGTTCAATGAACGATAAAGTTTTGTCTGGAAGTATTTGATATCATCAATCTCACCAAGGTTTGAACCACCAGGCAAGGTTGTGATTTCTGTACCTCTACCACCTTCTCTACGAGGCAACCAGAAATCTTCCAACATGGACATATGATTTCTATCGTCACGAATTTCACCAGTTCTTGCATCATACACCAACTTGTTACGATAACGATTCATCACATCTTTGAGGTATGCCTCTGCCTTTACTTTAGGTAAGTTACCAACATCAATGTAGAAAATACGTCTTTCAGGCGCACGAGAAATACGATAGATAACCAACGCATCCTCAATCATACGCAACTGATTAACAGGTTTGATTGCTTTGTGTAGATATGAAAGGACAGTTCCTTTATGCATATCTACAAGTCCAGATGGACAATAGGTAATAGAATCAGCGGTAATCTTAATACCACTGGATGTTCCTGTGTTTTGATCTAGACCTTTCTCATTGTAGAGATAAAAGTCCTCAATCTTTTTAACTAAATCCAAACCAGTTTTTGGATCTTTTTCTTTTCTTTGTTCCCTTACTTTTTTAATCTTACGAGGGTCAATATACCTCACATCTTGAATGCCCTTACGAGGGGATTTTGTATCAATGATTTTGTGATAATATATACGTCCATCCACATACCATCTTCTAAAGATATCATGTCCTTTTGCATTAAAGTCAAGCAGACGCAACACCTCATCGAACTCATCTCTGATTTTCGATTTAATGTTTGGGGAAAGTTTTAATCTGTCAAGGGAAATGGAAACAGATTGTCCTCTTTCATCAGAGACAATCGCTTCATTCGCAATATCTTCAATTGCACTATCACACTCTGGTTGTTGTGCAATGTCACGATATCGTCTGATTAAGTCTATTTCATTACGATCACGACCATCCATATCAAGGATGGAAGCATAATGCCCACCGCCTGATACAATGTCTAGGGTGCCGTCATCAGTAGAGGGAGCAGTGAATCCATCACTACTCCCACTCTGATTCGCCCTTGTGATTCTGAAACCAAAAAGTTCAGCCATACTATAGTTCTCCTAGTTTTACCCAACTATTTAGTCGGATAGTAAAACTGGATTATACACTACTCGCTGTGAAAGTAGTATAACGCCAAGTAATATCAAAGGTTTCAATTTCACTTACAGTATCCATATTCAACTCAATCGCACCAACGGCAGTTGGCCAACAGTTTTTAAGAACATAAGATTTGAGAACTTGATCTCCTCTATCCAACTGTTCAACTTGCAAGTCAGAAGTATACACTCTTACGTCATTTAGTCCTGTTGTTTCTGTCAAGTCATTAATTGCATTCATCCACGATTCAATACCGTTACGGATTGCGAAATTTGTATCGTTGAACACAGTTGTTGTCCAAGTCTCAAAAGTTCTATCACCAGCAAGGAACAATTGGCGTCCTCTAAAGTTGATCGGGATTTCTGTAATTGTTTGTCCAGGCAAGGATGCAGTCCTTACCAAGAATGATGTTTGTTGAGTGGTTCCGGCCAAGTTACCAGCAAAGCCTGGAGCGTTCATAATAACCCTAAATTGGTTAGCACGAGCACCACCACCGGCCATATTTGCAGCAAAGTTATCAATACTCATAATTAACCTCCTACCTCACTAAATTCAACACCAGTTCTTACGGCGATGAAGTTTAGTGTAATAAAGTTGATGGAACGAGCAGGTTTGATGAAAATGTCACCAATAAACTCGTTACGGTCAATCACTTCACCAGTGTTGTTACTTTCGTCACAAACAACTGAGAAGTCAGTGATACCTCTACGACCTTGAACATCACGCAAGAATGGTTCTACCAAGTTTCTAAATTGTGCTCTTGTGAATGCATCGTTAAATTCAAATAACTGGAATTTAGCAGCAGTCGCAATTGCCTTCTCAAGAACGAGGAACAATCTACGCACGTTAATTCTATCAAACGCAGACGGACGAGTAAGAGCAGTCTTGTCACCAAACAAGAATGTTCCCTGTCCTGGCTGTGAGATAACAGGATTAATACGAGCAGGATATAGAATATCTCTCTGTGATTTATTAGGGTTAAATGCAAGTTTTACTGCACCACGAATCTGTCCTCTGTTGTAACCAGCAGGTGAGAACCATGCATCTGCAACATTGTCAGTATTCGCACAAAGTCCAGCAACGTCACCGTTAAGTGGAACAAAACGATAAACATCTGAATACTTGTCATACATATATTTGTAACCAGAGTCAAACACTGCGTAAGACGAACTTGACAATTGATCAAAGAACCCTTTAACATTATTTGTCTGAGTGATTGCACTAGTAACAGATACAACATCTGCTCTACGAGGAGAGATGAAACCTACGCAATCTTTACGTCCTTCACAAAGGTCGATAATCATGGTTGCGTGTGTAACACCATCTGTTCCAGCAGGAGAAGTACCTGCCATCACTAGGTTGATGTCGATTGTGTCTGGATCTGCAAAGAAGTTGTATGCAATATCCAATTCACCGATTGTTGGTGTGTCATCAGTTCCACCAGAAAGTGTATCTGTGATAACACCTGCTTTACCAGCAACATTGGTGTATGCACTACCACCAGCAATGTCTGTTCCAGCATCTGTTAGTGATGAATCGTGATCCATCCAACGAACATATTCTGAACCAACATTGACAACATTCGCATAGAATGCTGTTCCACCCTGTGGTGTTTTTGCAGAAGCAGCCTGTGATACAAATGGGAATGTTTCTAGAACAGAGTTTCCTCTTTGTCCAGCAACATCTGAATCAAAACCAGTGATACCACCAGTATAATCAAATACAACAACGTGCATTTCATCATTTGTGATGTTCTTACCAGTTGCGTAAACTGATGTGCCTGGGGCAGCATCAAAGAAGTCATAGAACTTCCAACGTCTACGAATTGCTTCACCACCTGCCATTGCAGTCTTTAGACCACCACCGTTAGGGTTGTCTAGTTGACGAATGGTTAGGTTGTTGACTGCAATTGCAGTAACTTCATACTGTTGACCATCTGTTTCTTGCAGATAAATGATATCACCAACATTGAACTCTGTTCCATCTGTAACTGCAAGTGTTGTTGCACCAATTGCCGCAGCAGATGCAGTTGATGATACTGTCTCTTCATATGCAGTTGCACTTGTACATATTGATACGCCCACTGCGTTTCCGTATGTGCCTGGGAATCTTGCAGCCCAGTTACCTACAGAACCTTGTCCAGCGGCATAGTTATCTTCATAATCATTGTCGTTTTTAATCTTCAATCCAGTTCCGTCTGCGGTAGCGTTGACAGCGGCTGTGTCTGCACGAACTACACGAAGAGCGTTTCCGTATTGAAGAAAGTTAGCGGCGGTGAACCAATTCTCAAAGTTTGTTGAGGTTGGTTTACCAAAGACTGCCAAAAGTTCCTGTTCGTTTGCAATCGGAATGATCTCTTCTACTGGCCCTTGTGGGAAGCCAGAAGCAATCGCTCCAATTGACGTTGCAACAGCAGGAACTACATTGGTCAAGTCAATCTCTCTAACGAGTACGCCAGGGGATACTTGAAATGCCATCTTTGTTTCTCCTTTATGGATTCATTATAATCTAAGTTTCCAAACTTACATCAATATTTATAAAAAACCTATTCTACACGAGTTTTTTATAGGTTTAGCAGCACATAAATAGTTTTATGTCGGAGTTCTATCAGAAATACAAAAATACCATAAAAAAGGTTTCCCAACGTAACTACAGGGCTCGCAAGATATGGGTTAATGAATATCTTGGGAATAAAATCTGTTGTCACTGTGGGGAATCTGAAACTGCTTGTCTCCAATTTTATCCTCACGAGAGGAAAATACGTTCTCTTTCTAAAAGAAAAGGATTGAATGAGGAATCTAGAACAGAAGTTAAAGATTTAATTAACCAATCCAAAGTAGTATGTGCGAATTGTTTCTTAAAGTTAGATAACGATATTATTGATATTATGTAGGTATTTGAAGATTTCTACCAATCAGAATCATAGGAGCGAACTACTGGACTCCACCGTGTTCCGTACTCATCAATAATAGTTTCTCCATATCCATTATCATTTAACCCATCATCAAAGAAACCAAAAGGCGCCATGTCCTGTTCTAGTTGATGTTGTTGTTCTAAGAACATTCTTGCACGAATATCATCGTCAGTTAGTTCTTTGAAGTATGTCTGTTCTACCAACCAAGCAAACAATACACAACACATTGCAAGGTCATCTGTGTGTCCATCTTCTGCTTCAAACGATTGTCCTTTAAGAATAAAGGTAGAGAACTCATTGATTAAGTCGTAATCATTGATAATTAGTTTATCTGTTTCAATAATCTGTTTAAGGTTAGAACATCCTAGTTTTTTAACCGCCTTTGTTGTTCTTACCCCCAATTGTGCTTTTCCACCGCTGAAGCCACCACCAACGACTTGACCTGCACGACCACGCATACTTGCCATAATAAGGTTCTCATACTCCAAGTCAAATTGTAGTGCAGTTGCAACCTGTTCACCGATATCATTTACTTCAACTAGAATGTATGCTTGGTTATATGCCTTTGCAACATCTGATATAATATTGGGAAAGAGTAGTGGTTTGATTTCGTTGTTACGATATTTCGCAACAATCTTATAGGGAACTGTAGTTACATCAAAGACAACAAATGCAGAGAAGTCATTATTCGTTCCTCTTGCAACGTCAGCAACGAGAACATATGTACCACCATCGTTTGGTTTCTCATACATATCCAAACCAGCATTAGATGTGATTGGATTTAAGAATGCCATTGACTTAATCTTTGCAGGCGCAATCAGTGTATTTGCAGAACCTAAGAACTCACAGTCAAATTCTCTTCTGAACTGTTCTTCAGAAGTGTTTGCGATTGTTTCTGTTCGCCACTTCTCATCCCTGCCTGGCACTTGACTCCAGTGAACATCTATGATATTATACGAGTTTCTTTTGTTCTCTGCATCCACCCACAACTTGTAGAAAAGATTCATACCGTTAGGTGTGGATACAATAATAACCTTAGTAGATTTACCAGATGAGATTGTAGGGTAAACGGAACTGAAAAAGTCCTCTGCCACATTGTTTGGAACGAATGCAAATTCGTCCAAGAATATCATGTTGTAAGAACCACCACGAACAGCAGATGAAGATGTAGATGATGCAACAACCCTACTACCATTCTCTAAGTCTACTGAACCCTTATTCCAAGACACCACCCCTTGTTGTAACCACTTAGGAAGATTCTCATACGCAAGTTGAAGTCTGCCAAGAATGTCTCTTGCAGTCGCTGCCTTGTTGGCGAGGATTGCAACATTCATGTTAGGGTTGAATAGAACGTAGTGAAGAATATAAGATACCATAGTCGTGGATTTACCAGACTGTCTCGGCATCTTACATATAGTAAAACGATTGTCGTGGATTGTATCTACAATATCTTCTTGAAAGTCGTACATCTTGAAAGGCACAAGTCCTTCATCAAGAGAAACAATCTTGATGTAGTTCTTAATGAAGTATATGGGATTTTCCATACACTTCTGGTATTCAAGAATTTGATTTTTTGTCCACTCTACAGGAACATTAGATTTCTTTAGTAGAGGGTTTCCAAGATAGTGATCATAATTTTGCATAACATAACTTAATCAGTTTTACCTAGCCTCGACATACTTGAATGGATCTTCGGCAAATGCCATATATACGAAGCCGACACCACTTTGAGATATATCATAGTTATTTGCACGCCCCACAAATCCATTACTTACAAAGTCAACTCTGTCTGCATCACTTTCAGCACCATTACTATTGGCGTAAAAATATTTATCCATCACATTGTATGTGTTTCTTTTGTTGTCATACATTGCCCAATGATGCGCCGCTGTATTAAAACTTTTCACCATCAAGAAAGCAGGCTTAAACCCTGTATGAACATAGGTTTTATCACCCTGTCCTGTAAAAGTTCCCATTTTACTATAACCAGGCACCGACTTCCAACAGTAAGCGATGTAGTTAGAACCACTACCATTAACGGCATTGTTACCAGTTGATAGAGTAAATGTTGTAGAATCTACGGCACTAATTCTATCAGCATCAGCAGTTTGTGTGCCGGTTGTGTTTAAGAAAAGTGTATTTGAAAGAGAAACGCCATTAACATAAACCCTCCAATTTGCTGCACTGGAAATATTTTTAAGAATAATAATATCTGGGGTATCGCCTAGTCCGTGTGCTACTGTAGCCCCACCTGTGGCGTTGCCGCCATATTGCACAATTGAAAACCCTGCCTTTGAATTGATAGATATTTTATCAGCGGCAAGTGTTCCAGCAAGTGCAGAAGTAGATGCAGAACCATCAATCAACACAGAACCAGATGTTGGAACATTACCAGCACCAGCAGAGTTGGTTGCAGTTGGAGCGCCACCTGCTTTCCAAGACCATGCAGCATAAGTTGAAGAGTTTGCGTTATATGCCCCATCAGTGCCAAGCGTAAAACCGTTACTGTCTAATGACAAAATTCCGCTATCGCTTCCCGGCGTTGCTTGAACGTCACTAGTGTCAGTGCGAAGTCTTGCAAAACTTGCGGCACCACCGATTTTGCCACGCACTACATCTAAAAGCTGATGTGTGTTTGTGCCGTTTCTTTGTTTAATCCAAACTAAATCTGGCTGGAAACTAGTTGTAATACTTTGACCTGTGCCATTTCCAGTATATAGAACAGTAGTCATATAATCTTCTGGACGATCATCTGTAGAAACACTGATTGTTCCTTCTGATAGATTTTTAGCACATAGCGATAGGAAGTTTGTTGGAACAGTATAAGCAAACTCACCTACATTATTTGCATCAGCATTTGAAGTGGCAGTTCTATTACCAGCAAATGTGGAATCTTGTCCAAAGTTCCAAGTGTATGTTTCGTTATAAGAACCACCACGGGCAAGTGCTGGAACATAAAGTTTAGTTCCCTTTGCAGTGATGTTTGCAGAAATATCTAAACCACCAGTTCCAGCAGAGGGGTCTGCACTATTATACCATGTTCCATTTTTAGCGATATAAAATAGTTCATTATCCATATCAATTGCAAAGGAATACACATCACCATCAGCAGTTTGATCAACGCCGTTTCCTGTGTTTGCATACCCACCACTCTGTTGAGTGTTGTTTATATAAACCCCGCCGGAATATGTACCAAGTCTTATCCCACCTTGATCAATCTCATTATCACCCAAATGAGTATCATACCCCAATCCAGCCCAAACACCACCGCCGCCGGTATAGTTTGTTGCTTCCATCTCAAAATACCACTTACCAGTATTGGGAATTGATTGAGTCCCCCAAACAGTTGTGCTATTTGTAGTTGTTGTGATTTTCAATGCACCTTCAGCAAAAGTCATAACTGGAAAGTTATTATGGTTGAAGGTGGCAAAATTGGTTGTAGGCGAATCGGACACAACATCATTAACATCAAGTGCAGTTGCACCATAGTTATTATTATTACCAGATTGATCATCACTAAAGTTTTTACCCAATGGAGATATTGATGATGTGGTTGTATTGCCTTCAACGGCCGCAGCATCATTATCATTTGCACTTACATCATCACCAGCAGTTGAGTTGGTGCAAGTAAGAAGTTTTGTATTTGTAATATCTGTAAGTGGGCTGGTAGGAACAGTAAAGTTACTATCTGAACCATAAACAGAAGAACCAATTACCATTCTAAAATTAGATATGTATCCTTCAAAGTGTTTACCAGTAGTGTTATAAGCACCAATATAAAAATTACTAAGATTCCAAGTCGAGTTTTGACTAGTAACATTACCACCAGAAATAGAACCAACAGTACCTTGACCACCATATGAGGCAACAGATGTTAATCTCTCCCCATCTAAGAAACATCTAAGTGTTCCACTAGAACGATCAAATACGACATGATGCCAATTAGCTGAGGACATTGTAATTGAACTTTGTGTTACATCCCAACCAACAGACTGCCCGTTTCCAGTATAAAAATAAAATAATCTAGTTGCGTTTCTAAAATCATAACCAAAAGCAAGGTGAGGCCCAGCAGTTTCATATCTTCCCCACATATTACCATAATCAGCTCCAACATCTGGTGACTTAAAGAAACATTCTATAGTAAAATCATCAGATGACCCAATGTCATAAAGTGAAGCGTCATCAAAACGCAACCGATCACCAGAACCATCAAAGTATGTTGATGAACCACCACTTACTGTCTCTTGTTCAAAGGGTAAATGGAATCCGTTTGTGCCATATGTTCCAGAGTATGCGATAGGCGTCCATACACCATTGTATTCTGCAGCAAAATCAGTAGGTTCTTTTACTTGTCCATCAATTACATAAAGGTCAGATATATAACCGCTAAACCAACTTGAACCATTAAAAGACTGCCCAAAACGATTTACAGTTCCACTAGATAGAAGTCTGTGGGCATCCACAGCAGAACCAGTTCCAGAATATGTTGCAGATTGTAAGACGCCGTTTACATAAATTTTAACTTTATTGGAATTGGATGCTTGCCCAACATCGTATTTTACTACTACATGATACCATGCAGCCAGATCTCTAAATCTAGCGTCTGTTGTTACATTCAATTCATCTGAACCACCAGAGGACTTATCCAAGTATACAACAATTTTATCATTAGTATCAAAGTAAATATAACCAGCAACATTAGAGTTATAGGAAGTCCAAATATGTTCTTGGCCTAATTCTGAACGCTTTATCCAACTAGAAAATGTAGTTTGTGTTGTCGATGTTGGGGCAGTATTTTCAGTTCTTATTAAGTAAGAACTTGTTCCATCAAATCTCAAAGATTGTGAAATCGGTGTTGCATAAACAGGACGAACAACAATAAGATTAAACGCACGAGAGTTTGTTTGGTTCTCATCATCAGTTGCAGTAACAGTAAAGTTATAGGTTGTGTTTGAGGTCACATTTACATTAGGTGTTCCAGTAATTGCACCAGAAGAACTCATTGATACACCAGTTGGTAATGCACCAGATGTTACAGAATACGCAAGTGTTCCACCATCTGGTTCTGCGGCGACAATAGTAATTGTTGACATTGCCTGATCTTCTGCAATAGAACCAACATTACCAGCGGCAGTTGTGAAGGAAGGCAAACCATTATATGAAATACCGTTCAATAATGTTGCAGCAAGACCATTTGCGTTTGTTACCGTAACATCATAGTCACCAGCAGTCTTTGCTGGTGTGGTAAAGGTAATAGATGTTGAACTGACAACAGAAACAGAAGTTGCAGAAGTTCCACCGACTGTTACTGTTGCACCAGACTGAAAGTTTGAACCAGCAACTGTAATTGTTTCTCCACCAGCAGGATCAGCTGCAGTAACAGGACTTGGATAAGAAAGTGATGTAATAGATGGTGGTGTATCAATTGATTGCCACTGTCCATTTGCATATTGTTCTAATCTTTCAAAATTTGTGTTATATCTCATATATCCATTTACTGGACTTGAAGGCCTTTGTGCAGTTGTTCCCACTGGAACTTTTACATACTCTACGCCAGGCAGTGTCAAACCACCAGAAGTGTCATCTAGTTTTGCAGTGGTAATACTATCGTTACCAATTGCCGTTTGTCTAATTCTAGTTAATGGCATCTTATTTTCCCTTTAACATCTTCTGTAGTTCTGCTGTGCTTCCCACAAATAATGCGTTTGTTACATTCTGAGGTGCAGAGTTAGGAACTTCTTTGAGTTTCTTCATCTTAGTTTGTAAGTCTCCAAGTTTCTCTGTGACTTCTGCAACCTGTTTTATCAAGTTCCCAGCAACCTCATAGGTTCTAGGATGTTCTGATTCTCTTGCAAGGTCTAGGATACCATCAATTGCATCCTGTCCTCTTTCTATCAGATTATAAAAGTTTTCTCTCTGATATTTATAATCATTATCTATGTCCTCTTCATTCAGTTTTGTTTCTGGAACAAGAACTGGTTTCGGAGGCGTCACATCTCTTGTCGTTGTTTCCACAACATCTGTAACACCAAGAACATTATCTAAAATATCAGTCTGGTTAGACATTTAATCACTCTACCTCAACCGAATCCCAAGATTGTGTTTGTTCATTCCATTTATAATTTCCATCGCCAGGATGTGCAACTGGAGCCTGCCAAAGATAAGTTTCAGTATTTAATGTCCAACTGGCAAATGGTTGATTTTGCCGAAATGCGTCTGCATCTGGATCATAGAATCCTCCAACATTGGCATAGTTTTTTCTAAAAGGTGTTCCTCCATCATGGTGTTGATTACCATAAGTATTATAACTTGTTTGTTTCCAAGTAATACCATTTTCTTGTCCATAAAGTTCTTCCAAAAATGCTACGCCAGCAGCTTCGTCTGTTGCAACATCATTATTTACAACATGGACTGCAAGAACTTTATTACTTGTATTTAATTTTGCGAAATGTGCCATTATGCTGTATAACTCCCATCACCAGTAAAGGTTATAAATGTATATGAACCACTAGTTGTTATTGTTGGTGAACCAGTTGTTGTTCCACTGTAACGTGATGTCAAAACCCTAAGTTTTACGATACCAGAACCACCTTGTGCAGCGCCAGGCGAGTTTCCACCATCACCACCAGAACCACCACCAGTGTTTGCAGTTCCAGATTTAACTGTAGAATTTGGGGCCACAAGACTACCAGGCCCGCCTCCACCAGAACCACCGGCGCCGCCTGAGCCGGTTTCAGCACCACCACCGCCACCGCCTGCATAGGTTACACTGTCTATTGACCAAGTTCTTCCAGCACCACCGGCACCACCACTACCATTTGAACCACCACCACCGGCTGCACCGGCACCACCACCACCGCCGCCAGCGTAAGCAGTAGAACCATAGGTGTCAGAACCGTCATTACCATATCCAGTTAATCCACCAGAATTTGCTTGAGTTGCATCTGTTCCGTTTCTATTTGAACCATTGACTGAGGCGCCGCCTCCGCCGCCTCCAGAACCACCATCAAGACCATTGTTGCCGTTGTTAGAACCAACACCACCAGCAAGTGCAGTTGCACCATTAAAAGTAGAATCCGTTCCTTTAGTTCCTATTTGGTTTGCTGATCCCTTTCCACCGCCAGCACCTACGGTTGCTGCATAAGTTGTTCCTTGATAAAGTGTCATCGTTCCTTCTAGATAACCGCCGGCACCAGAACCACCAGAACCAGTTCCGGCAGAACCACCACCACCGCCACCAACAACCAATACATCTGCACTATATGATGGTGGAACAGATGTTCCTGTTGTCGCACTGTCATCATAGATTGTTACCCAACCTTCAGTTGCGTCAGAATATACAATCAACATACTGAGGTTGTTGTTAGAAAAGGTATTGATATAAGTATCAGGATTTCCTCTGAAATTGCTTCCGTTACTATCAATAATAATATTATTAGTTGCAGAGTTTCCTTTATAGTCTACAATTGCAACCTTGTCTCCTTGTGATGGAGAAGCAGGAAGTGTGACAGTAATAGAGGAACTAGATGTATCTACAAAATATCCTTTTTCAGATACAGCAGTAAAACTAGAAGTTTGCGGCGCTTGTGTCCAATCCAAACCACCAGTTCCTGGCGGTAATGTAATAGTTTTCCCACTAAGATCAAGGGTTGAAGCAAGATCATCAGCACCAACTGTTCCATCTGAAATTTTTGCTGAAGTTATTGCATCTGCAGCAATATCAACGGTTGAAACCGTTGTGTCTCCAAGTGATCTAGAATTGATTTTTCTAATTGCCATTTGCGTTTATCCTAAATTCTTTTCTACTATTTATTCATCTTGACCAGTTGAAGGGTTATAATTTTTCGCATCTTCAAAGAAACTTGTTGTCTCATTGAAACCGAAGTTATCATCATCTGGATCAAACTCTGCCGCAGTAGCACTTGACGGATCAGGCGCAACTGTATATCTCTGTTCCCTTGTAGGAGCATTGACAGGAGTGTTTGCATATTGATCAACTTGTACAGTACGAATAACATTTGTAGACGTTACTGGGCCGTATAAGTAATACTTTGCAGTAAAACTTAGAGTATAAATGATACTCCTTCTACTAGTAAAGTCGCCCTCATAGTCATCCTCATATGAGATACTATTCAATACGATTGGAACATCACGAATGATTTCCAAGTCTGGTACTTCTCTCAAAGTTACTGTATATTCTGGTTGAAAGTAAGGAAGGATTTGTTCTACAATTTGTAATGCATCGTCTGAGTTCTTTGCCATAACAAAGAGTTCAAAGTTTACGTTGTATGGAACAGGCATATAACCAGATTTTAACTGTGAGTTATCTGCACCATCCAGTACCTTCTTTACTTTCATAATCTTATTTTGTTTTCTAGAAACATCATAGGATAATCCAGAAATCTCAAAACCAATACGAGGAAGTGTCACCGCAACCTTTTTTGCAAGGTTAGGGTCTTCTGTCAGTCTAGATAACCACTTCTGTTTTGGCCCATATGCAAGTGGAACTTTCATTGTCTGTGTGACGTTTCCACTGCTGTCTTTCTTTGTCAACTGAATATTGTTGAAAAGTGTTCCAAATGCAACCACAACATTTCGTGTGGATTCGTTGTAAAAATATTGTCCAATCATAGTTAATTCATCCCAGCATCACCGAATGGATTAGATTCGGTAAAGTCTAATATATTATCGTCTGCAAGTTCAAAGTCATCATTTTGTGAATTCTCATCAATCGTTGCGACATTATAAGTTTCTAGTATTATATAGGACGCATCAGCACCCTCTACTGCATTCTCTAGAAGTATAGAACCAACTTCTGCCTCTAGAGTCATTTGATGTGACAACATATCCAAAGAGTTGTCATCTTCAATTTCATCAATCTCTGCAATACCTGTATCAATGGCTTCTGAACCATACTCAAAGGTTTTACACTTTAGTTTATATGTAGGTAGATTGTGGACTTGATAAAAAGGATCATCGTGATCCACAAACGTAATCTCAAATAACTTACTTGCCTTTGGGAAGTAAATCAAGTCTCCTTCATTTGGGCGTGAAGATACAATCAAGTTATTGTCAATGGAAACAAACTGTTCCCATCTTCTTCTTGCAACTACAAAGGTTGCATCATCTTGTATGTCCAAACCAAACTTAGACATGAGTTCTTTCTCGCCCTCATATCCATCAATCGTTTCCATATACATTTCGATAAGATATGCATCCTCAAAGGAAGAACCAATGTCCTCTCCAAAGATATCATCAGTGCCTGCCAACTTACGAGGAATATAATAAACATCTTGCCCATAAATGCGAAGTTGTTCAATAATCAAATCCTCATAGAGCGCCTGCTCTGGTTTTGTACCTGTATCGAAATATACATTTGTTGGCATAACTTACCCTATCATATGCATAGGCGGCAGTTCGTATGCAAGTTGAATCTGTTCTTCCAACTTGTCAATCTCTTCCTGTGCCTGTGTATAAATTTGTTCACCGTTTAGTGCAACACCACCCAACATTTGAATACCTTGAAACTTAGAAAGGTTTGCACCCCATTGTTTCTTAATCAACTGAGTTGCATACTTCTTCAAGAAGATATCATCCCACACATCAGAATATGTCGCTGGATCAATCTTACGATAACATTCGATAATTAACCAATCATTTTCTACATAATCTGTTTGAAAGTCTGCATCCAAGTATAATCTGTTTTGGTGTTGATTGTGTCGAATAGCAGTCTCACCAATAAGAATGTGATCTAGAAAATCTAGATGTTGCATTGTCATCTCATAGTGAATAATTGAAGTAGAACTAAAGTCATACAAGTCATTCAATCTCAACTGATAACGAATGTCAAACATATTCAATGCTTGTTTATCTGTCAGAGGGAATACTTTAACAATAGATACAATCGAACTTGGAACAGGAATATAGTTCTTCTGTTCATACCAAGTTGCAGTTGTCGAACCGTCAACATCAGTTGCGGTTGTTCCAGTATTATTACCTCTTGCACGAGTGATATCTGAAGCAGTCAATTGATATTTTAGATACACCCTCTCAATACCATCGTAATGATATTGTGCGAAATATTGTAGAGCTTCGTCAATTCTATCTTCAACTTGATCTGGATCAACATTGATTTCGATGACAGGTTTACCTAAACTTCTTAAGCACCACTCTTTAAAATCTGTTCTTGTTGTTGGTATTGCCATATTTTCTTATCCTAGTGCTATTGCTACTGCTATTGCGAAGCCTTCAGAGGCACCACCGCCCCCAGCGTTTGCAACCTCAACCACTGTTCCATCAGATTTTTTTGTATAAATCTTCTGATCAGCAGAGTTGATTGCAATTTCACCAATTTCCAAATCGCCCGAAGATGGTGCAGAAGCAGCCGTCTCCGAGCGTTTTGGTTTAATCGCAATAGTAGCCATAATGTTTTATCTCCTACGACTACTTATTAGAATGTTCCACCGTCAATACTTGTAGCCCATGAGATTGTGTCAGTAGATGCACTGTAAGATAGGAAACCATCATTTGCACCACCACCATCAAGAGCACTGAAAGTATTAGCAGAGTTTGCAATAAGTACAGAACCCTTTGCGGCAGATGTAATTCCTGTTCCACCATATGCAACACCAATTGTGTCTGCGTTCCATGTTCCTGTTGCGATTGTTCCTAATGTAGTGATAGAACTTTGTCCAACGTAAGTTGAAGCAATGTCAATCGCATTTGCAGTAACAGAGATACGGTTTGCAGTTCCTACTGCATCAATAGTGTTACCAGTTTTTGTTAAACCGTTACCAGCAGAAATCTGTCCAGCACCAGAGAACTGATCGAATGTGATATTCGTTGTTCCAAATGTTGGTGTTCCGTTGTGAGTTGCAACATAACCGTTATCAGCGTTTGCAGTTCCCTCTTCAACGAATGTGAACACACCACCAGTAAGTTCAGCGGCATCGTTTGCATCTGGTGTTCTTGTAAGAACAAATGCAGCAGAACCAGAACCAACTGTTGTTACCTTATAGATACCGTTTTCAGTCTGTGTGGTTTGGTCTTTAACAAGAACTCTGTCGTTCAATGAAAGTGAAACCCCATCAATAGAGATTGCACCATTTGAACCAGCAGTCAATGTGCCTGCACCGTTAGAGTATGTTGCAGATAAGTCACCAGTTGTAGCGACACGAACTGATTCTTTAACATCTAGTCCGTTTGCAACACTGTCAACATAAGACTTGTTTACGAGTGAGTCTGAACCAAATCCAGCACGGCCCTCATAACCAGAAGGAACTGTGACTGTTCCTGTTCCGTCTGGAGCAAGTGTCAAGTCACCGTTTGTGTCTGTGGTTGAAATTGTATTTGCATCGACTGTAATATTATCAACATCAAGTGAAGTGATACCATTCAAGTCTGTCTGAGTTCCACCCAATGCAACTGTGTCCGAACCGATTGTTACAGAACTG